>Ga0302185_10000404_pt1 | contig 33833 bp, 19 predicted proteins | sample II_Bog_E1_1_FD_200231 | JGI IMG/M metagenome (GOLD analysis project Ga0302185, IMG submission 200231) | Peat permafrost microbial communities from Stordalen Mire near Abisko, Sweden - II_Bog_E1_2 | ecosystem: Environmental > Terrestrial > Soil > Wetlands > Peat | place: Sweden: Abisko... | reverse complement strand
TCAGCATATCAATATATTTGCAAAACAATAATTTACTAAAAATACTATCAATATGATTCACTTTGGAATAATATTGGTAAAGAAATCAAAAATTGTACGAAGTAACTTATCCCGAACAAGCAATATCAATTTGATACAAAAAACATATTCAGCAGACTGAAGAAAGCAATCCGAATAACAATTTATATAATACAAATGTAGAGTTTAATCCACAATAATCTAATTCATCTAAACTCGCTGCTGACTTGAAACAAACTTTATCATCGGAATAACAGTTCGCTTCATTTGAAAATTATAAAAATGATAAAAGTAAGTGAACCAATGACGTTTAATGTAAAGATAAAGATAATTTTGAATCAAAATTTAATGAATCCCTTAACTCCTATAAGCAATGAATAAACCCTTGTTGAAATAAAAATGAGTATCATGCATTAAAAATATGCAAATTTTTACGCATCAATATAAATGCTAAACTAATAAATAGAATGCAAAATCTTGAGGACTGATATAAAGAGGAGAAATGGGAAAAATAATTGCTTGTGTTGTAAATTTAGTGATGAGCCTGATATTTAAATTAATATGAAGCATATCTAATTTAATTAATTAAATATCATAATTATTATATGAGCAATCCAATTCCCTAAGAGTAAGACAGTGACATCAATAAAACTTAATCAAAATCAGTATTTCAAGGGCGAATAAATATCCCTAAAAAGAAGAAGGAATCGCACCTATTCCTATGGGTCATAGGCATTTGTTTGATCTTACTGTATATCTATTCTCTTCAACTCGCCCCAACCAATTCAAATGAAGGATCCATTTCAAATGACAACTAAAATACTAAAAGAATCAATTAACTCAACAGTAAAATAGGTCAGTTAGAATAAAAAGGGGCAAATATTATTTAAAAAGTATCGGCATTAACGAACTAGTTTTCTAACCACATTTAATCCTAAAAGAGTATAAGGGCACAAGCCACAAATACAGTACAACAGTCAGCACCAAATAATAAAGTTACCTCAAGTGTTTCAGGCTAGTGTGGACAACTCTCATAAAGTTCTATCCCCGATCCCTATAAACCTGATCAACGTCCCAGTGACAAACCTAAGCCAGACTATTTAACTCCTGATCTGTAAACAATTTCCGAATTTCGAACTCAACCTTGCGGAAATCAGCCCGTAAGCGTTGGGGATAAAAGCTAAATAGCATATTTAATGACGAACAAAGAAGGAAAAACGTATTTTTTATTAAACTTAGGATAGATCAGGTGCTCTACGCAAGCGAAGATGCTCGGAAATAGAGAATTTAATTTTACAACAAAAGAGTTACCTTTATGACAGGAAAAAATAATTTTGAAAGTCTCCCTCTGATAAAGTATAGTTTCAAGGTCGATAAAACATTAGAGTAGGAGCAAAAACGAATGGAAATGGAAGAATACTAAAGGATTAATGCCGTTCACAAGTTGAGTGACTTCACAACAGAAATACCAATGTGTGTTGTCGTTCCAAGTTATAACAATAATGCCAAATTCCGTATATAGTACAATCTCAACTCGATCTTTACTCAAAATTACACGAACTACTTTGTTGTGCTTATCAATGATGTTTCCAATGATGGTAGCGATTAAGTCTACAGAAAATATCTTAATTTCTACAATGTCAACAAAAATCTTTACGCGTATCGATAAAATTTTATACGAAGAACTGCTCTTGAGAATATCTACATTGCCACACATTACTACTGCAGTCACGATTCAGTAGTTCTTAATTTGGATGGAGATGATGAGTTTATTGGTAAAAATGTGCTTAAGATATTCAATGCAGGATACCAACGGCTTCAATCTGGAGTCCTTTACTCTAACTTTTATTGGTATGATCAGTAAAGAACCATCAATGTCGGATTTACTTCTTAATATTCTGATTCTGAAAAAAGTAGTAATGCTTATCGGCAGTCGTCACAGCGATTTTCTCATTTAAGAACTTATAAGACAGAACTATTCAGAAAGATAGAGGCTAAGGATTTACAAGATGGTGATGGTAAATTCTTCAGAATTACCTATGACTTCGCAATATATTTTCCATTGATGGAACTCTCCTGTCAAAGAGTTAATAAGATTGAAGGGTATCATTACCTTTACAATATCAATACTGGATTAAATGATTATGCAGTTGATGGGGCCAAACAAGTAGCAGTGGATCGACAAGTGAGAGGAGGCAGAAGATATACCTGCGATAAGGATTTCTAAGCAAAGATCAAAAAATGATTGATTGATGAATAATTAATCTTTAAGAATGATTTTAAAATATCAAAACATAATAGGAAGAGATATACAGAAAGCCTGCAATAATTGGTTTATCTCAACATTTAAAGACAGTTTAAGTAAACTTTATGAAGATGATAAAATTAATGAGCATGAGGGATGTAAATCATTTCAGAATCTATCTCCTCTAATTCTCTTGGCCAATTGAAGATCTCTGGTCATGATTGTTACTCTCTTGGCATGAATGGCGCACAAGTTAGTGTCTTCGAATAGTGAAACGAGATAGGCCTCAGCAGACTCTTGGAGAGCCAACACAGCTGAACTTTGGAAGCGCAGTTCCTGCTTAAACTCATGAGCAATTTATCTTACAAGTCTTTGGAAAGGCAGCTTCCTGATAAGAAGATCAGTGGACTTTTGATACTTTCTAATTTCTCTTAGGGCAACTGTTCCAGGTTTGAATCTGTGGGGTTTCTTAACACCAGTTGTGACTGGAGCGCTCTTTCTTGCAATTTTTTGTGCAACGAGTTGTTTTCTTGGAACCTTCTGAGCAGTTGACTTTCTGGCGGTTTGTTTTGTTCTGGCCATAGTTTGAATTTATTATGTTTGAATTTGATTTAAGTGCGCTTTTATATTCCATAAATCCATTTTTATATGATGCCAATTTTGATTGGTTAGGGCGTACAATTCTATATATTAAAGTTAAAATTATGAGTTAGATATGATTACATAAGCGTGACATATCAATGAAGCGAGTACTATGATTATTGATTTGCTTGAATAAAATAAAAACAATATTTAAGATGGAGTATTTAATATAACACCCTTTTGCGTCATTAATTCTCATGATTTTTCGATTTGAAGGACCCAAATAGATTGAGGTCAAACCCAAAATTATAAAATTATCCTTTTTTATTTTTTACTCATCAAGTAGTTTAGACTTTATATAATTATTTTATTGCCCCCAAAATAATCTAAATCCATTTATATAAGTTATATGTAGCTCACTCTGAAGAGAAAATCAAGTAAATAAAATACTCTCATGTGCTAATAGGCCGAGGAAGACATGGAAAACTAGAGATAGTTTGATTCACCACTGAAAGAGATCGATTTTTCATCGAATCACACAGAAGACAAATCTTTATTCGAGGCCATTCTTGACAACAATGACTGTAATGAGGAAGAAGGTCATTAAAATGTAGCAGTCAATAAGAAAAGAGGAAGAAAGAAAAAGATAGGATCAGAAACTTGTTTAGTTCATCATCCCTAATCCGCATATATTTCAAAAATTAATCATCTTCATCCCTCTAAATTGAACAACAATCACATAGATGGTCAGTTATTTCGAACATAAAATGAGTTTTTCCAAAGCTTTGAAATCAAAAAACATTAACAGTAGTCTGAATTTGAAAAGGAATCTGAGGAAGACCAGAGCATAGGAAAATTTAAATATGAATAGAGTTAAAATTAAACTAAAAAAGGAAAAATAATATCAAAAAGAAGGTCAATTTCGACAAAAAGAAGACTTAAATTTAGGGGAAAGGACACTATATCAAAAGTTGATTTGGTGACTGACTCTATTCACCAAAGAATTGGTTTGGATCTAAACGACAATTTTGAATAATACCTAAATTTATGATCGATGCTTATATTAATTTTTAAACAAAAATATGTTGACAAAATTAAACTAAGCACAATAATCCTTCATCTTTTTGATGGCTTATAAAACATATATTATAAAACTGAAAATGTAAATATTTATCTTCATCAATCTGTTATAGCTGAAAAGATAATACTCTTTCAGCAAAAATGGATAATTATCGGCCAAATTTAATCTATATTATTTGCTCTTAATATAAATTAATACTAAAATGATGAACGAATCATCCAGACGGAACAAGGAGAATATAAGATTGTAATTAACTCATAAAGATAACTCAAATCTATTTCAAAGCACCATACAGAGCCTTAAAGAAGAAATTAGCAGCTTGCAGAAAGAAAAAGTTTTGATTCAAAAGGAATGGGTCGGAGAGGTCGATCTGCTTAAATTGGAAATCAATTAATATAAACGTAAACTGGCGATTGTGACTGATCGGTATTTGATGTAAACTTTCACCCGATAAAAAACAGCAAGCAGCGAAAGTTCAAATATCAATTATGAACAAACTATCAGAGAGCAAGGCATATTGATCTAACAATAAAAAGATAATAAAAAGCGCGTGGAGGAAGAATTGAAGAAAATGATTGACTAAAATACAAAACTGAGAAAGGAGATATCCATGCTCAAGTACTAAAAATAAAAAAATATGGAGATTAGTCTTATCTAAAAAATAGATATTGAGGAGAGAAGCAAATTGCTGGAGGAAGAAGTAAAGTCAAAGAAAAATATAATTGCCAATTTGAAGAGAGAGTTGGATAAGATTTATTCTGAGAAGGAGGAGATGAATAAAAAGGAGAGAGGAATCGAGCAGAAAAACAAGGAATTAGATAGTTTTTCTAAGGAGATTAGCGAATACAATCGCCTTAATGAAATAAAAATGAAGCAGCAAATCCATAAATTTAGTCAATAAAATTAATTTTTGAAGGGATATATAAAAAAACTAGAGAAAATGACAAAGAAATAGTGCAACTGTGAAATTAAAGACTAAAAGGTTGAATAAAATTTGTTTTAGATCAAGAGATAACTCGCACTCGCAAAGGTTAAACTTGGACAATCATATTTGAATGAGATCAGACAGGGAAAATCAAAGAAAAAACATCAATAATAAGCCACTTCTTAGTCATCAGATAATTAATCGAATGAAGCATCCACTCGGCAAAAGAAATGATATTTTAGTTTTATTTGATGAATCAAATGATGTACTCGAAAGCATAAGAAGGAGTTAAATTAACTTCAGTTGACCTAACTTTAGATGAAATAGTCTTCAATTAATAATTGGAATAAAAATTACAATTAACAGTTTTTATTACCTTTAGATCATATATAATTGCATTTTTGTCTCTTGATGCAGCTTATATAGTTTTATAAAATTTCTCCTGAAGCATGACTCTTGAAGTATTCTGTTAATTTTATTTAATTATGTTGCTGCTCATTTTATTAAAAATAAAGGATCAATGTCAATATATTTTATAAGGGGTTTCTTTAATTTTTTAAACAAAGCTGTAACTCATTGATAATTGGAATAATAAAGCTAATTCACTTGATATGTTAACCATTATTGGCATTTTTTTAGAAACAAAATTTTATCAGTTATATCTTAGCATCATTGTTTAATTTGATCATAATTCTTACTATGGGAAAAACTTAAATAGTATTGCTGGTCGTCCTAGCAGCCGCTGCGATATCACTTTACAACCTCGGTCAGCCAGAAGCTGATTTGGAAAACCATTCCTTTGATCTTTGGAAGCTCAAGTTCAACAAAAGATATTCTGTTAAGGAGGAATCATACAGATTAGCTATCTGGATGGAAAACTTAGCCTATGTTCAAGCTCACAATCAAAGATACGAAGCTGGACTTGAAAGCTTTGACCTAGAAATGAACGAGTTTGCTGATATGCCCACTGAAGAATTCAGTGCCAAATACCTCATCTCCTTCCCCACTCCCTCTGCAACTACTAAATGCACTGGAGGTCAAGCACCTACCGCCAATCTCCCTTCTGAGGCAGACTGGAGCGCAAAAGGCGCTGTTACCGCTATCAAAAATCAGGGACAATGTGGTTCATGCTGGGCCTTCTCCTCAACAGGTTCCTTAGAAGGAGCTCACTACATTGCAGCTAAAACTCTCACTTCATTTTCTGAGCAACAATTGGTCGACTGCTCTCACTCCTACGGAAACAATGGCTGCAACGGAGGACTCATGAATTTATCATTCTTCTACGTTAAAGATAATGGAATTACTACTGAATAAAAATATCCTTACAAAGGAGTTGGTTCCACTTGCAAATACAATGTTGCAGATAAGGTTTGGACAATCAGCGACTGCACTGAAGTTACTGTTGACAGTGAACTTGCTTTGAGAGCTGCTATTGCTCTTAACCCAGTTTCTGTTGCTATTCAAGCCAATCACCTCTCCTTCCAACTTTATAAGAGTGGTGTTTATACTGGTAACTGCGGAACCAATCTCGACCACGGAGTGTTGGCAGTCGGATATGGAGCTCTTAACGGAAAGAACCACTTTAAAGTTAAAAATTCCTGGGGAGCCACTTGGGGATCCAGTGGATACATTTACATTGAAAGATCTGGAGATGGAAAGGGAAAATGCGGAATCCAGATGGCTGCCTCATATCCCATTGCTTGATCACCATATCCTCATGAATCATTTAAATATTAAAATCCATATATCTTAAATATATAAGTAGATATTTGAGATCAAAAAACAGAATCCCAATTTGGAGCAAGATCTTTTCGGGCTATTGTAATTTTAGAGGGATATTTTAGAATTTAGTTGAGTGGTTTTGATTTTGATTTCAGACTGTTAAAATCAATAAGTTTACTTTCTGGGAGGAGATAGACTGGTTTAAGTTTTTTGCTGATTAGTTAAAACTAAATAAAATTAAATATACCCAATCCAATTTTTAGAAAGCTGGATGCTTCTTGAGACTTGCAAACGAACCACTTAAGCGAGATTCTGGATTTTTATTCAGCAAAAGGGTTATTAAAGCATTTAAATTGGAATCTTTCATATGCTTCGGGAACTTTAAAGGATTCTTGAGAATTTATTGATAGATTTGTAAAGGGTCTTCAGCATCTTCTCCATATGGGACATATCCAGCCATAAATTCAAATATGACGATTCCAAGCGACCACAAATCGACAGGAAACGAGTATCCTTTTCCTGCTAAGGTCTCAGGAGCCATATAGTTAGGTGTTCCTATCATAGTAAATGTCTTTTCTGTGCCATTAATTTTTTTGCAGGTACCCAAATCAATGAGTTTAACATATCCATCAGAGCATACCATTACATTTTCAGGTTTAAGATCTCTGTAAACAATGGATTTCTAGTGCATTTTTTCGATTATGTGTAGTAATTGCGCACTGTAGAATAGAGTTTGATCTGGATTCAGCAATCCAATCAATCTAATGGCATCAAAAAGTTCGATTCCATTAATAAACTATGTGAGGAAATATATGTAATGTTCATCTTTGTAAGAGCGGATAAATTCCATAACAAAAGGAGATGAAAGAAGGGAAAGGGCTTGTTTTTCATTCATCACATGCTTTTAAAGCTTAGTTTTAATTGTTTACTGCTTGGAAATGCATTTCAGAGCATAGAAACTTTATTTACGGCGATCTGATACCAGAAAGACATTGCCAAATTGACCCTATCCTAATTTTTTCAAAACTTGAAAATCTTCTAGCTTTAGATTTTTGGCCATTTAATTCAAACTTGTTTGCTTATTCTTTTGCAATTCCATAATCTTGGAGACAGATTAACTGTTCTCCAAAGCTTAATGCAGCGAGCATCCAAAAGATTTCACTAGTTCATCCAAAGTAGTCCATGCTATCTTTCCATTTTATTTCATTTTAATATCACACTTGTAAGTGCAGTTGGCGTCAATGAAAGAATTTTATCCATAGATAAGAGCCCTTTTGCTACTGTCTGATATAAGATATTGACCTTCAGCTACAAAGAATATTAAATTTCGACAGAGGTCATCCTTTTTAATGAGATATTCTCCAATCTTAGAATTTTTAAGCTTAAAGCAGTCAAGAGCCTTCTAAATATATTATTCACTCAATTTTTAAAACGTCTTTGAACTTTTCAAAGCGTTTCTTGCTTCATTTCTTAAAATAATAAGAGGGAGACTCTTTCCAAGGGCATTTTCAATATCTTAAGTTCCTAAAGCCACTACTTCAGCTTATTCAATAACTTTGATCGTCTGCTTTCTCAAGCACCCCTTTGTGAGAGTCGCATATTCTTAAAACGACTATCCTTTCGAAATAGAGCCTTTGAATTAATTACCTTTATATTTACCGAGCTTTCCAGATTTAAGTATATACATGGAAGCAGCTAATTCCCCTTCTTTGCAAATTTCACTGTTTTTTTAGAATCTTTGATTGATAGCAATAGAAGCGAGTTTGTCTTTCTGTTAATGAGTAAGATATTCTAAATTAACAAATTATTTACTGAAAAACGAATTTTTCTCAATAAAAACTCTGTTTTCTTTATAGCTTTTAGTGAGCATTGAGGCAATAGCATTTCTAAAGGTCTGTCGATCAATAAACCATAAAAATGACGACTTTAAGGCCTTGATTGAAGCAGATCTTGGCGCTGAGTATAAAAGAGCAAGTTATCCAAATCCTTCTCCTGGCTAGATGTGTCTTTTAACAACGCCATTTATTTCGACCGTTAATTTTCCCTCATGAAGTATAAAGAAAGAGCTCGCATTGCTATTCTGTTTCATCAGGTATTGACCCTCCATAACTTTGCAAAGCTTGAATTTTTAAAGTAGAAGGTCTTTCATTTACTTATCTTCAATGAGTTGCGAAAGGGTAAAATGATTTTTTAGGCTTTTTAGTATTAGAAGCTTATCATTTGGTGTTTTTTTTTGGACTATTTCAATGAAATTTTAATAAATTTCATTGTCGTAAATGGCTCTCAATGCCACCATCTTTCTGGATTTTCGTTTTCCCTAGATTAATAGTTTCTTACATCTTCTTGAGAATGTTAGTTCTGGTTATTTTAAAGTTTGAGATCAACCAATTAGCTCAGTAAACGGTTGTCTTTACGTTCGACACTTTCCATATTGAAATAGAATATCAAAATAATATGATTCCATAAATTAGAAGAATATATAATTGCTTGATCTTTAGAATAATTGAAGACGAAGGAGCATGAGATAATTCTAAATATCCATTGAAAGTAAAATGATAAATGAATATAAAAATAATTAAAGAAAAATAATTTTGTTCATTTTGATGATCTAGAGATTTACTTTTTTGGGAAGGATCAGGTTTTAAAGATGGATTTGATTTTTTAGAAGATTTTTAAAAATATCGATGCTTTTGGAATCAAGCACATTTTATATCCATTTGATTAAAAAGGAAATTATATTAATTGATACATATTGAGGAATCTAAGAAGAAGGAGAAAAAATATTCAATATATTGATGTGAGGACAAACGAACGAGGCATTATAAAAGTAATTACTATGTTTATTTTAGACAGACAATTCAAAGGAATTTGAATCAACTTAAACTGGTCTGTATCTCACAGATAACTATTAAGGTCAACTTCCTTTAGCAAAATGGCACTTAATAAACTTTTATTTTCAAAATGGTCCATCGTTTATGAAGAATCCACTGTTATCCAAATTATTGATAATGATAGAAAACAAATAAAACAGATAAATCAATGAAAGAGAACTATAACAATTACAAAATATAGTTTGGGGCTGTTCGAATGATAGGAAATGATTTTTATAATAGAATTTAATTTTTCCTATAAAATCAGCGGACGATTTAGCTTATATAGCATTTCCTTCTGTATTTACGACGATATTAATTTTTTTGATAAATGAACATTCGATTTTTAGTAATAGCGGTAATCATATGTCTTACAATCTCAGGCACTAGTTAAAAAGATAAGGTAAACCCTTAAGATCATGCAAGTTCAGAGGCAAACAAAGATGAAATCAACCCATAAGAAAATAACGCTCCCAGTAATCACAAACTGACACCTATTGTCCTATCAACAACTTAAAACTAACCACCAACACCTTCAATACCAATTAGTAAAGAGTTGAAAACCAATGAAATTGCCAGCAAAGATAAGAATAAGACAGTCAAAAATATTTTAAAAAACGATGGTGAAAAAAAAAATGAGACTTAAAAATTAGAGAAGAAAGATAATACAGAAAAGCCATAATAGAAATAAGGGCAAGCTATAAACAAAAAAAATAATTCGACTAATGGTTCTAAGATAAAGTTAAAATAACTATCAGATAAAAAGATATAAAAAGTTAAATAAAAACAAGATATAGGTGATTCCAACCATGAAAAACAAAATATTCAACCGAACAATCAAGAAAAAGATTTAATCAAAGTTAATGATAAAATTAAAGATCCAGTGAATGGTTTTAAGAGTTCCCCATAAGATACTGAAAAGGGTGTTAATATTGTGGAAAGGATCTAAAATAATAAAGAGAAATAATCTATTTAAAAAAATATTAAATAAAGTCCAGCAATTGAAATCAAACAAAAATAAATTCAAACATAAATATTACCAACAGTTGAAAAATAGCAGAATGGCAATGAAAAATAAATAAAAATTGAAAAAACACAAATTGATGGAATTACCACCATACATCCTATCAATCAAATTTAGCAAAAATAGGCTAATGCACAACAAAAAGATATTCTAAAAGAAGATAATAATCTAATCACTTCAAATCAGGAAAAAATTGACAATTTATAATAGAAGGAATAAAAGGATGCGTAAAAAATGATAAAAAAAACTAAAGTATCGGAAACAATCAAGCCTTAAACAAATAACGCTTTGCAAGACATTAATTTCTAGTCTGAAATAAAAATAATTAAAATATAAAACTAGGAGCCTAATTCAGGAATTGAGCAAGATAGTTCTTCGAAGCAAAATGAAGAAAAGATAAACGTGATTTCGGAGAGTACGAAAAAAGGATAAACAAATTTAACTGTAATCGAATCTCCCCAAGATGTAAAAGAGGAATAAGATAAAAAGAATGCCAAAGAGGAGACATCTTCTTTAAAAAATGATAACTTTGAATATGGAAAATAAATTGATCATAGATAGGATGAAATAAAAATAATTCCAATCGAGAAAGAAGAAACTCCTGCACAATCAAATTCACAGTCGATAGCAAACTAATAAACTAATAATTCTAAAATAACACTCAATAAGCTTGTGTAAACAGGAGATAGTAAGAACTAACTGAATTAACCAATAAAAACTTAAAATATGAATGCAACCTCCACAGAAGAATCGGTTAATAATAAGAAAGGTTAAGATATATTGAGTCCCGCAGATAGTTATGCAGTAAATGGATAAGAATCAACAAAATAACATGTGCATTACTACGAATATAAATCTGAATAATCTCTATTTAATTAAAAAATTGATGAAACCAAACCACCTACAGACTTATCAAATGAGTAAGAAAAAATAACATAAAAATAGATCATAACTTAAACCAAAATCTTATCTGATGCAGATATCAGTCATATTTATTTCCCAGTTCGATAGGAATAGGAATAGTTTTAAACGTCATATGCTACGTTGGAATCTGGTGAAACATCAAAATCATAAGGGAGCGTTAGTATGAAAAAATAAGAAAAGTCCACCAATCTTCAGTTGAGAACAGCAGATGAAAGACCACCATAAAAATAACAGCTCCTCAACACACTCGTCGAGTAAGATCCCTAATTACCAAAAGACCAAATAATGGATACCCAAACGATAATCGTCCTTATAATTTTAACTTTTATAATTAGCATTCCAGTTGTTCGATAAATCCGCTCACGAGGAGGCTAAAAGCAAAGATCAACAGATGATCCAATTCTCAAAACCTAAAAATTGTAAACATAAGCTAATAGTGGCTAATAATATTCTTAAGTCGACAATGGAACGGGACTATAAATATAGGCATGATACAGATAATTTAAATACTAACAATTTTACATTTACACGACAATTAATAAGGGAAATGCAAACAGTTCATCCATCAAACATATTTCATTTTGGCCTCCTTTGCTCTTTTTTAAGAGAGTCCATTTTTGAAATCATATAGGCTTCGTATTTACCTTCTCGAAAGGCAGCCACGTTTTATTCCAGAAGAAGATTTTGAATCTTCGTTACTTTTAGCGCATTGTCATCATGGAGAGTGGGCAGATTATTGGAAGATAAATGCTTCAGAAATTTTTAGAGAATTAGATGTTCTTTGAGCAACTATCTGCTACTTAATTATTAAAGCGGAATTGGGTGTCTGATATTTTTGTCTTGCATATTCTGAATTATAATATTGATTTGTAAAAAATTATTTTAATCCGAAAACCGCCACCAGCTGAGAGTTGTAATATAAACAATTTATTCCTCTAGAGGCAATATCTAATAATTTTACCAATATTCAGCGTGATGAGCATGTCTTTTTTATTATTCTATCAAGGGACTTAAAATATCAAATGATGAACATAATTAGTAACCATATAAACATGATTATTTTAAACAATAGATTTCTTAATATGGGGCAGGAATTGCTATGCCCTTAATATAATTGAAATAATTCGCTTGTTTGATGCCTATCTCCCTTTATTGTTAAGTTATGCTTTTCTTTAAATATAATTTATTGTTTCGAAATAAAATAGGATGAGTCATTGGTTTCCTACTGAGAAAGAGCGGGAGTTGCAACGAATCAAGAAAAAACATATGCATAGCATTCTTATCTATAATTTGCAAGCTATTTAGTAAAAACGAAAAAAGCAGCAGGCTGTTCATGGAGAATTTGAAATGTCAGCAGACAGGACAAACAGAGATATGCTGAATGATCTTATCGAAGAGAATAGCAGAAAGAATAGAAGACGATATGAACAAAGAAAACTACTTCAGCAAAGCTATGATCAACAGATTCGAGAGAGGGAGTAGAAATAAAAGGAATTAAAAAATCAAGAACTAATATATTACAATTTGCAGAGAGAATACTTGGAGTATTAAGAAAGCAAAAGGGTTCAAGAACTATCACGCATGTTCAATCGAATTACGTATCAAGCTATACCTTTATCTCATCATAAGAGATATAAAACAGAGACTAGCCATCAATAACAACTGGAAAAACTTTATAATCCATAACCCCCAAATAGCCAATAAAAGATTGGACGCATTGTAGGCTTCAACTCAGTGGTAAATTCTCAATAACCTCAACCATTAAGATCAACCAGCACTCCCAAAAGAAGTTAAAAAGATTCTTTCCCTCAACTCAAAGTATAATCCTATCACAAACCCAGAAATTTGAGCCTAAATTATCCAAATTTGAAGTGATTCAATTTTTGCATTATTCAATGACTTAATAATTTGCTATCAAAAGATAAGTATAAATGTAAGACAGAAAATTCAATAACTAATTTTTATTGAACATATTAGTGACAAAGAAATCATTACTATTCGTAAATGAGTTTAAACATACTGTCATCTCGCAAACCCAATTTTATTATGTTCACCAAATCGTTTTTTTTTGCGATGATCACAGAGGTCAACTCAGCGGAGGAAGCAATTTAGTTCTGGATGAAGTTTATTTTTGGTAGTAATTTAAGTCCGATAAGTTCACTGTATGTAATTTTATTGAAGTTTACTTTATTCAGGCTCATGATATGTTTGCATACTTCCTCTTATTATTTCATACATATAGAACTAATAACATCCGTGAAAATATTGTTGACTTATTCGGCCTCTGCTATGATATTTTAATGACTTGCCGGATTGTTTTCATCGATCATTTTTTTTGTTTCGATTAAATATTTATGGCGGTGAGTATTTGATTAAATAGATCTATAAATATAGGTAAATCAATAATATAAGGGAAATATTATTTCTCTGTCAAAATGGAGGAGTTAGCTCTTTATATATATAATCGTAATTTATTCATTATTTTAATTATATTAGATTATTATGGCGAAAAATCACCCCTCTGTGATCGCTATAGGTCAAAACAAAGGGCACCCCATCACCAAGTTCAAGGTAGCTGTAAAAAAGGGAAAGCCAGTTGAGAAACAAGCAGCCAAGAAGGGTCGCATTGGAAAGAGAGTACGTCTGATCCGTCAAGTTATCGGCGAGGTTAGTGGTGTGTCGACTTATTAAAAGAGAGTCATCTAATTTTTGAAAGCCGGTAGTGTAAAGGATACAAAACGTGCCCTTAAGATATCTAAGAAAGCTCTTGGTACTCACCGCAGAGCCAAGCTGAAAAGAGAAGCCCTCATGAACTTACTTAGAGCCCAACAAGCTAAAGCCAAAAAATGATTCAGTACGACTAATTGACACTTAATACTCAGTTATCACCATTAATGCTGCTACTATTGATTTAAAATAATTCCATAAATCTTTCACTGAGCAAAGTGATAAATGCTGTTAAATTTTACTCAACATCTTTTAAGAGATCCTTATTTAATGAACGATCGAAGTCTAAAGTTGAAATGGCGATGAGGTGATTGAGGATAACCTCGATTTATTAAAATATATTAAACAAAGTAGTAGCAAATTTCAATAAAGAAAATCAGTGGATATCGTGGTGGCATAGAATATACTCTTCATCGTCTTTGAAATCTTGCTCTTCCACCTGGAAAGTTGAGTGATATATTCTTTTTTGTCGGCACATGTCAGTCAACTGAGTCAGCACTGCTCTCTATGTTCCTGCCATTGTGAGGACATGACCAATAATAATAGTCTTTCCTGGTTTTAGATCCCAGACATGAATGTCATGAACATCTACAACTCCGTAAATATTTTCAAACTCTCCTCGGAGCTCATCCAAATCAATTTCATCAGGTGTAGACTCCATAATGAGATAATAGCAGTTCTTGATGATTGGATAAGTCGAAACAAGGGAGAGAACCGAGAAGATGTAGGTTGAAATTGGGTCGAACAGATGCCAAGCATTCCATTCAGTAACCTCTGCTCCAGAATTAGAACCGAAGAAATAGATGACAAGTGCAGCAATCAGAACTCCTACGCTTTGAACTGTATCAGCTAAGTTATAAAATAGACATACATAAGGCATGGAGAGTGGCAGCTTTCATACTTATATTTTGTTTCTTAACATGTTTTACTTCGTTGTTATGGTCATGCTACTTATGACTTTCATGACTTTCATGGCTCTCATGAGATATATCAATTCCATCATGATGAGAATGAGGATGATGATGAGAATGATCATGATCTTAATGTTTAGGGCTTCCATGACTCTATTCTGAATGTGAATGACATTCTTCTTTATGATGAACATGATCCTAATGATGTGAATGACATTGCTCTTAATGATGAACATGAGACGTTTTCTGTTTCTTTTTATTTTCAAAGCATGTTGAAAGGTGTTAATGCTGCTGTTCACATTGAGGTTTTCCTGGCTCAGATTCACATTCATATTTGTGATCACATTTTTCATGATGAGCATGAGCAACGTCCTATTCAGAATGTTTCCTTGATAATTTATGTATATAAATGCTTTTGTTGTGACCTCTGTGGCAGTGAGCTTCAATAACAGTTTGTTTGCAGATCAAATCTTAACATATGTCAGAACACTCCATCTCATTTTTATTTTTCTAATATTTGAGAGGAGACACATGATGATGGTGGTCATGCTCATGTTCATGGTCATGATCACATTCTTCAGCTAAAAGTCCATGAGAGTGCCCGGAACCATTGTGAAGAATCATGTACATCACAATATTGATCATAAGCCCAGCCCCAGCAGTTATAAGCATAATAGCTGGATGCTTGACGAAGCTTTGATTGAATAGTCTCACAGTGGCTTAGTAAACTATGTAGAAGACAAGAATCCAAACAATGAAAAGATTAGCCAATGCTCCCAAAAGCTACATCCGATGATAGCCGAAGGAAACTCTCTCATTCATGACCTTTTTGCTGAGGTATAGAAACACAAAGGTAAAGATGAATCCCACTAAGTCACTTACCAGATGGATGGCATCAGATATAATTGCAATTGAACCAGCAATTGTTCCACCGATAACCTCACCAGCAATGAAAACCATAGAGATAAGGATGACAGTAACGAGTAGGCAATAGTTTTTGGAGTTGTCCTACTCAGGGGGAGGCTTGTAGAGGGCCCGAATTTTACGACGGTCACTCACTTCCTGCATATAAAATCAATTTATGTTTAAAACTTCCTTAGTCATGAGCTAATATTCTAAAAACGGGAAATTAAATTATTACATTATAGGCAAGCTACTTACTTTTTAAATTTAAAATTGAAGTTTGGTGAGCCAACCAGAGCAGATACACCCAAATTAAACAAGGAAAAGGGCCAAATATAAAAGAAAGCTGGAAAGAGTTTTCATTTAAAATTTAGGACATTTTGAATAGCATCAAGTATATTTTATCAGTCCCATTGACACTTACATCCGAAAAGTGAGGCAACACACATGAGTTTGATTGGTTTTAAATAAACTTCATCTTTGCATATTAAATAGTTTTAGAATGGAAACCACATATAATGAACTTCTATCCCAATTTCATCACGATATCGCCTCCAATAGCTTCATTGCATAGGTAAATGTTGTATCATGCAGTATAAACGCATTTCTAGTGAGTTGGTGGGCGTTCGCAGAAACAAAAAACAACAATTGTTAGCTTATCGCCAAGACCTTGCTCTTTTTCAAAGAAATAATTACAATTCAGAAAGAACCATAAGCAAAAGCAAGATTTCTAATCAGACTCAACTGAATCAGTCTGGAGTAACTGTCTTGCGATTAGAAGGTTAGTCTATCGATGATGCTGACCTTAAAAAGAAAACATCAGATCTATAGCGAGAGATATCAGTTTTGAGGTAAAAGAATAGATAATTGGTCAGCTAACTGCACCTAATTTAAAATAAAAAATAGCAATTCACTCAAATAGAAGGCGATTTATAGTTGGGCGCTTTCAATAGAAATCAGCATTTCCTCATTGAATCTACTTAAATCGCCAAGAAAGAACGCAGTCAGAAATAAGCACTGGAAAGATTAAAACAGCGGCGGCACTCACTTGAAGAGGAAATTAAAGGATTAGTGAAAGAAAAAGATAATCAATAAGAACTGAAGAAGAAATGGAAAATAAGTAGATAAATAAAAATAATATCAACCCAATAGAAAGGGTTAAAAATTAGAGAACTTTAAAATATATTAAGGACATTGTATTTTCTAGTAAAACTCGATAAAAATAATAAAATAGGAGGACACTTCAATAAATAGTAGTTCCTTCATGACTTACTCTCCACTGAAGATGTCTTAGCCATGAGCAGAAGAGAAATGATGAACTACTTCAAAGAACATGGAATTGAGGCCAATTAGCAACAAATTGGTTCTATTATTCGCTTGTATCACGAACAAGAACATCAATTTGATCAGAACTAGCGCGCCAACAAACAAATATCTTACAGTTTACAAACCTTGCAAGTGGCCCACTAAAAGTTAAACAATACTCTACACACGTTACATGAGCAAAAACATAACCACACAATGAGGACTTTAAAAGAAAAATAAATCCTGTTAAAAAGATTATAGCATAAAATCAAGTCAAATTGTATCTTCATTATCATTGCCAGCACCCAACTCTCTTAGCTTATACATAAGCTTCAAAACTTTAGGAAAACTTTAAAATAAACTCTTTATAAAACTAAAAGATAATTATTGATGGAGTTAGGAGGTGGCTGCCCAACTGCTTCTTCCTATCGAAAATTACTAAGTCGCAATCCTGAATAAATTGCCCTTTCTTGGATAAAAGCTTTTGGTAAATAAAATGGTTTTTATCAGCAAAGAATTGAGAATAACGATATACTACGAATATATGCTCAGCCAAATGACTACAACCCATCAAAAGAAGAGTTATAAAACTATGAAAATACCTTCACAGTATCTTTCGAAAGAGCCCGCACTTTCATGATGCAAATGTTCGCGGAATTAATGTCAAATTTAAACGAAAAATGCATCTTTAAAGGAAGAAAATAAGACTTTAGCAACGATGGCGACACCTTTTGTGTGGAATCAAAGGAATATTTTAGAAGAGATGATTATCGTCTCCTTCAAAATTCCGAAAAGGAATAGTCAAATAGTCTTGCAGTTCAAACTCCTATAAATTTAAACATTGAAAACGAGCTTATGTCTTTTCAACGGAGAAATGGTCTCATCTCTTCGCTATCCTCGTCTCCGCGTGACTCTTTCGCTCACCTTCAAATGAAATACACTAACCTTGCCACTCGTAGAGAATAGAGCTGCCGAAATACAAGTACGCTTCGTAAAATGCTAAGTAGATTGAATAGTCTAAACAGTAGTCGTAGCAATAAGACTCGAATGCCCAAATCACTATTACCATTCAACTGCACAATTTCCTCGCCCAATATTTGTCGTACTTTTCGTATCAGCCGCAATCTTGCCAGTCTAGACCATTCAGATATGAATGGATACAACGAGCCAGATAAAATGGCAGCAGATGAATGATTGATTAATAGTTTTCACCGAAATAAGTATATATTTGTCTCAATCTTCTAATGATAAATTAAAATGTCTCTTTATCGGTTCCTTTGTGATTTATAACTAAATAAATAAAAATCATGGCGTTCAGAAAAAAAGAATAATTGAACTTTTGTCCTTTAAATTCGCATAGTGAGGAATGTCATTGTTGCGCACGTCCAGTAGACGCAGACTTGAAACCTAACGACACAGCAACTACATACTACGAACTCCCAGAATATCAATACGATTGTGACGTAGCGACAACTCCTCAAGGGCTTTGTTTTTTGATAAGCCTGCACAAATAGTGGATAGCTCCCTCGTTCCTAAATCAAGGGATTAAAGTCGAATAGCACGAATAGGTATTTATTGAAGCAATTGGCCAAGTTTATCGCTAAATTTAACCAAATCTATCTATAAGAAAAGATACTTTAAACGAGCATTGATGAAATTTATAAACTTTAGAGAGCTGTGGTATGAGAGCCAGTTTGCCTGAGGCAGTCAATAAAAAAGAAAAGAAGATCATCTGTTAATCTGAGAAATCGAAAACGGATGATCTTCAATAGATCGAAACAACATTGACTGACCATATACATGAAGGCTGGCGGGTTCATTTCCATAATGTTCTCGCAGATTAACCTTTCATTTGTCTTTTCGAATTTACTGGGACACTGTTTAATCATCAAGGCAGAATTACGAAAGGCCCTAAATTTTTAGAATGACTCACTATATCTTTCCTACTTAATATGATTTATCTCTAAGTTCTCCTTATCTAACTCAGTGATCAAAAATGTTTTCTTATGGTAGTTATTATTTTCTATCTTCCCCTCCAAACGTCTACGGTTAATCTGCTGAGAATAGTATACCAGAAAAGCATCGTACTATTCACTACGAGTCGGAATTATCATGTTTCGCAAACTTGGATACTGGTTTTTGATGCGATAGAATAGCTCTATTCGACGATCTACTTCCGAGTGAAATATGTTAGAGTGCTTTTGATCTGGACCTTCATGGAGGATACGCAAGTATTCGTTACGTACCTTCTCCAGTTCCTCTTTTCTGAGCATGACTGTATGCGATCTAGGATTGAACTCCATTTCCTTCATGATCTCCTCCAGCATGCCCATATTTATTAGATTACGAGGGTTTTTACGCTATCCCTGTTTCTGTTGTTCTGTTTATAATTTGCCGACCTCTCGCCCATAAGCTTTCCGGAAAATACTTTAGACAATGACCTTGCATGCATCTGTTTTTTGATTCTTTTTATCCTCAGAAACAATTATCTTTTCTGCAGTGGTTACATCGATTTCCTTATTTTCTGGTTACTGTGATTTCTGTCTTTATCTTAGGAGTGGTACTTTTTGAAGTGGAGGAAGCTTTGGGTTATTCTGGGTATATGTTGATTCATATACTCGTCGATTGAACCTAATCCTATTTTTGGGAAAGGCTCATTAACTTACATTTTACTTGCGATTGGAGTGTGAATATTCGTATTAGATGATCCCTGATCAGAAAGTCGTAAACTATAGGGGATTTGGAGTGAAGGCAAAGATCGAGGACTATGATATGTCTAAGGTAATTTAAAATGTGGTTTGGTGGACATGGAAGTCGTAATATTCTATATACAGTTGTATTTGATGGAAAAGATAATACAATTCCTTGAACCAAACAAATCAACTCTTTTATTTATTTACAGTTACCTGCAGTTTCACTCCTTTAATCGAATAATAGTTACAGTCCTAAATTTATCATATATCAAATCAATGGTATATCTTTTGCTGCATCCACTGAATACGGTCGTACCAGTTAGTCGTCCAATGATCTGCTGCATCAATCACGATCTATCGCATTTTTTATGCTGCCTAGATTTCACTCAGCTAAAGAAGGAATCGATTCTCAAGATTTTGTAAAGATTTTTATAGGAAGCATGGCAGTCCAGAACGAGCCATTAGTGAAACCATATGAATGAGGTGAGCATTATAGCGGCGAGCTAAAAGAAAACCCTTAATAACAAGGGTCAGATATAGTTGGAAAGGTTCAGAGTCAATACTTCCCCCCATTATGCGAATCATCTCTTCGGTGAGTTTAAATTGTGCCCTTTCAAAACGCAGATTATTGGCAGGAGAAATGTCAAGTATAAATCCAAAGTCAATATGAACCAGCCACCCTCTTTAACGATCTACGAGAATATTTCCATTATGGCGATCTTTCACCTGCAGAATATAACTGACAACTGAATAAGCTGCCTGCGACCGGATGAAGTTTTCACGTGCCTACTGGAAACGTTGATTGTGCTCTGCTCCAAAATTACTGAGGAAGAATTCATATAAGGACTCCTCATTTGTCTTACCAATTGAATCACGAGACACACAATTGGGCACTACTTCAATGATGCCTCCAATATCTAGTTATGGACCTGTACGATTTGGCAAGGTATGGTAAGGAAATAGCTGTAAGCCTAATTTGTGTCTTTCGAAAATCTCCTGAAAAAGAGCAATAATTTGCAGAGCCAAACAATCCTGTCGGATGTCATCAAACACTTTAAAAATGCAGGATATTTCCCGCTCTTCGATCTTGTTTCGACTTCTCTCTATACTTCCCCCAAAGGATCTGCTATCTGCTCTCACTAAATTGGCAATAATTGGATTGTTGACTGTGCGACCGATACGACTTCCTGTTACACTCATATTCTGTATCGGACTTGGTATATTCTCTTGAGGTAGGGAATCATCATCTGAATCGACATGGATAGTGTTTTGTTTACGCTATTGCCGACGCTGTTGGAAGTGTTGGTCTGGACCGGAGTACGGTACACACCTAAATGTAAGGAGGAAGGGGCATTTAGCAGCGCTTTGCATCGGAGTACCAGAGTCACGATTGATAGCTACCACTTGAAAGGTAGGATTAAACGGTAGATAAGCTGAACGAGGTACCACGATACGCTCAACTTCAGCACGAATAATATCTTTTTTATCATTAGCCAACATCTGAGGACGCATTTTGCCAGAAATAGCAGTCACTTGCTCAAAGAAGTCATTCACTTCACGGAAAAATCCGCGTTCCTCTCTGCTGAACTGGCAAATTGCGCGTGTAATTAATCTTTTAGCTGCCCTTTGAATGGCAACGAGATGTTCCTAAACACCTGGTAATCTTGGTGATTTATTGTGAGGATCTCTTTACTGTTTGCTTTCCACCTGGGCCAACCAAATGAGCTGATGAGCAAAACAGCTTGATCTGCGTGCATATTACAATAGAAAATGTTCAACTATTCTTCCCGACCGCAGTGGCAAGGCTTGGAAAATTTGGGGCAGGTAGAATAATATCTGATCTGCTTATAATTGAGCCAGCACCTTTGTAACGTAACGCTGGAGTCCAGGGAACTCTTAGTATTTGGGAGAGAGATATGCTAGCAGAACAGGGATATGGGGCGCACGCCAATAGTTTAGTTCTCTCATCCTGGAGGGATCGCTGCGTTCCTTTTCAACAAATAAAGCCAAAAAAGGCGGATATGTGTAAATTGGATCAGCTTATACTCTCTTCGATATTTCTTCCAACAATTATGTTCTGTTTTCTATGCGGTCTCCAAAAATGCGAATGAAATTATATACGAGTATGGCACCACGATCGCTATTGCGCCCAAAGTAAACTAAAAGTTTTTCAACCATATGGTTAGGGATGAATCCTTTTTTACCTGCTAAGGAGTACGGGTTATTGATTGAACTCAACTGAGGGTAGGCGTAAGCCTTCGTTCGATCAATTTGCTCAGCAATCAGATATAATAGAGAGTATCGAAGTACTTACAGATCTACCTGCTCTGTAGAATTTGAGGAAGAAATAGGACGTATTCTCTCGGTTTGCTGAGTTTGTCTGTGTCGCGGGTTGTGCTTTGTTTTTGCGAAATCAAGCAGCTACAAGAGGGGAATCTCTGCCTCGCGACGAGCAAAAAGTTAGTTCCGACGAGGTAGTTTCTTTTTGGTGAGTTGATGAAAATCATCATTGCGTAGGTAGTCACAGATTCGCACGAGGAAGTCAATACGTGTCCTTAGTTCTTTGAGTTGAAAAGAGGAGCCAATAAGTTCATCTTCAGGTGCATCTTCACGCTGGAAATGGTAAAGGGCAGTCTTGAGAGTTTTAAGATAGAAATCGTCAACCACGCTCTCGTCAAAGGCAGTCTCGCCTTTTTCCAAGGCTGATTTTAAGACATTAACCAGCTATAATTGACTGAGCAGAGCGCGACATACACTTTCCAGAGATAGCTGCGCTTGAACCTACCGTTCAAGCAAAAAGCTTAAAGAAAATACTCTTAGAAGTAGTGATAAGGGGTACCCTTTCGCAATGCAAACATGCATATGGGATCCAAAAAACTCAACCAGTTCTCCGTACATTAGCTTTAAATTGGTTACTCTTTTCTAGTGGCTGCTCAGTACCTTATGCCTTCCACCAGGACATATTGGTTCATTTTGTTAATATTATTGAAGAGAGTTGAACTGACCTAGTCTTGCATCAAAGGTGCTGTTGGCAGTACGATGGGAATCTATAGGTCTTTTTCCAGAAGTATTAAGCTAGTTTACGACAAAATGAAGCAACTAAGCGAGAGTATCAACAATTCGCCAGTTGAACTCATTGAGACAATAGAAAAACGGTACTATTTTTAGGAGGGTATGCTGAAGTAAGTGAAAGTGAACGTACCGACGGCAAACATCAAGAATATGAGCGAAGACAAGCGCTTGGTTTCGTTTTGTTATGTATATCATCTTTACACGAGACAATACATCAAACAGACAGCCGTAAGGCTCTTCACCGTTTTATTATTCCTCTATACGGCCCCCTACTTCCATTTCGGAACACAAGCGTTCCATTTCCTATACAACCCCTACTACTTCTCCTTCTGAAGCTCGAGGAGGTATAGTAACAAACTCAGTCTCAACCTGCGGCTATACAGCCACGAATATTTTTTTAAGGTCATCATGAGTAACTTTTCCACGATGAAGAGGAATAAGAGAGGCATCGTTAAGAACTCGATCAGGTTTGAGTTTTTCTAAGCGAGCATTAAAATAATCCTAATTTACGAACCAAGAGCAACTGTTGTTACGCAGCACTTCTTTGTCTATAAACTCATGATCTTCGCGAAATGAACTGGCAAGATGTTTAAGACACTTCCACCCAAAACCAAATGATGCAGATTTGCAGTTTTCCCGGATCAAGTACTGAATTCGTACGTTTTGGTAATCATCGTCTATTAAATGACCTCTTAAAACTACACCATACAAACCTATTAGTAGTACTCCCAATCTTGCGAGAATTATCTTGCGCTCGGTTGGAATAGGAGTACCTGAAACTAGCCAGCGCCCTCGGAGTCTCTAAGATCGACTTTCATATTCTTGGTTGCTTTTACGGTAGAGAATTGAAATACACTCAGCCCAAACAACGAGCACTCCAGTATATATGGCTAATTCTGGTACGCGCTGGATGTACTCTTGTAGTACTTCCCAACAAAACTCAGCTACTGTTGGGTTAGCTGAAACACAGCCTTCTACGAGAAAGCTAACATCCTGAGTGATTAGCTCTCGAGCACGGGAACGAGTCTAGTCTCTACCCTTCAGTGAAATTACCTCAATGAAATACGTTTTTTTGCATTTGAGAAAATATTCTCGTACTAATTTAAGCAATTTTCCACTGGGTTATAATCTTTCTACTTGTTCCAAAAGACTTACCATCAATGAATAAAAGCTACCAAGTATTATACGCTGTTAAGATTTCAAAGTTTTTAGTTCTTGGATACGGTAGGTGACCACTTAGTCGATGACAGCCAGCAGGCCCTCATGCTCAGCTCGAGTCACTGCTTCCATTCCTTCTCCATAGAGTGAGAGGAGATGTGCTCGAAAAGCTTCATGAGTAGTACGTTTGGTCTAAAGTACTGCAAATACAGAATTATTAGCTAGGGAAGGGTTAATATCGAGCAATGTGCGACTCAGCTTCTGCTTACTTTCGAAGTATTAACTCTCCTTATAGTTAAGGGCAAGAATATAATAAAATTCCAGCTTGAGAACCTTATATTCAGTACGGCCTTAATCTTAGAAGCTATGTTGTGCAACCAACTCTGCTAAAAGACGCACAGAGTGAGGGTTTATTTGTGCTAATTCATTACTTATTATAGATTATTGACTTGATTCCCACTAGTGGTTTGCGGCTTACACCATACCATACAAAAATTCAGCTCGCTCCTCAGCAGATAGCCGACCTGTTAATTATACTACGATGCAGGTAACGTCAGTGGTGAATTTATGGTCGCTGTGGGCGTCAAGCAGACGATGAAGTTGTAAGGCTAAATGAGGTACAAATTTGAGGCGTAGGTGGCGTTTTGGACAAGCAATCAACAACAGCAAATAAAGCTAAAGTAGGCATAGCACAAAAGGACGTAGTCTAGGTTCACGAAGTAAAGAATGTTGAAATATTTGACCAATATCTATTTTTTACAGGGCAGAGTCGAAGAGAAGTTCACGCTATGATTTATTTCGGCAAATAAACAGGGCAGTCTCGACTAGAGCCATTAACGCATTTAGACCCTATTCTGTGAGCTGTCGACTGCTGAAGTAGATGACTTTTTCATTTGTTAAGTTCAGGCATCGTTCAAGACCGCAGACAAGCTTTGGGCGTATGAGAGCCAGGAGGATATCGACTCGTCCTCCCCACTCTGCTGCTCTTCGAATGCGTTCGTATAAATCACCCTCTTAGTATTCATAGTAACTCCAAAACTGGCATCCAACCAAATCTAGTTTGTTTGATTTGAGAAGTAGTTCATTTGTAAGTTGTAGAAAAGTCCCTCTTCGCCGAAAAGGTAGAAGATATTTTGGATTTGGAGCATGCAGTAACTGATTGTGCAAATATTTTTAATGCGGCAATACCGCACCCAAGGCACGCATAGCACAATATTTCAAGAATTGGTTGCTTGTTAATGTCTTTGGTGTCTATCTTTCTCCCAACAACCGAGATAGTCCTGCTGCTGATTTGGTTAGTCGAGAGACGTTACTCGAACCAAGTACACTTTCCAAAGTGCAGTTAAACTTGACTGCTTCTACCAGGAAAGGTTCCAAAAACTTCTCCTCAATGCGTGAAAGTTTTTATTGAGAAATGAGCTTTTCGATAGTGTCCACATAAAGTGAGGTTAGATGATACCTGATTGGATCCTGAGCAAGGGCTGCAAAAAAATCAAGCGCAATTTTAGTGAAGCATCCCATTACGTTGCTTTTAAGGGATAGGGTCCATTTACTTTAAAATGTGATCTGTGCCTTCTCGTCTCCAAAAAGAGCAGAGAGGTCAGAACTAAGTTTATTGTAAAAGGGCTGGCGCTGTGCGGGAGTGGAAAGCAACAAAAAGAGCTATATTTTTGAGTAGTCCATTTCTCGACTGATGATCTTTGCAAGGGAAAGTTGTTAATGTGCGCCGTTCTGTAATCGCTTAAGTTATGGTTCAGGAAGCGGCTGCCAGTTGGGATGCTCTCTATTGAGTTGTATTTGTTTGCGAATGAGTCGATCTCGTTTGAGGTACATTTAAATTGTATAAACAAATTAAGTGGACATTCAACTCGTAATATTATTTCTATTGAATAAAGATATTGTTATGATTTGATGTAATCCAAAGCTGGATGTCTATTTTCCATTTTATTGTTAATGATTTGATCGTCAAAATAAGGCATAACTCAAAATCATATAAATAAACAGAATATATACAAATCTATTCTTGATTCTCAGATGCAAAGCCAAAATTAATAAATACAACATTTATCATAATCTGATTTTACGTCTTCCTGTCTCAAATTCGATGCTTTTATATTTTATCATTTCCAATATTTTTTACTTATGAATTATATAGTATGCAGAGTAAATAGAGTTGTTTTATTTGCAGAAATTATACTAGTCAACTTCCCGATTTTTATAAACCTTTTAAGCGTAAGAAAATGCTAATTTGTTTTAGACAATCAAATTGTTAGCATTCTGAACGAAGAACTTTGCTTTTATTGTTGATTTTACAAAATCTAATTGCGGTATATCTTTGTATCAATAGTTTCACACGTTACGTTGCTTTAAGATATCCAAACTATTTAGCTTTTTGTATAACTCAAACTTAAAGTGCTAGTTTCTAGTTAAAGAAATCATTCCCACTTTGCTGAAGAGATGTTCTTTTTCATATTGTATCTGATAAAGATATTGGGGTCGGCAGCAATCGTGATTTTATTGAAGAATATATGGAAGACCAAATATATTTGCAAATTAATGTCTCCCTTAAATATTTCAACTGGAAACTTAGCAAAGGTCACCTGAAACCCAACATAAATTTTCCAATCTTTTCTTGATCTTCAATTTGATATTAGACTTTTTATCTAATTTTCATCAGGAAATTCGTGCAGTAATAGTTTTGCCTGAATAGAAAATGGATCAATGATAAAAGCAATGTCTTTGATAGATCTATCTTGTGCTGATCGATCATCAAATGTAGGTGCAATTAAACTCTGCAAATCTCATAGGATATTGATCAAACGGATGAAAAAGACGTCTGTAGAACACTGATAAATATTTTGATTTTTGACGTGCAGCTATTGAGCTACCGCCGTTGATTATATATGCGAATCTTATTGAATAAAATTCAACAGATATTTAATGCAACAAGTTAGAAAGGTTGTTCTCTTTGAAGCTGAGGGAGGAAGTGATAAAGGTTTCGATGGTCATAGAAAAGACTCAGTTCCCATCAGAACTGCTATCAACAAGACCTAGGGCTTACAATGTGACATCATCTTCTACAGAGACTAATGGGCTGATAAACTCTATGACCACATCATTAAGGAAGGATACGTTGGCTACATTCCCAGAGTCAACCCTGGAACTATTGCCACCGGAGAAGAAAAGTTCTTTGAACTCCTGAGAAAACTGAGTGCTCACGGACTTGTTGGAATGACCAACCCTGATGTGATGACCAAGTACGGAGCCAAGGATGCTTTGGTTAAATTGGCTGGAACCTCACTAGTTCCCCAAGATACCTATGGCTATTATGACATTGAAACTTTTAAGAAAACTTTCCCCACAACTCTTACCCTTGGAGAAAGAGTCTTGAAACAAAACAGAGGTTCAACCGGATCTGGAATTTGGAGAGTTTCAGTCGTTGACTCAACAAAAGTTGTCAAGGGACAAGCTCTTCCTCTTGATACTAAAATCAAATGCACTGAAGCTGTTGACAACCACGTTGAATTCCATCAGCTCGGTGAGTTTATGACTTTCTGCGAGCAATATATCATTGGAGTCAATGGACAATTGGTAGATATGGGATTTTTGCCAAGAATTAAGGAGGGAGAGATCAGAATCTTGTTGGTAGGCAAGACCCCTATCTTCGTTGTTCACAAGAAGCCTGCTGAAGGTGCTGATAGCTTCTCTGCTACTCTGTTCTCAGGAGCCAAATATACTTACGATCTTCCTGCCAAATGGCCCGGATTGATTAAAATGTTCCATGATTCTCTTCCAATCATCTCAGAAAAGCTCGGAGGACTTGAAATTCCCTTAATCTGGTGCTCAGATTTCATTCTGGACTGGGATCAGGACAAGAAGGACGTATATATTTTGGGTGAGATCAACTGCTCATGCGTCGGATTTACCAGTCAGCTTGAATATGGAATTCAGGAGAAGATTGCCGAGGAAGTTAACACCAGAACAAAGAAATGATCATTCTGTTCATCAAAATCATTAAATCAATTATCCTAAATAATATTTAACCATTATTTATTGAAAATGAAGTTTTATATATCTCTTGGATCAATCTTTGGTCTAAGATTGCGAAAGGAAGTCGCTTGATTGATGATAGATTGTGTATTTCAGCTATTATATTATTCAAAGAGAATTTTAACAATAATCTTTATCTTCAATTAAAATCAATACCCAAAAGGTTTTCAAGATAATATTTTTCAATCATACAGTTGCATCTCCTCTCTCAAGTTTGCTGTAGTAGAGTGACTGTTTCAAAGCGATCTGCACTCGATCAAATATCCCTCCGATTGCTGACTTTTTTGACTACTAGTAAATATTAATGCATATTTTAATAAATTATTTAAATTTGTTTTCCTAAATTCCTTCGCTTTATTGGTTCTCTTCCTCTCTATTCATCAGGTTATAAATAGTTCTGATGACTTCGTCCGTAGGCAGGTCACATCCAATTTCCAATGAGAATGTATACAAATATCTTTCGAGGTGTCTGCGAGTGAAGATTACCTTTTTGTGGCTATTGGTGTGAGTTCCTCTTACGCTTTCGCTTAATCTTTGAATGATTCTGTTCAGTTGTTATTAGGATGTTTTGTGATTGGCTTATTGCATTTTCTATAGTGAGATGTATTATAGAAAATTATAGATAAAAGCTTTGTTTGATAAATAAAGTATGTTAAAGTAATGATGAATGTGAATTGAAAAGGAATCTATTTGATTGAGTCCAAAAGTAAATATAAACTTACTAACAATTTATAGACTTCTTGAGTGTTAATAATCATTCCGAATGGAAGTAACAATAAATCACTAAACTTATGCATTTTTATTTTTATTCTATTCCTAATAAATAAATTCTATTAAATGTTACCCTTTTTAAATCATTTATTTACTCTCTCTCGTCGATAAAAATGAAGATGGTTAATTGGCTTTGGAAAAAAAGCCCCGCTAAAGAAGAAGAGGAAGTCGATGAAGATGAACTCAAGAAGAAAGGATTTAACCCAGAAGGATTGTAAGTCGAGGAACTCCAAGATGCAGATATCCTTAACTTCGATAGTGACTATTAGGGCTTCATCTCCCCCACGCCTGAGTAAGCTGCTAAACTCATCAATGGCTTTAAGTACTTTGATTGAGAAAAAGGTATTTTCCGAATACGGAAGAACACCGCCATGAGCTTGGTTATTCCAAAGGAGGTAAGATCTGCGGAGATAAAATTCAAGTCAACAAAATCCGCTCAATAGGAAAAGAGATGATAAAGATTGTAGGGAAGAAGATTATCACTGGCGACCTCAATCTCACCAGAATATCCTTTCCCATCAAGGCAATGATCCCTAAAACGGCTCTATAAAATTCAACTATGTCATGCTGCATGAACCCATACTTCATGAAGCGCGCTTGCGAAGCAAAGGATCCTCTTGAAAGGTTTAAGCTCGTTATAACAAACACAATTTCTTCTTTTTATTACATGTGCATGTTCCTGAAGCCTGTAGCTTTGATATTATTCAGTTGAATCCAGTAATTGGATAAACCTTGCAAGGATCATACTCTGATGGGACACAAATATATTGTGAGCAGATTTCACATCATCCTCCTGTCAGCTACTTTTTAGCAGTGGGGCCGGATAACTCATATCGATACTATGGATGCTATGATTTTTCTGCCCGTGCTGGACTTAATTCAATGTCTCTCGTAAACAAGGGTTTTAAGACTTATTAATTTCCCAATCGAGATCAAATTTCTGTCAGTTGTAACAAGGATATATATTCTGGAGTATTCATTGGCAGTCTCAGAACTGAACTTGCTGACACTATTTATTTCTAGGATAAGAAAAATGATCTAAAAGCTTAAATAAGTTTTGGTAAACTCAAGAAAAAGTACTGATTGCTTGAAATAGACCGACTGATTACTTTGAGAGTGCCATTTATTGTAAAGGGAAATCAGTATGCCAGTTTAATGGAACTTATTGTGGCTATATCAATTTTGAGAAGATTCGCTATTGGGATGGTCGTTTTTTGAAAGCATTCAGGGTTATTTAATTCATTATTTAGATTCAACTGGACTAAAAAACTCTAACCTCAGATTTCAGAAAGAGAAATGATTTGCAGATGCTAAAGCAAGGACTGTTAGATGAAGCTCAGAAAGCTAAAGAGTAAGTTGAATAAAACCAACGAAAAGATGTAAAGTTAAGGGAACGGTTTGGTCCTAAAAAATGAGAGTGATTGGCATTCTATTTTTAAATTGCAAAATAACTAGTTGTAAAACTAGTCTACTACATAATTAGAATTAGCTATTGTTATAGATATTTGATCTACTTTAAAGATAACATAATTAAAACTGACCTTACTTGATTAATGGGATATAAACATCTGCTTGATTATAAATAAACTAACTGAGTATATATTTTGAAAAGGTAAGAAAAATAACATTATATATTAAGAAGAGTCAATAAACATTTACATGGATGCATATCAAAGATGTAGAACACCAAAATAATTAAACTAAAAATAGAGGGCTCATTCTTTTAGTCATCAATCAACAATAAATTTATCAATTACTATTTATTTTATCTTTAATAATTAGGACACTCAACAACTATATATTTACTTATAGGGCATGAATCAAGTTGATACAGTCGAAAATCTATAATAACTGTTGGATTGCTTCTGGAAAATAAGTAGAAACGAACAGCTTCGCTACTATATTAAACTTTCCAGTATAATCAACGAAGTTAGCACAATCGCAAATGATCAGCTTCGCAAATGTAAGTACTGCAAGGCATATCCCTTTAATGTCACGCAGTTACACCCTTCCAATACTGCAAAATAATGTGAACTGTGTGGCTCAATCAATTAATATGAAATGAGGCAGACTCTTTCCAAGGAAGAGCAAGCAGCAAAAGGGTATGAAAACTATTCGTATATTATTCCCTACAAATAAGCAATCTTACTTGAAGTTAGAGGTATCCTTATTATAGATCTGAATCTTTCAGTAGCAAATATTGAGATGATGATGCACAGTTTAAGTTCTGTTTTAATAAACCAATACTTTGAAGTCGCCATTTTATTTATATTCTAAGGCAATTTAAGCATTATAAATTTTGATGAGGAGTGTTGTCTGATCTATCTTACTGAGGACTTATGTTTAAAATCAGAGATTGAACAATACTCAACTCGAATTACTCCACAAAAAATGAAGTCGCTATAAAATATAATCAAAATCCTAAAGTAGACACAAACAAAATAGATTACCAATTTCAGTTTGATAAGTTCCGTTTTATCTTCTTATAAAAGTTAAGATAATAATTTTGTTAATATCTTCATTTGGATTGGCAAACTTCCATCCCAAGGTTTTGATCTTCCCAATAACTGTATGCATACTATTGCTCTGCTTGTCAATGATAAAAAAATAAAAAACGCAAATCAATTGGTATAATTAAAACTGTATTTTAACGAATTTCACCTGATTGAAGGAGATGATCAATAAACTCAGCTCTACTATAAGATATATGAGATTTTAGATAGAAACAGATATGCAAACATAATAACAAGTCAGCTAATCATAAAGACAAATTACAAATATTCTGGAACAATAAATAATTATCCTCCAAGGATAATTAACAATTATGCTCCTTTGATGTAAATTGAGGTGTCCAAACTATAGAAACATAAAATACAGATATACTTCGAATATTATAGTTGCGAATCGGCGACCAGATATTTTATAGTCATTAACCTTGAAGATAAAGAATTAAAGAAAAATGCATTGTTTGAGAGAAGTATTATGATTAGCAGAGCCTTAAAATATGTGATGTAATAGTATAAAATATTAAAGTGCTCGACTGAAAAAAAGAACAAAGACTTTGATTACTTTTTTATCTCCAACTGCCTGAGCGAGTATGGAAATAAATTTTAAAACAATACAAAGTGGTATTAACAATTATTAAAATGGATGAGTGAATACTTCAAATAATTTCAAAAAGATATCTACAAACTATATACTCCATTTTCTTTATTAGGGAAGACATCTATCTCATATATTTTCTTCCCAATTTACACATAATCAGGCTTGCTGCATTATTATAGTGGCTACCATGTTCAATCAGAAATCGATCATTAGTTAGAGACAGTTAACCAGTTATGTTAGATCTTTTACTGTCCTCAGTAATTAAAATTGCCAATCTTCTACCGTCTTTGCAAAGATAACGAAAATGTTATTCGTTTGGGAGTCAACCATTCATGATTCTTTCAACTTGTTTTTGATTCATATGATTTGTTATAACTTTATGAATGATTGAAACTATTGATTGCTGTTTATAAATCTATTAAAAGAGATAAAAAGTTAGCAATTTTATTTTTTAAAATTGTCATTAGGTAAAATTTAATGCTATTAATTTGCCTCCAATATTTAAATTCCAGTATTGTATTGATGAAGCTTTAACATATGTTTTGTGTAAATTAAGATAATGTAAATAAAATCCTGAGTTTAATCACGTTAAAAATAATTAATAATACCATTAGAAGATTATCGATAATGACAAGAGACATTTGAAAGTATTTAATTTGTTTTTTTGGCATAGATAATTTACTGATACAATTGAGTATAATGAAAAAGGTATTTAATTATGTCGATATTGATATAATTTAAATACCATAAATTTCATGAAATAAGTCACGACATGGAATTAATCTTCTCAATTTAAACATGCATAAAACTCGCAAATTCCGAATCTTCTTAAGACCAAATTAATTTAAATTTAATTCATTACAAGCATTTTAAATTGGAAAGATGCAACAGGAAAAACAGTTGCCAAAGATAGCCAAAGTAGCATTGAAGATTTTTTATAATATAGAAGCTAAGGTCTAGTCATATCCTTTCATTATCAATCTATGCCAGGTAGGGCAGCTACTTACCATCATGACTTACATCATCATCAATTCCATAGGACCTGGAGTATTATTTAGCCAACAATGGTTTAATTTATTAGTAATTTTTACCCTTAGTCAGAACATAGGTGAGTCTATACTCACTCTTATAATACTGGGAGATATTTTGATCCGAATTGCTATGTTCATAGTAAACTATATCTTGTTCAACTAATTGGGGACTTTAAAGAAATATAAAACTATCATTGAGGTTTCCTACCTAATCTTCTCCATGCTCTCATATATGGCTGAAATCGGATATTATTTAATAGGATTATACCTCTTCTAAAGAATTATGATGAGTAGCAGCAGTAGTAATTGGACTATCATGTTCTTGTGTGTCGGATCTTTAGGATATCTAATACAGTCAATAACACTCATCGATAATCGGCTATTTAAATCATTTTCACCAGTGATAGCCCCGCTGCTGATAGTGTTCTCCATCAATTGGGGAGTGCTTCTGCTGCTTGTTATCAGCACTGTGGTCCTGTATTAGGAGCAGCAGCTGTTTAAGGTACAAATGCATTGACAAAGAAACTTCTGTACATCTTGGCGTGGCTCACATGCTTCCTTTGCTTCTTGCAGCTCAACTACAGTCCCGACGGACAGTTCTACCTCAACTTCATCAACCTGCTCCTCGTTGCGGCCTGCTGTGTGGGAGTGTTCTTCTTTTACCCCGCCCAAATCAGCCGCTCTGTCCTCGAGGACGACAGAATGCTGCTGCAGAA
>Ga0302185_10000403_pt1 | contig 33926 bp, 34 predicted proteins | sample II_Bog_E1_1_FD_200231 | JGI IMG/M metagenome (GOLD analysis project Ga0302185, IMG submission 200231) | Peat permafrost microbial communities from Stordalen Mire near Abisko, Sweden - II_Bog_E1_2 | ecosystem: Environmental > Terrestrial > Soil > Wetlands > Peat | place: Sweden: Abisko... | reverse complement strand
TTTTCATATGTTAAACATTGATGGGGTTCCTAAACTAAGTGTTGATGTTCTTGCCAGCTTATAGGACAGAGATTCATCATACGGAAGTGAGATATTATTTAACGATTATAATTATATAGTTTAACAGTATCAATTATTAGTTGGAAAAATGGTCATACGGAGCAACTGCTGCCTTCAAAATATAGGCTTGGCTATGCTTGTTCTTGATCCAATTTGATATTTATTTTTTTGAAAACTTCGGGTCATTATCACAAAAATATATGATTGAATATCACTAAAAGCAATGATGGTTGAACATTAGGAAGAAGTAATTTTACATGAAAATTGAATCATAAAGTAAAAAATATAAAGACAATCTGCTGAATTTGATCATCAAGTTGTCAGATATCTTCTTGAATCTCCTTATTTTCACAATATTAAGCGTATCTTGAATATCTCCTCTTCTAAAGAAGTTAAATAATTCTTCAAAGAGCCACAATCCAGCTGAGAAGAGATATTAATGCGAAAATAAATAGTATGATTTATGTTGATTGATAAATTATAATGAGCCAATTCCGATCAGGGAGTGTAGTGAAAGATAAAAATTAGATATATCTTCCCATATCATAATTATTTCAACTTATGGAGCGACCCGCCCCGATGAGCTATCAACCTCATCATTTTTTCAACTACCCCTTTACCCTGATCTCTAATCCCAAGCGCACTTTTATCTCCAAACCCATTGAGCAGCCGACCGGATATGAACTTTATTGTCCCCTCTCATGTAAGAAAATCAAGTCCGGAGTCATACGAGGTAAGAGTAAAGAGGGCCTCTAGTTCAATACAACAAGCAATCGATGGATTAGTACCGTAATCAATCAGAACATCCGTTACCTCATAAATAGACATCCTCCCAACAAGAAGGACAAAAAGAAAGCTGAAGGAAATGGATGGTCATTTTGGGTTTAAGTAGTAGACAAGGGTAATTCGGCCATCTTCAACCCTTATTGCACTATTTTAGACAACCCTCTCAGCCTATATGTAATTTCATCCTCATTCAGACTTTTTCTTAACCCCCAAAAATTGAAAAAGAAACACCTTTTGAATAAAAGTTTATAGTTCTCAACTAAATTTAACCCCAAGCGATTGTCATTAACGATACAACAATATATTTGAATCAAAACTAATCTGGAACTTTTATCAGCACAAATAAATTCTTTGGTGATTCACTAGCTGGACAAATTACCCTCACTCACCCCTAAGATAAGCTAAAAGGATTAAAGATTGACATTGACTCAGCAATTAAAACAGTGGCTGACAACAAAAATTATTGGCTAGGTCAACTACGTAAGTTGATCACAGTTGAACAAACAGGAGAAGTTTCTGAAGAGATTGGCTTTAATCTTGATCAAGTTTATTATCGTTTGGCTTTTTACCTAAATCTTTAAGAGCAAATTAGAGCCAAGCTGTTCAATAATCTTGGAGAAGATAGGCTAAATAAAAAATTTGGATATCATCCTCGTCTTTACTCAGCATTCAGCAGACTGGCTTCTTTTATCAACTACGGCAATACTAAATACGATACTCGCCTGCTGTCTGAACTTGGATTTTACAACAAATCTGATATGCTTCAAGATATGGCTTATTTTGAAAAGCCTTAGCTACCCATTCCCGTAGCAGAAGATCCTTCCTTTAAATCTGAAAGAGATTTGCGTAGCAAGTTGTTCCCTTTTTGTAGATTGTAGCGAGGACTACCTCTGCCTAATATTCCACTTTAAACCACAATTTCCAGCTTAATGCATCAAACAGTAAGCAGCAAGCCATTACTACACTGGTAGGTGCATGATAATTACCTTATGTGCGTGGACCAAGACCTTAATTTTTCACTTTGGAGCTGTCGTCTATTTCCAATAAAATTGTTTGAGATCAATCTCAACAGTGAGGATAGTAAACAAAAGACCAACATATTTTTTGAGGAGAGTGATATGATTAAACAGATGACCAACGTGGAAAAAGATGAAACATTGGTATCACTTTTTGAATAAGTTCCACCACCACCCAAAGAAGCCCCTCCCGCTGAGATCATCCCCGATCAAAGCATGCTCTAAACCATGCAGCAAATGGGTTACGGCATCGGTTTAATTAAAAAAGCTTTAGTGACTGTAAAAAACGAAAGCGTGCCTGCAGCACTTGATGTTATCTAGCAGCTAACTGCCGAATAAAAAAAGAAAAAGAGTGAAAAACAACGCAAGGATTGGGCTTGTTAAGTGTGCACCTTCATTAACAAATCAAACAACGATACTTGCGAAATGTGTGGTGAATTGTGTCAAGTGGTTGACGAAGGATAAAAAATAAAGAAGAAATAAGAACAAGAAGCACAGCTCGAGGCTAAGCGTAAACTGGAAGAAGAGAGGCTGAGAATAGAAAAGTAAAAAGAAGAACTAAGGATACAGTAAGAAGAGAAAGAAAGGGCCAGACTGCAAGCCATAAAAGAAAAAGAAGAGCTCCTTAAAAGATCAGAACTTAAATCAGTCAAATTGATGTTACACTCTAACAGTCCTCTTGATCCCTTCTTCGTACTGCTTCTCTTCTGGAACAACTAAACTCAAAAGTCACTACTAAAGATTATGAGAATAGGAGTAGACCGCGCCTTCTTCAGCAAATTCTATAGAATTGAGGAAAAGAATCTGATTAGCAATACTCGCAGAACCGTCCTTCCCCTTACTCTAGCTTCTTTTGAAGCTGTGGCTAGAGAGTCACTAGATCAAATGGAGTGGGGAATAAAGTTGATTGAGCCTGTAACAAGCAACGATTGGATTGTTTCAGGTTTAAGATAAGTGGAGTTAGATAAAAAAATTACAGTTCTTTCAAAAATTCACAACAACACTTTTTCGTTAGCCTCTGAGGAAGGTCAACTAAATTATGCTATTACCACCAAAGACGATCTTAAAGGAGCTGATTTTGATATTACAGAAGTTGCACTACTGCATTAATCAATCGAAGAAAGGCTCTTCAACACACATCCAAAGGATTTTGTCGACACAGCAGTCCAGCTCAAAGTAGGAGAGGAATTCTTATTGGATGAGAAAGTGAGTGAGGTTCAAGTCTAGATACTGTAGCATCTTCCTGCTGGAGAGTGGAAAAATCATGCAGCTCAAAGCAGTGGTATGAGGGTATAAACCAAACAATAAGGAGAAGTCGTGATGAATGAATTTTTACCTCTCACAATAGAGCACTTCGAAGGCTCTGTTTTTTCTGGAAAGCATTACTCGACAACCATTCTTGAGAAAAGTCCAAATCTATACATTTCCAACTACCCTGCCACTAACTTCACCTTCCGCCATAATGGAGGAAAACAGATGTTTATCTAGGCTGTAGTTGTAGTCTCTTCCAGTAAAAGACTTCAGCGTATATTTTCTATCTTTGAGGGACTCATTTTTACAGCGAATTAGCTTAGCTGGTTCCATATTGCCAAATAACGCTTTGGCAAATTTACAAAACAGGATTATGAAAATTGGCTAGGTAACAAAAGAGCAAGGAATGACCATCGAGATTTTTGGGAGCCTGTAGGCTTTTTCCAGATCGAAAACGAGGCATAGATTGAGCTTGATTACAAAAGATCTGCACGTTATGTCTTTTTACTCCCCACAACTGTGAAGAATCCAGGAGAAAAGAAGAAAGACTAGGTTTATGCTATCAAACTCGACTTCTTTGGAGTCAAAGGCCGTATTGAATAGGAAAAAACAGCAGAATCCTTTATAAGCAGATTTAAAAATGAAGGAAAAAGCAGCTGTGATGTCGCTCTACTTATTACTACTCCTGAGGGCCAGAAACCCATTGACCCAACTCAACTGATAGTGAAACGCACGGGAAATGTAAATACCTTCTTTTTCCTTCCCAACAGCACTAACTTTTATTAGAAAGTGCCAGTCAGTACTTCAACCGTGTTTTCTTTCAAAATCCGAAGCAACAGTGACAAGAAGATATTAAAGGTAAGCTCGTCTTTCGCTCAGAAGGTAACAATTCGTGTGAGTAAATAATCAGTTGAAGATATTGTTGATTCAAATGCAATAAAATCCTTTTAAGAGTTGGTGCGAGTCCAGAATGAGTTCACCGTGCCGCAGGTTAAAAAAATTGCAGAAGGACTTGATTTGAAAGAATTTTTAAGGTTATTATTGCAAAGCGAAAAAAATTGCAACAGTTATGAGACTTTACTTAATAAATTGGAGGATTCCTTACAATTTAAAGAAAGTTTATTCGAGGGTATGCTTCAACTAGTTCCTCAACTTTGCTCAGAGGAAATGCCAGCAACTGAAACAGGCTTTAAGTTCTTCTTTGCAGTCTACGAAAAATCATTGCCAACTCATCTGTAGCGAGGCTTTCAAGCTAACATCGAAGCTCTCAAGCGCATCACTCAATATGTTTCATAACATCGCAATAAAAACTATAATCTGCTGCGACTGAAATATAACATCTAAGAATTGTTATTAGAACCTTGTCTGTTTAGTAAGGATTATTATCGACTGGTGTATCCCAACTATGTCGAGGAAGAGAATCGTCCTGCTGCCAGCAGTGAACCCTCAGGGATCGTCAACAACTGCATGTGGATCTAACAGATTACCCCCTTAAGCTATCATTAGTACGTTGATTTGCAATAAACTCGATTTGTGGATAATATTAGATTTTATGTCCCAAAAATCACAACTAATACTTTTAGACCAAAACTTGGCATCAACATATGGAAAATATCAGATGATGGAGACCAATTGGTTTATTCACGCTACTTCCATGAGGATTTGATGGTCCAACTAGGCGTGAACGGCTTTAAGGACAATGAGATTTATAAAGGTGAAAGATTAAACTATCTTACCATTAGCGATTTGCATACTGAAGCTCGAATTTTGCGAATTGAGATTACTTTCTTGCTGCTGACCACTCAAACTCATGCTAAATACAAAGACATTCTATAAAAATATTACCTGATGCCATTGGTAGAGTCAAAGGAAACTTTTAAACAGGTGACCGTTAGTAAGCAACTCAAGACCCTCCAAACAGTGTTCCCTCAATAACCCAAGCATTTCTATTGTCTGGAAAGATTGCCTCCTGCTAAATTTTATTCTGAAGGAACGCGCTCAATCTTCCACGTCTACGAGTTTCCAGTGGTGGAGTTGGCTGCAGTCAAGCGAGAATATAAGGAGATGGTGTAACGGATCACGACTAACATCATGGACTAAACCATCGTGCGTGAGTCCATTAAACAGATCAAGATTAGCAACTATGAGTTCAACCGTAAGGGACTTGACTTCGCATATACTTACCTTATTTTACTAATGAACCTCAACAAAAAGTTTCCTAATTAGCTGCACGCGGCTGTGGATCTAATGCTGGCGCTCTTTGACACATTCGTCGTTTATGAAGCTGGCCCCATCAGTAAAAAAACATTTGCCTTTTTACAGTAAACTTACAAACGACTGACTAATTTGCAAAGAGTTACCTTTGTTGACGCACTTATCAACAAGTATCTCGTCACTATCGAGCAGCTTCCCCTCCTCAAAGTGTCAGAAAAATATTCACCTTTAAAGGTAATGGAGAAATTACAGTTGTTCGAACTACCTGTCGCTAGTCTTTTCCAAAAATTATAGCAATCAGAACAAAAGACTTTGAAGCTAATCCTAGTCAGACTAATATCTTCAGCTATCAAGGCTCATGGAGTTGGACATCTAGAATTATACAATATTTAAACTGGAAAATATACGACTTAATCTTCACTTTATCATCTGATACTCAGCTCCTTCAAAGCATGTTTATGGATTCTAGATCATGTTCAAGGTATCAAGGAGCAAGCTATCACTGAAAGCTTGGATCTCCTTCTTCTGCTATTACTTGATGATAACTCACCCTATGTAACTCAACACCGGGGATAGGCGGTGAAGCAATTCATGTCATAATTTGACGAACAATAAGTTTGGAAATTGGTGTTTCTCACACTAAAATTAAAATCTGAAGCCTTGAAGTAGCGCATTAACAAGTTGTTCACTGTTCTTACACAAAACCTTACCGAAAAGTTTAGACGCAGTATCAACGAAATGTTACAGCAAATCATTGTCAAGCAGGCAGGCTCCATCTATGTCCAGATTAACAGTGGTCTTTCAGATTAACTGTGGATGAATCACCTCCAAACTACACTTGAGCTCATCACAATGACCAAAGACAAACTATTTCTTGACAACTAAATTGCACTAAAGCTTTTGTAATTGCCTCTGACCCCAACCCTTTGGTCCCTCGCACTGCATATAATTCCGCGAAACGACCAAATTCTTGTTTCAATTATTAAAAATTTCCGTCGGGAGTATTACAACTCTCTAGGCAAGTAAATTACTAAATTCTGTGAGCCCTTAGCAGGTATTCGCTCTCTTGAGTCAATCCACATTAATTGGTTGGATTTAGTAAAAAAGATCAGGTTGGAGGGTAAAAATATTTTTGAGCTGTTTATGTAGGAGTTATCAGCAAGCAGCTACGGAGGGCGGTAAGGTTTAACAATGGCCACTATCACTGATGTCAAACAGTTATAGATTACATCTTAGTTCATCAATCTTGTCCTATAGTAGAAAAATTTGAAGCGCGAGTATTTTAGTGAATCAAACATCCGTAAATTGATAGTATGGTACTTCCTGAATAAATCAAAGGAAAAAGGAGCATCCCCGGCCACGGAAAAGATATTATTCCTCTCTCAAAGTGTTAAACAGCTCTTCCTCAAAATGAATCAATTCCCAGAAGTTGTGCGTCTCTGCATTAAAAGTGTGCTGTAGATACGTTAGGAAAGTCATGTAATCTAACGCAATTTCTAAGAAAAACGAGTGCCTATTCATTCTGCTTTAACACTTAATAAACGCTTTTCGGAATGTTTCTAAGAGATTTTGAGCGTCTTTATGACTACTGATTAATTATGCAGCTACTTCGCATTTGAGCTGAAAGGATTACAACACATCCTCAAAACCATGGATATTGCCAATTCTCAAGAGCATAGCCACTCAATCACTTGTCTACCCGATGAAGAGCTCCTCCTAAACGAAAAGCTGATCATGAGTAAGGCCAGCGTATAATAACTACCCACAGAAGTTAAGGATTTGGACGATCTAAAGGAGGAAGAGTTTGCTAATAGTGTGAAATTAGTTGCTAATCTAAACCAGGCAGGTCTATCGGCCAGCAATGCAGATTGGACTGTCTATAAAAAAGGTAACAAAACAAAAATAATCTTTCTACCTTTGATAGATTCTACTTATCATGAACATCCTCTTTTCCTCCAATTGCTGAAAACTGTTGAGGTTCGCTCCATCAAAATTGGTTTCCCTGCAGCATCATATGAATTCAACGATAAATTAGTAGCCACACCATCGGCAGTGGTGGTAGAGGGCAGTCTTGATGGAATTAACTTTGAGCCAATTGGTTAAATGGACTATTTGCAGGATGATGCTTACAATGTTAACGGAGTTCAAGTATGGGTCCTCAATTGTCAAAAAATTCGTGGAGTCAGCAGTATTGGCGAAAGTGTTAAGGAGCTAGGCTTGCATAAACTGCGTTATCTTAAGGTGATAGTCAAAAGACCAGTAGTCAGTTTCATTGAAGGTCAGTTCTCTCAACTCAATGGTCGCTGCTATAACGTTTTAGGCTGCAGCATTTCATTCCTTTCTGTGACTGGCGATGATTCCTAAAAGCTACCTTATGCTTTGCTTTAATCCTGCAAGTAGATATCTAAGCGATCATCACTAAGCATTCTGGCATCCCTCTTGAATGAGTCAAACTCCTAAACTATGAGGCGAATCGCTAATGACGTGGCCTTTGCTTAACTCGTCCAATCTCACTTCCAAAAACTGAAAGAATACATGGGAAAGTACCCTGAAATAATGCCGAATATTATTTATTTGATTGGAGCCGGCAACAGATCATTGGGAGATTGGATCGTGTCTTACTTTTTGCGTGAGGGAGGAGGAGAGTTGGAGGCCAGAATCATCAATCAGATTATCACTAGCACTCCTGATAAGGCATTTCCACGTCTGCAGCTCTTCTTAGCCAGTATCTTCAAGAAACTAACCACCATTAGCTAAGAAAGTGAAATAGAAAGCGGACTTCTCTACACTCACTAAATCCACTTCATGGAGTCTTTCTGCAAAACGTTAGAATAATGCTACGAAATGGGACTAGCTCCTGGACAATTGAGTTGCAGCAATGCAGACATTGGCCATATCATTAGCATTTACGACGCCAAACACTCTTCACCTGAAATTAAAAGTTTAGTCAAGCTCACAATTTATCTTCTACACATCCGCGAGCCACTTAGCCTATCACAACCCTTAACAGTGTCAGCTATGGATCTGATTTGGCAAAACTGCTCTGAACTTAAAACCCACTTCTACAACCTGATGGCAGGACTACTAATCGATCGGAAGGCCCGAGTATGGATTCAAGATAATAGCTATGCAAAAGTAGATCAATTGATTGCCATTATATACGCAACCATCGCTAACTCTGAATGGCGCAACCTACGTCTTCAACTGTTCCTGCTAAGTCAAATATCCTACCACTAGGCAAGCTATTTGCGTTCTAAGAGCGTACACTTATAACTTTATCATAAACTGAAGACAGTTAGCCATCAAGATCCTGAAATTATCGACTCAGTACTTAAAATTGTACGCAATGTGGTACTAGGACAAGAAGAAGAGGAAGAACGTGTAGCAAAGGTATTATTTGATGATGTTGCCCTGCTTGTAAAGAGACGAGACCCCTTCCTACAAAAATTGTTTGTAGGAATTCTAGGATTAGAGTCAGAAGTAATGATTCACATTAGCGGATTGGACCTCAGTACTTCGACCAAGAAAGAGCCTGGTATTGGCTCAAAATTCTTGACCCGCAAACAGCAAAAATCTCTTTTGTAAAAAGTGAATCGTAAATGCAAATATCAGCTCGTGGGAGAGGTAGTAGGGCAAATGAAAATTGATCATCAAGCCCTTTTCTTGAAAGCCTTTTCATGTTCAATGTTAATGGTGATGCGCTTCAAGCTCAACGAAACTCTTTATACCTGCGGTATCTACAGTCCCGTCCCCTGTAAACGCAACTCGGAGGGAGATTACTTCTGGTAAGAGGTGATTAGCTATGATAAACAGGGATTCATCTTCTTCCTGAATGAACCTGATTCCCTCTTTGTTACAAATGCTCCAGATGGAATGCTCGGTAATATATATGGCGGTGATGAGGAACAAGAAAATGCAGCAGTTTTTTATGATGAGGGGGATGACATTATGCAATTTACCTTCAGCAATGATTCGACTCAACCTAAGTTGACACTCAGCAAATACAGTAAGTCTCTTCCTGAAGAGATAACAGCCTCTCCTCTTGATCAGGATCATGAAGGCTACACCCTTGTTGGTATTGAGTTTTGGTAACTTAAAACTCCAAATGTGGTCAACGTTAACGATAGTAAGATCAGCAATTTATTGAGTAAGTCCAATCATGCAAAACCGCCATTTAGCTATTATCGTCATGCCCCTATTTATATCTTCCCTGCCACCTTAACTCTCAACAAATTTATGGATATGTTAGGGCTCAAAGGCACTTGTCAATCCAAGGGAGTTGCTTTAACACCTTCACAGCCTCTCGCAGAGTTAGAAAAACAATCCAACGATTTCATAATAGATTTAGACATTACTACTCAGGAGTCGAAAGAAGGTAAGGAGGAGATCAACTAAATTGGCTATATCCCCGTTATGACTATATTTAATCACTTCTCAAGGCTTCAAGGCGTGAACTAAGTACTGCGCTTGGGAGCAGACTCCATCAAAGACTGGAAGAAAGCCGACCGTAAAAAGAACTTCGAGCATTACATGGATGAGTTACAATCGTTTATTAGTCTGCCAAATTTCTTCAACCTGTTCATCAAGGATCAACAATATGTCACATTACTGTTCGAAGTGGCTTCGGGAATGCCTGATGATGAAGGCAGCTCTAAGAATTGGTAGGAAGAATATGTGAACAATTTCCGTTTCATTTACAAGATCGTGTCAGACATCTTTAAATATGATCGCTCACCCGTGCTCCGTGATATGGACAAATACGCTGATTTTGCAGAGGTCATCCTCTAAAAATTGTCTGAAATCAGTAAGGAAGCTCCCAGAATACTAAAAGAAGAAGAGGTAGTCGAAGAGCAAGAACCTGGAATAGCACCTCTCGCAAGGATAAAGAGCGAGGATCGCAAACGCAAGAAAAAGGGTATTGGATACGGCGCAGATAATCAAAATAATTCAAAGTGGTCGGCCAACGAGTGGCTGTAGGCTCGCAAGAACGTCTCTCAAGAAACATTAAGAGTTATTTCCATTATGGTGAGCTTCCTCGACTGTTAAGAACGTCTATGCGATGATCGCCTCTCTTAAATAATCAAGCAATCGTGCTTGTTGCCGTTGCTATAGAGCGCTCTGCGATCAGGATCGCTTTTGGATATTTCTAAAGAGTCAGAGCTATTCCGTGCTTATCTACAGATTGTCCGTTTATTATCGGGTCATCCTTCAACCATCTAATGCCTCCTTAATATATAAAAGCGGTATAAGCCTGAACAGAGCGAGTCCATCTTATCTCTTCTCAACAAACTCAACGGAATTGCTGAAATTTTCACTGAATGTCTAAAGTCAGGCAAATAACAGGCAGCCAGTAATTAAACAGCAGAGGGAATTGCTCTAGATATCCAACGTACTCATGGCATCGTGGATAAAGCGGTCATTAATCTCCGCAAAAGAGGGAAAGGAATAACAATCATGTAGTTGAACAGCATGCCAGTTGCTTAAGCATATCGCTTCCTCCTTGGAGGGCTTCGATTTGGATATGTAAACTTGAAATAGGGTGCAGGTTTCAAGCATGCCCACAGTAGTAGTATCACAAATACAACTCCTCCAACATCAAAGATTTTACGGTTATCACAATAACTGGCTGATTTATCTTCTTCATTACCATGCGAACATACGAACTCTATTTTCGTGAGATGTGACAAATCAAGGATTGATGTGATTAATGTACTTATTATGGGCAGCAAGGACACACCCTATTCTAATGGAGCTTTCACTTTTGATGTCTACTGCGATGACTCCTATCCAAATAATCCACCAAAAATGTTAATTACCACTACAGGGCAAGGCAAAATTCGATTTAATCCAAACCTCTACTCCTGCGGAAAGGTTTGTCTCAGTTTACTGGGTACTTGGCGAGGATCAGCCTCTGAGAACTGGGATCCTAAAGTTTCCACTCTGCTTCAGTTGTTTATTTCAACCCAAGGAATCACTATGAGTGATGATGTCTATTTCAATGAACCTGGATTTGAGGGTTAACAAGGAACTGAATAGGGAGAACGCAAAAACTAAGCCTACTCAAATATCGTACGACTGGGTAATGTTCGCTATGCGATGAATGGACAGATTAAGAATCCAGCAAAAGGTTTTGAAGATGTAGTACGAAGACATTTCTACATAAAGCGTAAGGAAATTATCGAGGAATGCTAGAAGTGGTTGGAATATGCTTAAAAAAGAGAAGCATCATATAACGGACTTGTCAACGACCATAACAGTTCTTGGTGCTCATAGTTGAAGCAATCAAAGACAAAGTATAAGGAACTTTTGGCCAAGGAGATTATTGAGCTCCGTGAATTATTGGATAAACTGCCACCACCTGATCTCAAAGAGCATCAGTAAGAAAAACAAGATTTTACATCTACTAAAGAGATTAAGGAGAAGCATGAGATTAAATCTTAACAACTTAAGCTGGAGGAGGTTGATGTAGGCTATGATAAGGAGCAGAAGGAAGTAAAGAAATATGAGGAACATATCATGCACGATAGATGGAGTCGATACATTGGTGCCATGGGATTGGAAGCCGTCAAAAAACAAGCAGCAAGTAGTGTTCTATTGATAGGGCTCAAACCTCTCGGACTGGAAATTGCCAAGAATTTAGTGCTATCAGGACTGAAGCGACTAACTATCTTGGATGAAGATATTATTAAAGATCATGACTAGCATTTCTTTATGTCTAACCTTAAGGGAAGCAAGATCCGAGACTGCTTATTTAAAATAAAAGAGCTCAATCCCTACATGCTGGTTGACCACGTTGAAACTATACCCGATGTTTCTCATTATTCAGTCGTCATCTCGACATTGCCATACTTATAATCTCGGGAAATCTCACTATTATGTCGCGAGAGTAAAGTCAAATTTTTGTATGCTGAAACCAAAGGAGTGAGTGGAATTTATTTTGCAGACCTAGGATTGCATACTATCAATGATAACAATGGAGAGGAACCATTTGAGGGTATCATCAAGAATATTACCTGCGAAGAGGAGGGTTTGGTCACTCTTCTCTAGGGGATGAAACATCCCTACCAAGATGGTGACTATGTAGTTTTCTCTAAAGTTTAAGGAATGTAACTGGTGGAATAAAAAATTTAAGAAAAAACGGCAGAACAACTTTTCTTCGAGCAAGAGTCCAGCGAAAAGGTCGATGGCATTAACAACAGAGTATTCAAAATTAAAGTCATCAACTGGAACTCTTTCCTTATAGGTGATACAAGGGGATTTGGTCTGTATAAAGCTAATGGCCTCGTTAGAAATATTAAAATTCCAAAATAGGTTCAGTTTTAACCTCTTGAGACCTGTGAAAAAAACTTTGAAAAATATGTTGATTCAAATCTTGGAGCTTACGATTTCTAAAAAATGGGAGATAATCTCAGTGTTTTCTTATCTTTTCAAGCTCTCTCAAAGTTCCACAAAATTCATAAATCCTACCCTAAAAATTGGTGTATCAAAGACGCTGATGATTTCCTAAAAATTCTCGAGGAATAAATCAAGCATTTAGATCTATCGTAAGATGATTCAAAGAGAGTACTTGAATTCGGTAAAGCCTTCCCTCTCGTCAGTGAAGCTGAGTTACCAACAATCGGAGCTTATTTGGGTGGAGTTGTGTCTCAGGAGGCTATCAAGGCAATTACTAACAAATACACACCAATTCGTCAGTTCTTTACCTTTCATCTCAAATAAATGTAGCAGTCGGCTCCTGAAACATCTGATGAATTTTAAAAATTATCCATACCTCTTGAAGAACCTTTCCGCAGCTTGAAAATTGTCGTAGGAAAAGCAGGAGCGGACAAAATCGAACATCTGAAGAGTTTTATCATTGGAGCAGGAGCCATAGGATGTGAACTACTTAAAAACTTTGCAATGATTAATATGGGTGTCCAGGGTTAGATAGTAGTCACTGATCCAGATCACATAGAAACATCAAATCTCTCAAGGCAATTCTTATTCAGAGACAAACATGTCAAAAAAGCAAAATCAGCAACAGCATGCGCTACTCTCCTTCAATTAAATCCCCGCCTCGAGGGTCATATCATAGCCAAACTGGATAAAATCTGTGAAGAGACTTAAGATACATATTCTAAATAATTTTTCCAAAGCAGGACAATAGTTGCAAATGCTTTGGATAACGTAAGAGCAAGACAATACGTGGATAAACGTTGTGTAGAAAGTAGAGTGCCTCTATTCTAAAGTGGCACACTTGGTCCTAAAGGACATGTCCAAGTGATTGTTCCTTTCAAGACAGAGAACTATGGCAGTCAGAACGATCCAAGTTAGTAGACCCAGATTCCACACTGTACTCTAAAAATGTTCCCCGAAGAAACAGTACACTGCATTGAGTGGGCTCGAGATATTTTTGGTAAAATATTTACCCTTAACCCCAAAGCTTTGAAAAAGGTTATATAGGCAAAGAGTATCAATGCTTTATAAGGCCAATAAAAATAAACAGTGAGCAAAATAATCAAATATCGCCCTGAGTTATTTGACGATTGCATCGCAGAAGCAGTGCGCAAGTTCTACGTCTACTTTAGAGATAATGTTAGACAGCTTTTGTTTACCTATCCCATCGGAATGATCACTAAGGAGGGAAAACCCTTCTGGCAACTGCCCAAGAGACCTCCAAAATAAATTAGTGCCCTTGATAGCAATGATGCTTCCCAATCCACTTTTATTGCTGCCTATGCAGTCCTTTTAGCTAAAACCTTCTCCATTCCTTTCCCAAAAGATTTCAGAAAAGCAGAGGGCAAGCAAAAGATTATGGACATTGCTAAAAAAGTGAAAATTTAGGAATTTATACCGAGTGAGGAGACTTCCAAGTAAATCTAAAAGGAAGTTGAAAAATAGCAAACTTTAAAATAAAAAGTGCCATCCAAAGAAGAATAAAAACCAACAATAGTTGAAACCAAAACTAGTGAGTATGTGGAGCTAACATCCGATATATTATAACTTAAAGTCATTCCTTAAGAGTTTGAGAAGGATTAAGACAGCAATGGACATATCGACCTGATTTTTGCTATGAGTAACCTGCGTTGTCGAAACTATGGTTTGAACTAGTGCACATGGATATAGGCCAAACTCAAAGCAGGAAAAATCATGGCTGCTCTTAGTACAACGACAAGTGTTGTGGCTGCTCTGCAGACCATTTAAATTATCAAATTGGCAGTCGGCTGCCAAACTTGGCGCAACGCATTTATTAATCTCGCTGTTCCTATCGCTCAAATAACTGAGCCCGGCCCTGCTGTGAAGCACAAAATAGGAAACACTTAATTTAGTGTTTGGTAAGACTGGTCAATGAAATGTTCGACTCTTGGTGACTTACTAGCTCAGCTAAAGGATAAATATTAAGTATAAGGCTACAATGTCAGCACAAGTGAAGGTCAACCTGTCTATTGGTAGGCAATGTACAAAGACAAGGAAGAGAGTAGAAAGGAATTATTGGAGAGCAAATTGAAGGATATGTTTAAAAAGGATCATATATAGCTGCATATTGCCATGCGTAATCCAGTAAGTGGGTCCAATTACGAGCATGTACCCCGCGTAAAGGTAGAGACCATCTGAATAAGTGATAATTTATTCAAATACGATTAATTATTGAACGCTATATATCTATAAGACTATACATATCAGCTACTGAGGTCAGGCAAGTCTTCAATTTTCTGTACTGCAGCTGTGCCACTCAGATCGATGGCAGTATAGTTGATGGTATAAGGTTTATCAGCAGTAATGCCTTTCTTTATGGTAACTTGCCACATGTGATTTGGATTAGTATTCTTATAGTTTTACAGTAGATTGGATTTGGGACTTAAGTTGGCGTCACTGCATGTCATTTCAGTAACTCCCCAGCTGCCATCTCCAAGATAACGAGTTCCCTTTTCATTGTTTATAGAATCTCCGTATAGTTTATATGACATTTTACGATAGTGAGTATGATGTTCCATGCTGGCTGTAAAATTCAATTCATCGAAAAGAGGTGCCCAATATCTCATACCTTCTTGGATCACAAGAACATCATTTGAACCAGGCTGCGAATTAGTGCAAGATGGATAGATAGGGTTATGATAATTAGCAAAACGATAGTATCCAGGGTTACTTTGAACGATTGAACGAATAAAATGGACTTGATCTTTAAATGCTTTGACATATCCTGAGTCAAGGTGGAAATGTATGGTGGGGCCAACTTTATGATAGTGAACAGTGTCCCTTTAAAGTTCAGGTGGAGGCTATTCAACATTATTTTGTGAGCTGTGTTGAGGATTGAAGATGAAAAATAATGGCATATCTTCTTGAGTAACTGTAATGGTTGAATCAGTCAGCGCATCATAGCCTACATCATGGTTACCTATGCTCATGACTAAGGGTACTAATCTATTAAGATTCTCGTAGACTGGCTAAAACATCCTATAAAAATTGTCCCAGCTGTAATAGCAACTCCTCATTCCATCATCATAAACGGTATCTCCTCCCAATATGATTATATCGGGATTGTACTACACCAAATAGCTAGTCATTATTTCTCCGTTTTTAGTCATACCCAAATCTCCACCAATTGCCATTCTTACTTCATTTGCTGTTGCATTAGGAACAGTTTTGTAGTAAGACCATTTCAAGACGGACCCTGCTTTGTTCGCTATCTCAATCGAGTAGGTTGCATTAGGAATTAGGTTTTGGAAAAAGATAGAATGAACATATCTCTGTCCTAATGAATCAACATTGTCCAACTTGAAAGGAGATGTACTGTTCTTAACTGCAATTATGCCTTGATTTAACTTGAGAGTAAAGGTTAGTTGACTTAGATCCATTCCTGCATGCGCATTGAAGAATACCGAAGTTGAAGCATCCTCTGCAACTGTGGCATAAAGATGGCAGATTTGCTGATCGGCACAAACTTGATCTAAAGTGACAAGCCTAGTGAAATCAGTTGATATCCTTGAATCTCCATCGATAGGTATGCCATATTTGCTATTATAATAACAAACGCATGCTCCTTTTGTGGCTACTACCAAAAATACGCACAGACACAACCATAAAATAAGAACAATGACGGTAAAAATGATTTACTTTCTTAATTGAGACAGTTCAGTCACTTTTGTTTTGTACTTCCAGATTAGAGCGGGTAAAACCACTGCCAAAGTCATCACGAAGACTGATAGCAAATCAATGTGAGTCCCCCTTCCAAAATAATTGAACATGAAGAATGTAAGGTAGATCAATGCGCCTACAATCCAAAAGCAATAGAAGAAAAAGCTCGTCAGGAAGTTGATTACTTTGAAAATTTTAGTTTTCGGATTGAGAAAAACACCAACGTTGGGTTTGTTTATTAAATTTGTTGATTATCTTTAGCTTAACTGCGAAGTCGAGTTGCGCTATTCAGCAGTCACCATGCTTTCCCTCAGGGCTTCGTTCTTATTGATTCGAAGTTGATACTTTTTAATGAGGAAGGCGAGAATGAATAGAAAAGTGACAAGCATACCTAACAGTCCTATGTTCCAAAGAAGAGTAAGTGCAAAGGCTTCAGTATAGTTTACATGAGTGCGAAGATCGTCTTAATTTGGCAGATGGAATACCATTAAAGTTGTTCAATTATAAATCTACATTGAGGTCAGGATTTATGACGATATAGTATAACTAATACGTTATTACAAATTTATGACCTGAGAGGAGACGATAGCATCCTAATTACCTTTTCGAGGTAATACAGTTCAATTTGATTAAAATAACTATTCTCTCTCTCTCATTACTTGGAAACCAAAGTAATAATAATCCAACTAATTGATAACTTTATGTTGTTTCTTCATCACTCAATCCTTGTCAATATTAATATCCATTATTAATGTGATTTTAGTAAAAAATAGTGGTGCTGATTATTAATTAAATTATTGATGATACGATGCATTACGAGCCGCATAGGCAGATATCAAATGGCCATCGAGAAAAAGTTGTTTGTCTATGATGCGGGAATTAGAGATGGCACCATGGATTACTTCAAGCCAGAACTTTATTCCGGAATTAGAGCCACCATCTTCGGAGCTTCAGGTACGAACACCGCAATTCAGGCACTCTTGGAAAACCTATTGCTGCAACCCTCGGTCTCGCCAACAGCAGTCTCAATTTGCCATTGAATCTCGAACACCACTTCCAACACTCTGAAAATTTGAAGTAGTTGCGAACAGTCGGCGCATCAAGTAAGTCTATAGTAATCTAGACCGCATCTGGGTGGATTACACTATGAACTATAAAGATCAGGACCAGATTTAAAGCAAAGTAAGAAACTCCAACGTCGTTATAAATCTATTGGGCCCCAGGCACAAATTAAAAAAGAGGGAAGATTTCTAATTTATTAACATTGAGGCTGCAGAAAGAATTGCTAAGGCCTGCACCAAGCATGGAGTACATAGACTCATTCATTTCTCAGCCGCAGGAGCTGAACCTAATTCTCCATCCCTCGATTTCCAAACAAAGTATGAGGCTGAAGACATTGTGCGTAAAGCTTTTCCAAATGTTACCATCATGAGACCCTGCCCTGTGTTTGGACTCAATGACAATTTTGCATCCATAATTCGAGGTCAGATAAACTTCTTTTGGAATAAGTTCATTATCGTTTATGACGACTCAACAGCCAAAAAGCAGCCTATCAAAGAAAATGATGTGGGATTATGTGTCCTTAACGCTTTAAAATTGGAATAATCCAAAGGTAAGACCTATTAACTTGGAGGTCCGAACGCTCTATCAATGCTATAAATATATGAGATTATTTTCAACATGATGAAGATTAGACCTAAAATTGCTTACTTAAATCCCGCGCCTATGGAAATATTGGGCAAGTACATCTACAACTGGCCACACTTCAGTTTATAGATGATGCGCAAACGTTATTCTTATGTAACTTAGGTAAAATCGACGAAGTTGTGAAAAGCGATCGCTACTTGACAGCCCAAGATCTGTTAGTTGATCCTGTCACATTTAAAAATGGTATTTATGAACTGCTGCGTGATTATATTGCCTACTATCGTGAACTTGACGAGGATTACGACAATTGAGTTATTGATAGTATAACCAAATATAGAACCACTTCATAAAATCAGCATACATTATCAAAGCTTTAAATAAAGCAATCATTCAATTTAAGATTATTTACTATTTTAAACATCATTTTTATCTGGAGAAACGATATTCTTCGACAAGACTCACCCCTTTGCTGAGAAGACCCCTTTCCTGAGCATATTTATTGCATATTGTTAGAATTTAGTCCTTTTGCTTACCTTCCATAAATAGACTGATCACAATTTAATGAAACTCTAAGATTGGCACGGCTAATGGCTGCAATTTCACTGTATTCAGTATGCTCAAAAGATTGCCAAGAGTAAACACAAAGTCAGAAGTACATAGATGATCAGTTTTAGTGACCATAAAAGCCTTGATAGTGACTTTGTTAGATTCTCTCAATCGACCCATTTTTTCTTCGAGATAGTAGAATGGAGGCACAATAGAGAAAAAGGACTATGAGTTAAGCAGTAGTATATTTTAATTTTTAAGATTTTGGTAAGTAGATCTGGACAATGGAAAATACCAAGCATCAAGGCATATCAGTCCCTTCAAAAGAGAAGGTTTGATGTTTTTTGTTATCATGTTAGCTGTGGTTTCAAGCACGGTTGAGCCCCCGAATGAGTGGCCTGCGAAGTATAGTCCTTAAATATCAATGGCCTTAATCTCGTTAAATATTTTACCTAGTAAATTGTTATTTAATATTTCTGTGATGACTGTCTCCATTTATCTGGCTCTGATTACTAAATCTGCATTACGACTGTCGTAGAGTAGGCTCTCCAAAATATCATGGTGATTCATTAATTTTTTATCAAATTAGATTCTCACTTTGTCATTATGATGCTGTATAGAAACCACAATGTAGCCGTGAGACGCCCACCAACCGCATAGAGAACTGTAGTTGTTCATATTCGATCCAAGACCGTGACTGAAAATGATGATATTCCACCTATCGTCCTTTTTATGATCATTCACACATATAGATGCATCTCCGAGCACTGGCATCTTTATTTTGATGAGATACGAGACGAGAAAATTGAATATTTGAAAGGGAATTCTCATTTTGGTGGGATCGACATGAGCAATGTCATAGAAAACCATGCCGTACTTTTCCGAGGGAATCCATTTCGGATGTTCTCCATCGGACATTGAGGGATAAAATATTGAAAGCTAGATGTCATTGTGATTATAATATCTATATCCGGCATTATAAGGCCCTTTACCCACGATTGAGATGTGATAAAAATTGATCCAGTTGACCAATAAAACTGCTAAGAACAACAGAATCTTTTGAAGCAAGTCTAACTCCAGGTAATCAGCGATAGCAATGCCAAAAAATACCGGAGTATATGGTCTTGCTCCTTCGAAGATATAGCTGATGACACCCACGAGTACGACCGCTATCCAAAAATATTTTTTATGTTGATCTTAAAGAACAAATATGCACTCGAGAGAGAATAAGAAGAGAAGGAGAAACTCCATAGGGAAAAAATGTTTTTTCATAGATATTTAATATATATATATTTCTGATGAGTCTAATATACCTTGTCATATGTTGTATAAATTATTGAAATAAGATAAGGAAACTAAAATTGATATAAGGATGAAGGACGACTATATTCCTTAATTTGAATGTTGGTTGACAAATTAATATTCCTCACTACGACTTTATTATTCTATAACGGTTAAGTTAATTTTCTTATGATTTTAATGAATATATAATTTCAGAGAGATTCTAAGAATTACAATATATTTTTAACAAAGTAAATAATAATATTTTTAATATTATGATGACTTTTTGTTGAAAGGCATCTGTGGAGATCAAAACCTTGAACTTTTATAAACGTAAGTAATATTTATAGCAATCGAAAATTGAATATTACCAGCATCATCTTTGTTGAAGAGAACATAAAATATTTAAATCATCTGGGAAAGTCCCAACTTCATTTATTTTGCCTGAACATTATAATACATCATTGGACAGAGAAACTGTTGGTAAAAAGGATGATTTATATTTTATAAAGTGTTGAACAATAAAATATCTTATAATTAAATATGATATAATTAGTCATTGGACTTGTCGTCATCGCTCTCACTTATCTGCTTTATAGATTTTACCTTGAACCTCGGAGAGCTTGTCTTTATTACTAAAAAATGCTCACTAAGATGGGCTTGAAGGTATACTACATGCCTGTCTAGCCTTTTGGGGTCACCATGTATGATCATTTCAAAAAATACGAACTTGCTAAAAATGATGCCTTCTTCGAAAGCAAGAATTTTTTCCCTGGATATGATGTCATTGTGACCAATCTCTTGGAACAGCCTCACATTATTTTTATAAATTGGAAAATGATAAAAGAGTTGTTTAATCCATAGAAAGTTAATGTCCTTGTAAAATCTGATGTGGGTTTACAGCTTCTCAAGGCCATTGGCGGCAGAGGGTTTTTCTTTTCCGAGGGAGAGAAGTGGAAGAACAAAAGAAAAGTGATGTCTAGAATTTTCAACTTTGATTTTATTACATCCCAGGTTCCCGTGATCTGCAAAGTCATTGACAAACTTTTTACAAATATGGAAGACAACTACTGGCGTGCCCACCCTAAAATGGCAGAAACCAAATAGATTGAGACAGAAATGTTTAGAGTTGGAGTGAAAATGTTTGCTATGGTCATGACTACAAGCTTTTTAGGAATTGAGGCCATCAATTAGATAATGCATGGACAGCAAATCTAAGAGTTTATTATTGAATTGACGGAACTGGCCGCTAGCCTTTCTTTGGACCCTCTAATTATCCTTCTTGGTAATAATTTTTATAAACTGGGATTAAAAAAAGACTACAGAATACTTGCCCATAAAGCTAAGGTAATGCAGTAGCTAAATTCTAAATATCTGAAGTCAGTGAAATAAAAAATAGGCACGATGTCTGATAAATAGAAATAAAACCCAAAAACTATTATGGAAGCCCTCATCATTTTAAAAGAACAGCAATAAGGAAAAAAAGCCACATATACTGACTCATAACTTAACCAAGAATTGCTGACTTTTTTGGTAGCGGGTTCTGATGTTACCTCAATTTTTTTCACCACAATGATATTCTTTATTCACCAACATAAGGAAGTTTAAGAAAAATTGAGGAAGATGATTAATGAAACCTTCAAGACCGACGAAGATATCACCTATGAAAATTTGAAGAAAATGGAATATCTTTAATGGGTTCAGTTTTAAACAATTAGAGTATTCAGGCCAGCCAGAGGTCAATTTGACAGAATTGCAACTTAAGATATGTTGTTGGGAGATTTCGCAATAAAAAAAGGAACTGTTATCAACTATAATCCAAAAGCTATTTTCTATGACCCCGATATCTTCGAAGACCCTGAGGTTTTTAGACCCGAGAGATGGGAACATGAGCACCCGAGCATTTCTACAAATGAACTGATGTCTTTGGGATTTAGCGGAGGACCAAGAGGTTGCCTTGGAAAATATTTGGCCTTATTATAAACAAAAATAGCTTTGGTGAAGTTCATGAAGAGATATAACAAAGTTAGTGAAACCCAATAGCGAATTTATTCGTTCAGCTTCGCATCCAACCTCAATAACTCAGGAATTCGATTCACCAAGATATGATGATCATGCAATTTGTAACCTATTATAATTCAAAAATAATTATACTAGATATAACTTTTAAAGATTAGACTTAGACTGATTATATTAATAAAATAAGAAAGAGGGTATTGCAATGCCAAAAATCTGGTCTACAATTGATTATTATCACTCTGTCTTCTTTTTTCTTTACATAATTTTTTGGAGTTTTCTTTAGATGTCATCGTCCAGTTTCATTTGATCTCTAAATTTACGAGGATCGAAAGTAGTCTCTTATTGTTCAGTTTCCTCTTTCCCATCACTCTCTTCCTACTCTCCTTATGCTTATTCACCTTCCTCTCCATCGTATTATTAATCATTTTATTCGTCGTGCTAGGTTGTCTGAAACTCCACATTAATATCTATTATTTCATCAGTAAAGCACAGGTCTTGATTATTTCGCTTGACCCATGGAGGTTCAGGACGATTTTAAACTTCACTAATCTTTAAATGTTGTAATATAAATGAAGGACTAATCTTTGGAGAATATTCTTTGAAGATATTTTTGGCATAGGGCATCAAGTAGCACAACTTCGTTCTCTGCATAAGTAATCAAGTACCAATATAAAGTTTGGGAGTTCAATGTCGATGTAATCCTAACTTTAACCGATTAGACTTCTAAATAAGATGCACTCGAATATTTGCTTTTATGGGATTGAGTCAGCAATAATTTCCTCCTACTTAATCTTCATCGTTTGAAAAAGTAACCTACTAAGAGCACCAACTTTATCGCTTCGCAAAAAGTATTATTTTGCGGGGAGAATGTCTCTGATAAAGGTTTAATAGGCTTTTTTTCTATCTCCATTGGCTAACAGGCATAAGAATAGATTGTAGTTTAAGTAATGCAATTCGTTAGCCTTTGTTTCATGATCTATAGATTCCTCAATATCTTAACTTTCCTAACCCTCCTCTTCAGAATTCAGAATTACATTTTCTTCAAGATCCATTAAACTTTTTTCCTTTAAAGCGAGGTTAAAGTTGCTTATTGCTTCTTCAAATTCACCGCAATGATAATGCTTAATGCCCAAATAGTTGTAATACTCAACTCTGTTAAAGTACTCCAGATCTTAAATAGCAGATTCTGCAATGTCGAATTTTGATAGCATAATTTAGCAAATCATTCGATCCCCTGCTGCTGTCATTAAATTTTTAGCATCAGTCACTCGAAGTTGTTTAAAATCAATCAGAATTTACATTTGCAACTTTCTTGCTTAATTCTCAATGGACGAGAGGCATGCTTCTGCCAGTTCATACTCTCCAATTAGATAAAAAAGACAGCATTCATGCAGTTTATAATCAACTTCAGGACACAATTACTTTAATTTCTTGAGATCCTACAAAGCCTTGGAAGTCTGATCATTTGAAAATAGAAGCTTGGCCCTTTCTAAGTAAGGAGAAGCCTGCTTTTCATCAAGATTGATGCAGATGTTAAAATCATTCCAAGCCTGCTTTTTATTATTGAGTGTTCTGACTAAGATAGCAAGTACTCGTGAGCCAGGGCTCTATAGAAAAAATATTTAGCCACATTTTATTACGATTTTGAAATGGCCTTTATAATATCCTGAAGACCATCCTCGCTTTTTTAAAGATAAAGATAGATGAGAGATCTGAGATAGAGCATGTTCGAATTGGAATCGTTGACATCATAAGCCTTGTCCAATTCTTTCAGAGCAATAAATATCTATTACAGAGTTTACAGTTCGTCCTAAATCAAAATACAGGTACTGCTTTGGATGGCTGATGCTTATTAGAACTTTTTATCTTTTAGACGAAAGTCATAGCTCTGTATATAAAAGGTTCAATTTTAAGTGTCGGAGCTCCAAAACTGATTGTATTCTGCGCCTGATCAAACTTTTCAAGAGCTTGGTCAAATCCTTCTTTTTCAACGAGGACTATTCCCTCAGCAATGAGTTGATTGTATTTAACATGTTTATCTTTGACTGAATATTTTTCGACCATTTAGTAATCTGAGATTGCAAGCTGGTGCTTGTTCTGCATAAAATGACCGAAGCCCCTATACAAATAAAACAGTTTTTCGAAATAGCTCCCAAGAGGTTGATAATTATTTTAGAGTAGGTAAAAATTATTGACTCCTTCATTGATTTTTCGTTTCATCATGAAGACGACTCCTTCCGTAAAGAGTTTGAATTTTTAAATTTAAACTGACTGCACCTGCAAAAAGGCTGCCCTGTTGATGTGATAGAAGGCACTGTAAAAATCACGATCTTAAATTTTTGATTTTGTAATTTATATCAAAGACCCACCGACAGCATCTTTACAATTATCCAAGCGAATACATTTCTAAAAAGACAGCAAGGCTTCCTTTTTATTGTCTTCTATCAGTTGAATTAAACCTTTATAGTAGCAAACTTCGCATAATTATGCCTCGCTTTATTCTATCTTTTGAATGTCCTTCTTGCAATCTTTTATCTTTTTGGCTGCATAATTGATCTTTAGCCGTTACAGTAAAATCTTTGATTTGAATTGCCCTTTCTGGTCATTATAAAGAGCTAAAGTTAGAGCAGCGAGACAATTTGAAATGGCTCCTAATTTTTTTAGACACATTGCGTTATTAAATAAAATTTAGGCGTTGTCTTTTCTCTATTTTAACACCAGTTCGTAGTCATCATGAGCTTTTTAATAATCCTTTTAACTTTCATACAATTTGGCTCTGTAAATATAAAGGTCTAAGTAATCAGGATACTTTTCTATACCGAGAGATATGAGCTCAATAGCTCTATCAATCTAATTTAAATTTTTTGCTGAGATGGCAGCGAACAGATAGACAGTTTTCTTTCCAAAGTTATTAAATTTTTGTATGATTGTGTTTAATAAATCGTACCCGCGCTGATACATGTGCTTATTCAGATAGCAGAGAGCAGAATAGTAATGACTTTCAGCGGTTTATATATTTTTCTCAATGGCTAATTCGAATAGTTTCAAGGCCTCAGCTATTTTGCCTTATTTGTAAACTCTTCTCCCCTCTTCATAATAATTGATTTAGATGGGTAGAGTTGGATTGACACTGCTTAGGTGATGAATAGCTTGATCTCTCAATTTCTTTTTTATACTCCCGCTTATTGAGGTTCTTTTTATCTTGAATATTTCACTTTTTTACAGCATTGATTCATCCTTATTCCTCGATGTCAAAGCAATGTTTTCACGAAAATTACGAGGTCTCTGTCTATCAGTCTCACAATTTTGATAGAGACTAAGCCCTCTTGTTTCCTGCTATTTTTATCGTTATTTATAGCGATTGCTGACTTTAATTTCTCCCAAATTCAAGTTTTGAATGTGGTGAGATTTGTGCTTCAAGTCTATTGCTTCGCGCTCATTCTTCTTTACTGTCGGGGGAAGCTAATGCTTAATTAGATTCTTTCTGAAACTTATTTCTTTTGGTTTTTCCTTGAACATTTGTTGTCCCTCGTAAATTTGTTTGAGTCTCGCCTCGTTGTTTCTAAAGGGGAGAGATCGATGGAAAGATTCTTCCTTTGGCTGAGGCTGTATTGGGAGATACCTGCGATTATAATGGGACATGCTTATGTTAATTATATTGTTTGATAAAGATGCACTTATATAAATTTTTCATCATGAGAATGGTTTGATAAAATTATATGTTCATCTTAATTGGGCTTCTTTGTTGAGAGGAATCTTGTAATAACTCATTATCAATAGCTTTAATGAATTTACGGATGATATATAAAACAATTATCATCTTCAAGCCATAGAAGTAGAGTGTGAAAACATTAAAAGAATCGAGAAATTAAAGAAAAAATAATAGTTGTTAAGCAAGTTCGCGTAGCTCAATGGTAGAGCAGCGCCCTACGAAGACGAAGGTTGCGGGTTCAATTCCCGTCGCGGATGCTTTTTATCTTTTTAAAGACCAAGTTTACTCTCAATATTAATCATTCAATATTTTGTTTCCAAATCAAATATATCTTTGTTGTTGAGATCATAGCTTTGGTTGTTGATGTTTTCGGATGACCCTTTGAATATTTTCCTTAATGGTGAAGGCAGATTATGAAATTTTGTCGTTGAGTTCACATTTTCGTGCCAGCTCAAGATAATTCTGTATAGATTAAATATTACTTGATAAGGATCGCCATGAGCTAAAGCCGACCGAATCAAATGTTCAGGCATTAGGAAAGAATCAAGCAAACCAACTAATTGAGGTCGTAACTTATTTAGAATATTCTCTTTCAGTCTCATCAGTGATTTTATATGAACTGGTAATAAAAAACCACCTTAAACAGCTGGTACAGAATTACCAAGGATAATATTTGCCCCAAACAGCAAGCACAAATCAGTCAAAATTGGCTTGTTGATTGTATACTTATTTGTTTCAACAGCAACCCTAAATTTTTCATAAGTATAAAAAACAGCATGAGCTACGCCAGCACGTTTTATTTCAATTCCGGCAATAGTATTCCAAACATCCAAATCACTGACTCCCTATTGTTTATTTAACATTTTTTAAGTCACCAAACTGATACAGTGGTAGACGGACTGAGCTAATATTGTGCGGATATCGTTTAAAGTCCAGTTACTCCACTCTGATCTATTTTCATTTACTAGACTTTGGGCTAATTAGCTGAATTCATTGAAATATTGAACGCTTTCTCCCAACGATTTTTTCTTAGTCATTGCGTATTTATAGCTTTTGAGGAGATAGCGAGTAACTTGCAGATAAAGAACAGTGTTTTATCCTTCATAAGTAAGATTGCTTGAAAACTAACTTAAAATATTTGGAAGGCCAGAATAATGAGAAAATCCATGCCCTCCACACGCCCTTCTGCAAATTTAGATTCCATCATAGCAAATCTCAGTATATAAAGCTTTTCCCAGACACAGACAAACATGGGTCTCATTCATCAGAGAGAAATCATTTTTTTGAATGGCTAGTTCAACATTTTTATCGCTTATCGTTTTAATGGAATTTCCTCCAATTATCACCGCGTAATATTCGGCTACGCGACTTATAATTTTATCTCTTTGAGTTTGGTAATCTATGATTGGAATCTATTTATTGTCTGAGCTTAAAAATTGACTGCGATAGAGTGAATATCGTGCTGCAATAATGATAGGAAGTGCATAAACTTTTGGGACGAGGCAGGAAATAGCCTGGCGTGTCACCATCATCGTTGCATAACTAACTTTAGGATCTCCTTTAATTTTAATTTATCCTTTTTTACTCACGGAAACGTACTTTCTAAGCATATTAGATTTGGGAATGACGATGTTATGCATAATTAAGTAGCCATTATCTTTCGTGGCAAATCCTATTTTTGGGCCAATGTCACCAACCTCAATATTCGGAAGGGTTTCCAAGGTTTAAGTATCTCTGATAGGAACAATAAAAGCATGAACTCCATGATTCTTTTAATAAATAATGAGCTGTGCGAAAACTAGAGCATGAGTACATGTTATTCCTAAATCTCCAGGCCAATATTTAGCTGCTGAAATGGTAGGAGTATTTATGATAAAAGTATCATTTTCAGGTACATAAGTCGCAGTTGTTTCTAGGTTTTGAACATCTGATCCATGTCCAAGTTCTGTTTGAGCATAGCATCCAACAATTTGATAGGAAGCAGCTTTTTTATACCATTCCTCTTGTTGATTTTCAGTTCCCAAAAATTAAATGCATTTGATAAACATTGCTGCATGTAAAGTTGTTGGAGCCTGCATAACAACTCTCAGCACATATGAAAAAACATTATTCTATGTGAAATCTATACCTTTCGCATAATCGGGATGTATCCTGAAAGCTTCTTTGATAAGATCAACACGATCTTTATTGAAGATGTTAAAATCATAAGGAAAGCCAGGCTTCGCTAAGAGTTTTTTCATTTTGGGTATTTACTCAGCGCTATAGAGAAATTATGAGAGTCCTGAAACATCAACAGTCACATTTTTTCGCTAATTTTAAAGAATGCTTTCCACTGAGAACATTAAAATGACGTCAAATATAATGCAAATAATGGATTGAATTTAACTTTTAAGATTAGTGTTAAATTTAATGTTGAGAAGATAATCTATTCATAACAGCAACAGATTTTATCCTTAAAAATTTAGCCAAGTTTTATTAAAAATAATGGCATTGATTTATTTATTTTATATTAAAATCAAATTTTTATAAAACTAACTAGTTTGTTAATGAATTAATAAACGTAAATTTATTGCCTTCTATTTTAACTTAAAATTTACAAGAAAAGCAAAATTATTGATAATAGAAGAAAAGAACAAAATACAATTATAGTTAGACATCTACATAAATAAAAGAATTACTTGCTCCCAATCTAGCTCAGAATCTATATCAACGATAGATTAGGCGAAAATATAGATTTAAAAACTCAATTGTATTATTTTACAATCAATATTATCAAATTATTCCAGCCATAATTCGTATTCATGCCTTTTGGCTCCATATTTTTCTTTGTCTTTATATACCCTACATCCACATTTTTATAGAATTTTATTCTTTTTGTATTTACATGGGCTTATAGTTGATACAATAAGTATTCAAAATTATAACTTTAATAATTTTATTTATTTATTTATCTCGAACTTTTTTTTCTTTTCTGACAGTGAAAGAATGCTTTGTTTTCGCTGGAATAAGGAGCATATCTTCGTCAGATAGCAAAAAGAAGGAAGTTCTAATAATAATAAATACAACTGATTATTATAATGATATAAATCAATATTTGAGCTTGTCTCTAAGTCCATGATATCCCAATACATTCTCGATAGCCAGTAATCGTTCATTTATAAAATTAAGATTCGCTTTGATGTCCTTGGTATTGCGACTAAGAGCATGACAAGTTTGATGTAAGGCTTCGAAGCGTAGAAGATCAGATCTTTTGCTAATCGTCACTTTCTTTTCTAATAATTTAATTTATTGAATCAGATTCATTTATAGGGGTATTATTCCTCTTTACATTGACTCTTCTTTCGCAAAATTAAGATGAAGTTGCAATTGCTAAATAAGATCATTGATACTTTGGTTTCAATTCTCGTTTGTTTACAATCTTCTAAGAGATGAGACAGATTATCTCTTAATGTCTACAATTTTCCTGTCGTATTTCTGAGAGAAGATGAGGACGATCTATTTGACATGCCAGTAGATGGGCGAAAGTTTGTGATCGTATTATAGGGAAGAAAGGACTACCCTGTTGAACTTATCCTTCCTCGAAGATATTTGTCATTTGTCGAATCGGGTCGATTCTGAGCGATAGTAGAGTAAAAATTATTGCCACTCTGTGAAAATTTGCTCATAAAATTAATTTTATTAATCAGTTATTTATATAAAAAAGATTTTGCTCATAAATAAATATCAAATAAAACTATAAGTTCAAGGGCAAATTAAAATCATAAGAATTAGTTCTGTTGAAATATAAAATATCAACTCCAGTATTTATAATTATTTTGAAGAAAATTATTTTTTGGACTTTTTTGAGTATTGTAGGAATTATTTTTAAAAGGCGACTCTCTTTCTTCAGGTCGACGACTCCTTTTAGTTGTTGGTTATTTATCTTTGGTATATAAGGGTTGGTACTCAAAATTGCTACTGTCTGGATCTTCAAAATCTTTGGGGAAATTTCTGTCATAAGGATTTTCTTAATTGAATGACTTTTTGCTGATTTTACCAATATTCCTTTGTGAAGGAGACTCATATTTCGGAGGACTACTGTAGTTTCCATGCCTTGGGCTTTGAGATAACTGACTTTGAAGCTGATCAATATACCTTTCGTCTTATTCTACCCGATGCTTTAATTTTTATCGCTGCCTTTATAGAGCTTAGAGGTAGGTTTTATTGTAAGATTCATCAATTGGATGATGAGAATTATATTTATTTTCATTATTGAGTAAAGGATATCGCATTGGATATCTTCTGCTAAAAGATTATGCGAATTATCGAGGAAAGTATTTTTCTCTATAGTCAAAATTATAAACAGGTTAGGAGTCTTTTTGAAAGGATGTATTTTTTGGAGTTTATTGGGAGGGTACTTTGATTAATTCAATTTTAAAGGGATCTTCCATTCTATAATTATTTTATTCAAGAGGAGATTCTAATATTCTTGAATGTTTATCTTTTGGTTTATTGGAAGTATACAAAGGCTATTATCGCTCAAATAAATCTCGAATTAACTAACCTTTTGTAATAGGTTTTTAGTCACTAAGACGAGAGGACTTATTTGATTTAACAGTGTAATGCTTATCAAGCTCATTATCAACAAAAGATAGAGCTGAGTTACCTGGATGACCTTGCTAGAACTATCCCTGTATCCTCTAAAGATTTTTCTCATCCTCCTTGTCTTTTTCTTCGTGATCAGGACTGACATATGTCATGCCTCTCTTTAAAGCATCTTGTAAAATTGTATAAAGATAAAATTCCTAAGGCAGCTCAATATCTAGATCAATCCATCTTTCACGATGTCCTTTATGAATTTCCCTCAAGCTTTAGGTCCACACATGAAACGAATTTTCAGTATATTTTTTATTGTTCGAGTCTAGCACTTCCATTAGTTTATTTGCTTTAAATTTGCCATATACCCATTTCATTTAAGCAGGACATAGCAGGATGCCTCTACCATTAAATTATCCATTTTCAAATTGACCAACATATTTATTTCCATTACTAAAATACTTTTAGCCAAATGTTTACAAAATCGAATGCTTATAATAGCCTCTCTCGAGTGACTTCATGTATAGACTTTTTTAGCCACTCGCTTTCATATTCTAAGCATATATTTTAAAAGCTAATCCATGTATTTCTCCATTTTCATCAGAGTAGCCAATGATTAATTTATTGTTTTTAAATTGAACAGCGATATTACCAGGTGTTTCAAATGTCAATTAAAAAGCTTGCTCATGACGTAAACCTATTATGCTGGCGATTGATTTTTTCATGAAAACATCATCATGGCTTTTATGATCCAAATTTAGAATTTTTTCAGTTAAATCTCCGTTTTTAAAGATAAGTTCGAATATTTTGTTTTAAACATAGTCAATAAGCACTCCGATTCCATGTGCCTTGTTAATATTGTCATTGAATGGAATTTTGATGATAGTTCTTCCGACTTTATATGCTATTTAGTATGATGTGCTGCTATTAACGATAATTGAAGAGATTGAATTTTATCTAAAAACGATGGTGTGCCCACTTGGGATATCGTTGATGTACTCTGTGATGGCTGCAGCACCATCGTCATGCAGAAGGATGCCTTTACCGTGTTTTTTATAAGAGTTCATAGCTCCCATATAGATTGCATTATTGTAGTGACAAAGGTATCGATAATCTTTTGCGGATAGATTCTTAATATTATTATAATTTTGATCCTTTCTTAAACTCATCTCGTTTTCGAGTTTTGATTTGGTTGGTGAAAATCCTTTTCTCATTGATTATTAAAATTAATTTGATAAAGCTCATATAACTATAAGGTTAATCTTAATATTTGTTTCCTTCCATATTTTTGTTTAGTGATTTGTAATTCTCATGGATGAATTTGTTCTACCTTTGTTTGCTTATGAATATATTTGAATCAATCAAAATTTGTAATAAAATTATTATGTCCAGATTATCGAGGCAATATAGTTAAAAGCGTTCGAAAAGTGCTCATTGGACAAACTATACAAATGTTTAGTTGCATTCCTGCCTAAATGAAGCCAAAAATTACCAAGAGTACTTCATATCTGATGCAGTCAAGTTAATAATCATATTTCGAAAAGTCAATTTTAGAATCATACTCTCAATTCTGCTGAAAGATTCTACAAAAGAGATAGCAATTTAGGTTTCTCCTCAAGTCTATCTTCATTCAAAAAAACTAAATCAACACTTTTTACTTCTAAAGAAGCAGGATAGTCCGCATTCGATGCAAATAAACAAAATCCATAAGCTCTTATGAACTTATTTGAAAGAAAAACTCTGAGAGTTTCTGAAATAAAAACCGTATCTAAAGAATTATTTAGAATTTTGTCTCTGGACTATAATAAAAAATGTAGCTGATTGAGACTGTAATGCGGCTTAAGAAACTAATAGTGGCGTAGAAGAATAAAAAGGCAAAAATTTCACTGAGGAATTGTAAATTGATGAATGAAGTTGAGCTAAGTAACCATAAAATTAATAATCTTAATGAGCAGAGCAGGAGAAATAATATCTTAATCAATGAGGTAGTAAACGATGTCAATATTCTTGAGGCTGATCTCAATGAAACCAAATAGTAGAACAGGAATTATTTAAATAAAATTGACGAAATGCAAAAAATAAATCTAAATACAAATCAGTTTGTAAATGAAACAAAAAGGAAATTGAATGCTTAAAGAAAGGAATTATAATCTTTGAAATAAGATTAAACAAAAAATTATAAAGAAATGACAAATCAATACATGATAATGAATCAATTCAAGGAAGAGAAAGCATTGCTGCTCAACTGCATCGATATTGATGTACTTAATAACAGTTGATTTCATTATTTATTAGAAATTTAACTTTCCTTTCATAAACAATACACTATTTCAATCATATGTCAAAATTATAATCTGATAAACTGATTTGCTTTGTTCCCTTAGCGAGTAGCATTTGATCCTTTTGATTTAACTCAACTTTAAGCCTTTTACCACAAAGCTCGAATCCATTCATTTCTTGAATAGCCAGTTCAGCTGATTCAGGACAATCGTAACTTACAAAACCCATGCCTTTGCTTCTTCCTGTTGAATCCATTGTGACATTAACAGAAAGGATAGTTCCAAATTTTCCAAATTTTTGATATAAGTCTTCTTCTTTTACTGAATTTGCTAAATGAAATAAAAACAAATTTGATCCCAGCGGTCCTGTTCTCTTTGTATTTATTTGAAAATTTATTCTTTCGTTTTTATCATTCTCTCCTGATTGTATATAGTTATTCTTGATGCCAAAGACTTTCGATCCGGGAGGAGGAGAATTAAGTTGTAATTTCTGGTTTTTCAAATGATAGAAATAAATTTGTCCCTCGCTGTTAATTTCTTGATAATAAGTATGATCAGGGATGAAAGCAAAGGGATCATCCTACTCCTTCACCATTTTTTTCATGGTCATATATGAGTTATATCTTCTTTCCTTAAAACGAACCTCAATAGGAATTTTACTGCCATGCATAAAGGCCTGACCGTTGAGAAATCTAATGGCTAATATCGCACTTTCTTTTTTCTTGTAGGTCAGTAAAGCCCAATATTGCTTTTCTTATAAAATTATGCTTTCAATTTATCCTAAAATCGAAAATAACTCAATCAGAGACTATGTTGAGACTTGTCTTGGCAGAGATCCGACAAAAAGTTTGTGATCTGCCTGTTATACAATACCTAATCGCTGCTATTCTGTGTCTAACCATCGAAGTCTTATTGCAACTTAGAATCCAGGCAATTTTATTTTATGTAATTTTTAAATTGCATTTTCCGCCTCAGTCAAACTTTCAAACTTAACTTGAGCTGCTCCTGTAAACTATTAATAATTATTTTTTAAAGGTCTCACGTCTAAGATTGTGCCATACTCAGAAAAAAACGAAAAGATATCTTCTTTTTTCCAGGAGCGGGGTAAATTCCCAGCGTAGAGGTATAATGATACCTTTTGGCCGGCGAGTAATTTTTTAACTAATTATTGTTATTAATGCTTTTTCTTTTATTGTTTTTTCTTGAGTTGCTCGGAGGAAGAACGCTATTATGTTTTGGTTTCAGCCGTTTACTTGTTATGCTTATGACATGTATCGATTTTATTTAAGGGGTCAGTCTTCATTTGGCCTATTCTGTGTAATAAAGATATTACTGTATACCTATTTATATTTATAAACTTATAAAAATGCGATACGTTAATTATTTTGTCACGTCCCTAAAGCATTAAAAACATTTTTGTTGAGT
>Ga0302185_10000390_pt1 | contig 34418 bp, 46 predicted proteins | sample II_Bog_E1_1_FD_200231 | JGI IMG/M metagenome (GOLD analysis project Ga0302185, IMG submission 200231) | Peat permafrost microbial communities from Stordalen Mire near Abisko, Sweden - II_Bog_E1_2 | ecosystem: Environmental > Terrestrial > Soil > Wetlands > Peat | place: Sweden: Abisko... | reverse complement strand
GTTAACGAGGTGCAATTATCAGAAGTAATTGAAGTAATCCCATGTACCGAAGAAGCTCAAAAGTCCATCGCTAAGGTGGCGAACTGGAGTGAGTAATATGACCACTACAATCGCGTCAGGCAACGGCTACGGCGACGGCTACGGAAACGGCAACGGCTACGGCTACGGAAACGGCAACGGCTACGGAAACGGCAACGGCTACGGAAACGGCGACGGCGACGGCTACGGCGACGGCTACGGAAACGGCTACGGCGACGGCAACGGCTACGGCTACGGAAACGGCAACGGCTACGGAAACGGCAACGGCGACGGCAACGGCAACGGCTACGGAAACGGAAACGGCAACGGCAACGGCAACGGCTAGGCTTGTATGTCTTTTTGTCTCACCTGTGGCTCTACAACACTATGAAAAAGGCATTAGTTGAACTACGAATTCAAATGGTTATAGATGCGCCGGATTATTCAAATGATCCTGATGAAGAAAACTTAAGTGAATTCTATTTTGAACAACACAAGTGCGTAGAGGATTTGATAGATGAATTGAAGAAGACGCAAAAGGAAGGAGTCTGTAGGTGTAACGATGCCTCTATCCATTTTCTGGGTTTTGAAGGCGGAGAAAACAAACTGGAACAACCTGAATAAAGTAGTATAATGGATTAGCCAATGGTAGCGCGAGCTGGCGAGGTTCCGTCTTCGTCGGTTCCGTCGAGTACATAGTTTACGCGTTGAATGGTTCGATTCCGCCCTGGTGGGCAACGGGTTCGGCTGTGTACTCAACAGAACGAAAGCTCAAAAACTTGTTCATTTGATTGAGTTCATGAGGCGGCCGAGGAGTCGCTAAAAGGTGCATAATGAGACACTGGGGAGGCTCAACCAAGGCCGCAAGGCTGTATTACCAAGTGTGTCTGCCCGTCAAAGCGGGCCGTGAACTCTATTGAATGAATATGGCTTAGTAATACGCAAGCCTGCGAGTATAAAGATCGTAGAGGATAAGATTCACGACATAATCGCTAAGCCCCACTGGGCCGAATCATTTGAGTGATATGGAAGAGAAACCAAAAATAGATAACAAGAGAACGCTATCACAGAATCGAGCTTTGCATTTATACTTTACTCTCGTTGCCACGTCTTTGAATGCCGCTGGAATAGAAATCAAGGCGTCACTCCCCGACATGGAGATTCCATGGTCGCCAGAGACGGTCAAAATTCTTCTATGGAAGACGGTTCAAAGAATACTGGTTCAAAAGGAACACACGGCGGACTTGTCCACAAAGGAAATTGATTTGGTGTATGACGTGGTGAATCGTCATCTGGCATCGCTCGGCATCCATGAGGCATTTCCAAGCATTGAGACTTTGATGCTGATAAACCCCAGCAAAAGTGATACAATATCCTAATGAACTACTTCAAAGTAAAATCCAAAAAGAAACCATCAATAAGTCGTTTGAAAAAACAACTTGAGATTCTAGTAAAACAATTCGTGAAAATAAGGGACAAAAACATTTGTCAGCGGTGCGGCAAGTACGTTACAGGATCAGATTGTCACGGGTCACACGTCATCCCTGTATCTGCTGGGAATCAATTCCGTTTCGATCCTTTGAACATCAAGACACTTTGTTATCACTGCCACATAAATTGGTGGCACAAGAATCCTATTGAAGCTGGTGACTGGTTCCAAGCCAAATTTCCTGAACGCTATGATTACCTATTTGGTAAACCAAGAATGTCAGTAAAATACACGGTTGAATGGTATCAAGACATGATAGAAAAATATAAAGCACTTTTGAAAACTTTGACGAAATAATAAAACAGGCTCCGAACGGAGCCTGTTTCTGTATCCTCTTGTACTCATCTTGTTGCTTGTAGACCCCCGCCTTGAAGGACGTAATTTTCATAGGGAAAGTATAGCATGTAACTTACAATATAGGAAACTGTGTGTAAAGTTATTGGGTGACAGCTGCGGGAGCTACAGCTGCGGGTGGATTGAGTAACTGGTCTAAAGCATGGATAGCCGTACTCAAAATCAAGATGACTATAGGTGCCCATTCACCTAAGTCGAAACTACCAACTACTTGAAGAGCGTAAGTGAGTATACCAGCGAGAGCTACGATTGCTGCGTGTTTAAGAATCGACTTGAACATGGAGGATGTCATATTATTTCTTAGCCATTGAAAATTTAGATTTAGAACCACCTCCTACACTCTTAACTTTACGAGACACAACTACAGCGTTTGAATGAGCTTTCTTTGGAGCCTTACCGTGTACATTAAGGAATTGATGGGCTGTGTATTGCATATTAAGGTTTAGGTTGATTTAGATCGAACGGAGCTGTTTCACCACGACGGAAAGCGTAGGTGTAATTTACGCAATCCGTAACGGTATAGTTTCCATAGCTCACGCAATTTATGAAGACGGTCCAAAAGCGACCGGCTGCATCCATCACGCTTTGATTTTTTAAGGCTGTGAACGCTGCTAATAGATCACTGGCCGTCTGTTGTTCTATTGCTAGATTACGCGCTTTACTAAAGTGGCTCAAGGCGTTCGCAAATGGAGCAGCACGCACTGTATCTCGTAAATCCCTCCAGTTAGCCGGCAAAGGAGCAATCGCATAGATACTCGTAAGTGGGTAATCAGCAGCGATGTAGTGATAACCAGTGAAGGCTGCAGATTCCTCTATGCTATCATGTACGCACCGGCATCCATCTTCCCTCCAACCTACTGCGATCACACCATGATTGTAGACTCCACCAACAGGGAATTCACAACCATCGACAAACCAATTAGACTCTGCACACACGTTTATCAATACCCCTCCAAAGCTCATAATGGCCTGCTGAATAGCTTCCGTAGTTGGATTTATACGCATGTAGCCTATTACGCATTCAGGTGCACTGTAGGCCAAGGTAGCGGCCTTCTGCTGCAGTTCATTGAACTGACTGGGACCGTATACATCGGCTGGCATTGGGAGCTGGCTATTATCAATGCAACCGGGACTAATAGCTGTGGCCAAGTTTGATCGGAAGTCGGAACCTTCGGCATTACCACCAGAACGGAAGAACTGAAAAGGTTTGGAAAAGTCGTAAGTCTGCCCGTTGACAGCTTTGATCGCTAGATTTACAAGTTTACAAGTAGCAAAGGAAACACAGAATGGATAATCACCTTGTGGTTCAAAAGGAATACCCTCAGTAAGAAAAGATTTGGGGATAACTGCCGAACCAGCTAGGCCAATTTCATCAGCGAATACATCTCGACTGTCGAATGGTAATGGCGCTAAACCTGTATTAACTCCGAGTTGAGAAGGCATACTATTTATTGGCTAATGAGTATTTAGAGTTCAATCCATCTAGTTGGTCACTGATCGTAGCTACCTGTCGTTGGATCTGATTCATGCTTATCTGTAGACCTTGTACCTGTTGCCACATCGCTCCGTAGGACCATGCCGCCGCAAGTAGACCACTAATAACACCTAAAGGAACTAGGGTTGAGCCGTTTAGAATGTTTTTAGGATCTTGCATACTTGACTTAAATCACTAATTGTGGTTAGGATATCCGTATATGATTTATCTACTTTCAATTATCGGAATCTGGTGCATGCTTTGGGTCATTGGACACAGGTATGAAGACAAACAAAGTCCTGTTTCGTTTGCTTTCAAAGGGCTAGCTCTATTAGGTGCCTTTCTGTTTGCCATATTTATTTTAGTGTTCATTATCGGAGCTTCGTGGGCATCTAAGCATTAACTCCTCTTTCTTTTACTGGCTGCCTCTTTCACGATATTAGGTATATCGTTTTCGCTAACCATGCTTTGATCTCCAAATAGACGAGAGCGTAAAGCGGCTTGTCTATTTTGTGTTGTAGTGGCTTTAGAAAGACGCTCTTGAATTCCGGCTAATCGTTGTTGACGAAGTGCTTCATTAGCAGCGACCCGTGATCGAAGTTCTGCAGCTTGCGATTCATTCAATGCGGCAGCTTGTTCACTCGCAGCCCTGGCGGCAGCTTCGGAAGTGGCTTGTGCAGTAGCTTTGTCTTGAGCAGCTTTAGTTAGGTCTGCCAACTTGTCTGTAAACTCTTGGGCAGAAATTGCGCCTGGATGTAATGCGATCTCATCTCCAACTCCATTAGCAAACGTATTCATCATGGCGGCTTTCTGAATGGCCCCCATTCCTTCGCTCGAGATGATCTGACCAAGTGGGCCGAAGTGAATACCTAAAACAGAGCCTAGACCTTTTGCAAAGTAAGACCCTAATTTTCCTCCTTCAACCTTTCTTCCATTAAGCTCATCCAAATAATCTTTAATCGCGTAAACATGCGATAAGGCTTTATTGTGAGCTTTTATATCAACACTATTGGTATTATCTTCAACCAGTGTTTTATAGGTGTTGGCGATATTCTTATCAGCTAATTTATTGCCAGTATTCTGATAATCAATAGTTGCGTATTTATTTGTCTTAGCGTCTTGAAGTTCTGAAACAGGTACCTCTCCATTTTGATCTGAAAATAAACTAAGACCGGCAATCTCTCGGTCGATCTTTGCTTTGGCATTTATCAATGCTTCACCTTTCAAGCTCGAATTATTGAGCATGTTTTCTTCCATAGCTCGCTGTACTTCCGAGATTGGGACCGTGTTACCCTCGGCTTTAATAAGGGCCGAAGCTCTTTCTACTAATGAGGGAACTCCATTTTCACCTGGAGCATTCAAAACCTTTCCCATTTCGGCAGAAGCTCCCGTGGTATCAATCGTGCCTGTTTTGTCAATCGTGCCACTCAACAGATTTGATTTAGCGATATCACCCCTAATATCGAAGCCTTGTTTGGTAGCCGTATCTGCGATATCTGAAAGTCCTTGACCACCTTTGGATAATTCCAATTTTTCCAATGCTGAAAGATTCTTTTGGGTGGCAGCATCGGTAACACCTTCACCTGCATTTTTTACTAGACCACCCAAAGCACCACCAAGTACACCACCAGTTACAAAACCAGTTGCTCCACCTTCTGCTGTTCCCGCTAAAACAGAACCTACAGAGGCATTTGGGTCTTGCAAAGCACCGCCTGCCCCTTGTGCCGCGCCGGCAAGTCCGGCAACTTTTGCACCAGAACCAGCTCCTTCGGCTATGCGAGAGAGCAACGGAACAGCTTCGCGCTCGGCTCCTTCAGCGGCAGCTCCTTCTCCACCTCCCAAAAGTGAGCCTACTTGTAGTCCAGTGCCTATCACATCCTTCGCAAATTGACCTGTAGTTGTGTCATTGGTACCTACAGGTGTTACTCTACCCAACCAAGGTAAAGTGATGCCCTGCATCGTTGTGGCAGCCCCTGCTTGATTACCTGCTGCAAGTTGAGCCGTAGCCTCGATAGGAGCGAAGGCACTTTCGGCAGTGCGAGCAACAGGCATGACAATACCTTTGGCAAAATTGCTTATAGCACCTAAGGCTTCGGTCCCAAGATTACTATCGGAACCTTGTGAAGAAGTAGGGACACTTGGAACTGTAGCCTTACCTTGAGCCAAAGCATTTACAAAATCACTATCATTTTGATACGGGCTTCCAGGTTGGCCATACGATGCTTGAGCCTTGGTAATGGCAGAGTTAAGAGATGGATCAATAGAAGCAACTTTTGCCAAGATAGCTGTATCGCTCATGCCGAGTTGTGAGCGCATCGCATCAACCTTTTGGCCGAAGTTACTAAAGACACTTTGTGAAAGATTCTGTTTGTATTGTGGAACAACGGCATCCACATAATTTGAAGTGCTGTAATTTACAGGCTGTCCGTTATCGCCAGTTTTAGTGCCTGATATATTCGGTACCTGACCAGTTTTTGCATATTGATCTGCCGCGCCTGGTCCACCATTCCATGCCAAAGCTACAGCAGTGGGGTCGTTATTGTATTTATCAAAGTACGAACCAATTTGTTTAGATGCCGTTGCATCCTGTGCAGCCGGTGAAGTATCAGTTGGTGATTGTCCAGCCGCAGCAGCCCAACCGGAATAATTTGATGGCAAAATTTGATAAGCCCCAACCTCACCCAAGGAACCTTGTGCATTATAATTTCCGCCACTTTCATGGCTTTTAATAGCCGATGTCATTGCGGCTACTTGGATGGGATTAGCCATAGAGTTAGTATTTGCCGTTTAAGATATCGAGAGCCGGATCACCTGAATTTGATGACGATGAACTGGAAGAACTATTAGGACTTGTAGAGCCCCCACCATAAATTGCATTGTAGGCAGTAGGACCAATCGCCTTCGTAAGATATGTTTGATCACTGGCTGAAAGAAGTTGTTGAAGTTTAGCAACCGCCGAAAGGTTAGAAGCCTTATCGTTTCCAATGCTTGGAACCAATGGAGCGATATAATCAACAGCTCCTGCATTATAGCGCGATGTAAAATCAGCACTGTTTACAAGTGTGTTCAGATTCGTGATATCACGGTTCATGGCTTGTAAATCAGGATTTGTAGTTGTTCCGAATTTACCAGCAAGTGTTTCTTTAGCGTACACATCCGGTCCGGTGTGGTTTAATCCACCACCAACTGAATCTGTACCAGCGTAATACTTCGCCATGTCCGTATTGAGAAGACCAAGTTGCGTCTCGACCTGACGATTTCCAATAATCGGCGCGCCAGTAGAAGCAGGTAAAGCACTTTCAATAGCCGATTGAGCGCTCGGAAGATCGCCACTCGCGAGATAACCACCAACTGTGTTTGCGAATTGCGTGCCCGTTTGTCCAGTCAAACCAAGATTGCTTTGAAGACCTGTGACAATGCTTGCTGTAGCAGGATCAAGGTTTGCAAGAGCAGCAGTTGAACCGCCAGTTTGCGAAGTAACCTGACCATTTGAGGTGGTGACCAATGAGGAACCACCTGGAAGAACTGTCGTAGCTGCAGGAGCTGTTTCTGTATAAAGCGTATCGAAGTTTCCTGTCGAAGGATTAAGCTGAATCATGTTGCCATTTGCATCCTTTTGAGGAGCGTAAATCTGTGCGTTGTTGTATGCCTTAGTGTAGGCATTCTGACGAGCATTTACCGCAGCATTGTATTGCCCCGTAAGCTGTTCAATATTTGAATTTATAACTTGTTGTTGTGCGCCAGCTTCACCTAAATATCCTGCAAGCGTTCCACCCGTTTCGATTGAATCTGTAGCTTCTGCATTGTCGCTTTGAGCTTGAAGAGCTGCAATCTTTTGTTGCAAAGAAACTTCATCAGCTCCTGGTACGGCAAGACTATTAGCATTAGCCAACATGCCTTCGTACGAATTTGGATCAGTTGGAGAAGATGTTGTATCCGTTACAGGAGGTACAACTGGTGGTGTGACTGGCGGAGTAACCGTAGGTACAGCAACACCAGAAGTACCGGAAGTAGAACCACCGGTGTAAGCAGGGTTTGGTGCGCCATTCGCAAGGGTAGCTAACGGAGTAGTTGGAGTTGGTACTGATGCCGTTGTGATAGGTGAGGCAGCCGCCTTAGGTGAGATGGGTGGTGTTGAATAAGCTGGCTTACCTACGTTTTCAGAAGGCAAACCGCTCGTAGCGGCTGTTCTTGTTGCTACCATTCCAGGAGTGGTCGTAGCTGGCGGAGTGGCAAGAGGACTAGGCATTATTCCTTTTGCAACACCAGTAGCAAAGTCTCCTAACCCATTTAATGATATACCAACACCCTTATCAATTTGATTTCCAAACCACCCTCCAATGTTTCCAGCTCCTTTCGCAATAGAACCTAACCCAGCTCCTATGCCTCCAAAAAATTGTGACGTCGATGGTTGGGCCATATTAGTGTTGCATGAACTGGCTCATGCTTGGTTGACCTTGTTTAGCTTGTGGAGGAGGTGCAGAATTCTTGCCAAACTGATTTAAGTATAACGCCATATTGGAATGGACGGTATGCGACGGTGGAGTACCACCCGTAGCCGGTGGTGGCGTGGGAGTGGATGCTGTTTGAATACCAACATTCCCTGGAACGCTTGGATTGTTCCCGGGGGCCGTTACTGCTTTTTGGAATTGTGCAATCGGCATAGTGTGGTGTGGATGAAAACCAGGGGGAACCATCGGTTGTTGAGGTTGGATAACCATATTATAGAATTTGCATCGGAGCTAAGTTAGGATTTACCCAAGTACCGTCATAACCATCATCGAGTACTACACTAGCCGTTTTCTTTCCGCAGTCATCAAGCATTTGTTGTGTGAGTTCATCAAACTGTGCTCGGTAGCCTTCTGCTTTACTTGTGTCTCCATTCTTTAGAAAATATTCACTCACCGCCCACCAAACTGGGCCTATCTGATACTTCTCCGGCGTTACCATCACGTCTCCTATGATACATGATGCTGTGCCCGTAGCGATTGATGCACCGACGTAATTATTGACTAGTGTGAGGTGTGTCGTATCCACGAAAGATAAAATCTGATACCACAAACCATCGCCTTTACCAGCAGCGAATGATGGAGCGATTTGGATATACGCACCAGCCATACCAGCTGTCATGGCTGTCGTTGCCATGGTCAAAGTAGGTGAACCTTGTGTGGCAGTCACAACCGTTGCCGTCGTTAAATCAGCAATAGCGAGATCACGAACCGCAATCTTGTAGTTAATTGTAATAGTGTTTGAAGAAGCCGAAGGAATGGGCCAGAAACCAATCTGTCCATTGAGGATGTAACAGTAAGAAACATCGGTCGAGGTAACACCAGTGGCAGTGTTGATCGTGTCCCAAATATCGCGTGAGGTTGCCTGATAAGTGCGGAAGATCGTACCACCTGATGTAACTGAACCGACCGTGATTGTTGCTGTGATTAACTTATCGACGTTATTTGGAATGTTGTAGAATTGTTGTCCTGCAATGGTAGTCGTCTGCACGGTACGTTCAAGGAAAGGCCACTCGGTCGTTCCCAACATGAACTTATAACCCACGTTAATGTTTTGGGCACCTAAAGCAAGGTTGTTGGTTGTCTGAGAACCAGTGAGTAGACCGTACAAATTCTGTGCTCCCGTATATGTTAAAATCACATGGTTAAAGTTAATGTGTTATTCCGTCGTTTCGACCTCGTCATATTCAGCGATTATCCGTTTCACAATAGGCGCACTCGTTGTGTCTGATCCAACTGACCACTGAATGATCGGCGACAAATCCATGAAGTTTGGTAATGGTTTCCCACTCGTATCGTATTGAATATGGAAAAGTTGGTTAGTGGCATTGATGAGTTGAAGATTTGTAATCACAGCTGTTGGTTGAGCTGGCGACATGAAGTTTGAAGCAAGATTCACACTTACTTGTAATCCAACGGAACCTGATTGTTGGTTGGCAAACTCAACACGCAAGCGAGTTACTTTTCCTTGTTTATCAGCAGCGAATAAAGGAGAAGCCATTGGGAGTTGAACATAAGCTTTTGTGTCGTAACCTGCATTGAATTGATTCAAAGCAGAACCACTGATTAGTGGGCCTTGCAGGTTATTAAGTGTGCGCAACATCCCACCGGAAGTCTGTGAGGTGATGAAGTTGATAACGTTCAAACCGGAAGGGAGACCAGCGCCCATATAACCGCCTGGCAGGTGCATTGGAGCCCCGTATTGATACACGACGCCATTGGGCCCTCCATTAACTGTGCTAGACCAACGAATGCAAAGTCCTGATGCTTCGGCACCACCATGGATAGGAGGAGAACCGATAAAGTCCATCACCGAAGAAAACTTAGTACCGTCAAAGACTTGCAGTCGAGCCGTGCGAGTTGAAAATTGACCGTCACCAAATGTTGGGCGAGCTGAAGTAAAACAAGCCACTGTGCCGTTCCATTCCACGGCTTCGGAGACGTAGTTATCAAACAATTCATAAAGATACGTGGCGGCATTGCTCGAATAGTCCCACATGTAGCAACGCGCCTCTCCAACTTCTTTCGTAAGAGAACCACTAGCATTTACCGTTGGATAATAGAAACAAAAGATACATAAGAACGTTTGAAAACGTGCAAAGCAAGTAATACGCCAACCGACTGGTAAAACGAAAACTCCTGGGTAAAATGTTCCTGTGTTTCCTACGTTTCCATCGTACATGTGGACTTGGTTTCCATCACCAATATAGAGACGGTTGCCTGTTTCGTTCCCTACTATTAAAGGGTGGTCGAAGAATGGATTTATTGTAAGAGTTGGTTTGGTATTTGCTGTCGCTATATTTGGGAAACCGAGGGGAGTACCCACTGCATTTAAGGCAACTTCTGACATGAAATTATCTTGAAAAGTACCACTATCTAGATAATAACGACCCACGTTCCAATAAAAAGTATAGCTCGTACCGCTTACCGTTTTAGTGTAGCCAATTGGAACATTATACGAATAGAAAATAGAAGGGGTGGGAGAGTACAAACCACTCACAGTTCCATTAGCTGAATAGGCAACAATATCGCAACCATTTATTAAAGTACCTGAAGAATCTGGGTTAATTGAATAGGGCCAATTACCAGAATTTGTCACGACTGCAGTTGTTGCCATACTGATCTGAGCGATCTGTGCATCGGTAGCAGTGATCATGTAGCCAAAACCTGTTGTAGGCCCTCCCGAAACTATTGTTGTTAATTCAAAACCAACACAAGCATTTATGGGCTGACTAGTGAGAATTCCTGATGTCGTGATTAAACTTGGTGCAAAGTCAGGTGAAAAATATCCAGCGAAACGATAAGGGTTAAATTCGGCTGAAACCAAACCAGCTCCGAGTTGTGGTAATGGAGAAGTTGTTGCAATAGCAGAAAGATATTGAGGATCAAGACAAGACAAAGCATCCGATTGATCCCAGATGATTAACTTATTTTGATAATCAATTTGTGGCATATCAAGTAGTTTGGTACGAACCTTTGTTTAGAGGGATCAGAAACACAGACACTGTAATACTCGTAACTGATGTAAGCGTGCCAGTCGTATGTATGCCTAAAGCTTGTCCACGCGTCAGGGTGCAGTTTGCAGTATTCAAACCTACCGTAGTTCCTGAATTGATTCCTGAAATAGCTCCAAAGAAAACAGGAGTGTTGGCAGTCCCGCTGATCGGGTAGGCTCCCGCTGCAAGCATCCCGTTTCCACTACCTGGAGCCGTGCCAATGGGGAGCTGTTCAACTTGAATGGCTGCTGTCCCAGTCCCTGCGGGATTCCATGAAATAGCTACTGAGATAACTTGGCAAGGAAAAAAAGCAACAAAGATAGGCACAGTACATCCAGCAGCAGGAACAGGAGCTGCGGCAGCAATATAAAAATTTGCATAAAATCCATCCTTCCTCAAGATTTGTTCAAATTGAGGAACCAAACCAGGCGATCCTTGGAGTGCTTGGGTTGGCGCGGATGTAGGATTCATATTTAACGTGTATAGGTGGCTCCGAAAACGGTAAAAGCACTATCAGAAGCATGTGATACGTTTGACACTCCAAAAGTTGAACCACTTAAACCAGTTGGCATATTCGAGGTCAAATTAGTGGCAGCAGATAATGCACCGCCATTTTGCCTCCAATAATAGTTCACTGACGTTCCACTAATTACGTGAACAATAAAATCAAATGAATCGAAAGCAGCCATAGTAACTAAAGCGGCCGAAGCGTTTTCAGTGGTTCCATCAGCCTGCGTAGCGAAAACACTACATGTACCACTAGCTGAACGAGTGATCTTGAAGCCTATATGAGCAACCGTATAAGTAATACCTGTTCCAGCAACCGTTGGTGATCCCAAACCAAAGAATGCTTGCATATCCGTCCCTAACCCTTGATTGTTAACGGAACAAGAGAAAGTAGGATTGCCTATTTCTTCGCTGGCTTGTCCACTAAAAGCCCATGTCACAGAAGCACTTCTAGTCGTCGTTGCAGTCGTATCAAGCGACAATCCCCCAGAGCCATAGGTAATCGTACCAGAACCGGTCGGAGCAAACCGTGCCGCAACTGAAAAATCCGTGGAAATAATCAATGTTGACTGAGAACTACCAGCAGCAGCTTGGAATGACGGTAATGCACCCGCACCATTCGAGGTTAGAACCGTACCAGTGGCCCCAAGAGCAGCTAATGATTGAAAGATACCCGTAGCTGTAGTGCCAGCACAAATCACGCTATAGGCCGTTGTAGTGGCCAATCCAGTGCCACCATATTGAACGGTAACAGGCGTACCTTGCCATACACCTGTTCCAATCGTTCCAATGGAAGTAAGAGAGGAGAGAGTCGCTACGGCTGAATTAACCAGCGTGCCAGAAGTGGGAAGCGTGATTGATGTTGAGCCTGTCGTCGTAAACGTCAAAGCATTGGTTGCAGAGAAAGTCACTACCTCACCCCCCGCGAACGTGATGGCGTTCGTTCCTAAGGTTGTGGAATCTGAAACAGTCAACGTCTTTAAGTTGGTTACTGTTAATGTACCTGTGGTGGTTGTGATTGTTAATCCATTTAACGAAGTTGCAGTTGCAGCACCTAGAGCTGGCGTGATTAAAGCTGGAGAGCTAGTCAACACCACATTTCCCGTGCCATTAGTCGAGGCAGCAGAAATGGCCGTACCATTACCCTGCAAGATTCCAGTAATGGAAGTAGAAATAGTGATGGCTGGTGTCGTAGTCGCAGTGGCTACTGTTCCTGCAAATCCGTTCGTTGAAACGACCGATACACTTGTAACAGAACCAGAACTACCAGAAGCGGCAATGGTTACCAAACCACTAGCCCCAGCAGTGAGGGTAATGTTTGTTCCGGCAGTTAAGTTTAGAACTGTTTGGCTGCTATTAGAAACACTGTTTGTCTGTAGTGTGATCCCAGATAAACCTGTAGCTGATAACAGAATTCGACCGTTAGCATCAACCTGAATTGGTGCGACCAAACCCGTAACGTCATCGACGCCAAGCAAAGTCGGTCTTGAATTTTGATCGCGTGGCGCGTTGCCGTCGGGAGAGGCCATATTAAGGTGTGGTTAATGGAACAATAATTGTATTCGCATCACAAAACGCTTCCATCGTTTCACAATCAGCGAGAGCTTGTGTGTTGAGCGCAACGGCGGCGGTTACGATAGGTGTTTGTGCCTGTGTATTTGCTTGGATGGCATCAACTTGTTCTTTAGAGAACACTTGTACCGAACCGTTGTCGGCAGTGACCTGAAGCGCGTTGTTTCCGTCGGCATCCTGAACGAGTGCGAGGGTCATAGAAGGATTTTAGGAGTAAACAGGGATATATCCGACGGTCGCTCCACCCGTGATCACCTTGATAAATCCTTGTGGGTTAGAGGTCGTTGCTCCAGACGTCCAGGTCGTCGCTGGGGTCGAGGTGGTCGCGGTGTAGGTGATATTGGCTGTCGTACTTCCAATGCCCGAAAGATCAATACCTCCCGTGAAGCGAGACAAGCCAGCCTTCACGTTGATGGCGTAGGCGTTGGTGAGCGTCGCGTTCGTGCCTGCGATGGGTGCGCCACTGATAGTTACCGTTGATGCAACGGTAAAAGTTGAAGCGGCGGCGGCGGCAAACGTCGGGGCATTAAATAAAACGTAATCTGCTTCTGCAACGGTACCTGTGGCCCATGTCATCGTAGACGTGACCATGTTCAGCTGTGGAGCGTTGTTTGTGGCTGTGATCGACGAGAAATTCGGTGGAGTGATGGAAAGCGAAGCTGGGGCCGAACTTGTATTGGTAGGCGTGATGGTGACTGATCCTGTGGGTGTAAGAGCAAGGTGAGTTAGCCCACCACCCGCACTCAAAATCATTCCACCGCTATTCTTGGCCCATAAGTTGAGCTGACCAGAATTGCTCCAAATTTGAGCATTGTTCGTCGTAGCCGTCGAAGCACCGCCTGTGAATCCAACAGCACCACCAGCGATGTTTAGAGCATAACCCTGTGTGATGGTCGCATTCGTTCCCGCGATCGGAGCACCAGAAATAGTTACGGTCGAAGCCACAGTAAAGGTAGAAGCAGCAGCAGCAGCAAAAGTAGGGGCATTAATTTGCATGTAATCAGCCTCTGCAACCGTACCTGTCGCCCACGTTTGAGTAGACGTAACGAACAAGAATTCTGGAGCGTTCACTGTGGTCGTTATACCCGTATTATTTGGCGGCGTCCATGAAGAAAAAGCAACTGCCCCAGATGAAGCTGCAGACCCGTTCCATACTTGTGAGCCAGTGGCTGCAACCGCTAAAGCAATTGTAGTGTTGTTCACAATAAACTGAAGTGTCGCATTATTCGGTACAACTCGAAAGACCCCTGCACGACCGAAGGTGCCATTATTTTCAGTAAAACCAACAATTAAACCATAACTACCTGCAACACCACTATTAACTGCAAAATAGGATTCATTGGATGTACCTGAACTCGACGTACTTATTTGTAAGACTTGCGTTACATCATTAGTGATGATTGCTTCACCCGAACCATTAGCTCGATGAAAAAAAGCCGTACATAAACCCATACTAAGGTAGCCTGTTGACACGGAGGCGTTTACTTGAAGCTGACCATCTAAACGAGTTACACCGCCTTTAGACCATAAACAATACCCATTCGTAATTGTAGCATTCGTACCAGCAATTGGAGCACCTGAAATAGTAAACGTAGCCGCAGAAGTAATTGTCGAAGCTCCCGCGAACGCCAAAGTGGGCGCATTGAATTGAGCGTAATCGTATTCAGCCAATGCACCTGTCGCGTAGGTTTGCGTTGAGGTTGCAAGTATAAATTGCGGCGCGTTTGTCGAGAGCGTGATTGCTGTATTGGATGCTGGCGTAAACAAGGCTGTGATGGGCACGCCTGATGAAGATGCTGTTTGCGCTACGGAAAGAGTAGCCGTTGGCGAAGCTGTGCCAATCCCTAAACGAAAGTTCGTATCGTCCCAAAAGAACTTGGCATTGTCTTGGGCAAGGACACCGGCTGGACCAACAAATAAAACAGAACCCTGTGTCGCACTAGTAATCGTGTCACCAATGGCTAGTGTTAAAGAACCAGTCACGGATAAAAGGAGCCGACCGCTTGAATCAACTTGAACTGGACACACCAAACCAGTCGTTGCATCAACCGCTAAAAGGGTTGGACGTGAGTTTGCATCTCTTGGCGCGTTTCCATCGGGTGCTGCCATATAGTTTAGCTAAATGTTCCTAAAAGATTTCCAGTCGAATTTTCAATCAAACATGCTTGCGTAGTACCGGAAGGATTTTGACCAAGCATTGATCTAACATCATTTGCATCGCTGGCTGCATTCGTTTGAGTTACCGTGATAGACCCAGAAGCCGCTACAATGCTCGCCAATAGATAGCCCGTTGCATGGTCGATTTGAAGTGGAACAACTGTACCGCTGGGATTCACTCCTTTAGCTGGTGGTACGCTGTTCGCATCGGGAGCGAAATTATCTATTTGTGGCATATTTGGTTTTCATTAGATCGAGGGCCGATTTTAACTTCTGACGATCATCAGCGATCTTACTTTCAAGGACTTTCAATTCCTTTCGTTTCTCATCCACCAGAAGTTCTTGAGCATTCAAATCATCTCGATCGTGATCTAAGGCTTGATATTTACGTTCTAACTTCTCCTCCTCATGGGCTACTGCATCACATCGTACTTGTGTTTCTTCTCTTAACTTTTTAGCTTCCGCTTGAGCAAGCTTTACTTTTTGCTCTGCGCTTGTCTTGAGAGAAATAGCATTGGCTTTTTCTTTCGAGGCAACCGCCAATGATGTTTTGGCCTCACGTAAGGTTTGTTCTACTTGTTCGTGAAGTTGGCTTGTTTGAAACTCCTTAGATGCGATCTCTTGCATCCTAACCTCCAACCACTCGGCTTTCGCCTTTAGACTTGTCTCAAACTCTTGTAGAGGCTCAAGGGCTTTAGATTTACGTTTCTCAAGCTCCCAAACAGTCGTTTCGAGGGCATTCTTGCTTATAGTTAGAGGTTCTATGAAGGCTTTATAATCACGTTCATTCGTGAGTTTCTTTAGTTTCAATTCATCATTGAGGCGGTTCAGATCGTTCGTCTTTTCAGCAAGAGCCTTGGTAATTTTTACCGTCTCCAAAATTACAGCGGCCTTTTGCTCGTCGTAATCTTTTTGAACTTCTTTCTTGCTGAAAAGTTGCATAAGACTTCTATTAAGTTGTTACGCCTTCAAACTCTTCTGACTGCTTCACCCCTACAACTGCTTTAGGTGGACGTCCCATACGTTTCTTTGGGACCGAAACCTCATCTACAACTGGAGCCGGCAGAGCCACACCAGCTAACGATGAAGGAATCGTCAGAGCTTTCATTGTGTACTGTTCAACCAAATTGGGGTGGCGTGTGTCCCAAATTTGCGTTTTACCTTTTCGAGCCAAGCGTGGATTGCTTTTCAGACCAATATAATGAATAGCGATATCACGAGCAAAGTGTCGTGGAATACTTTCGTTCAAGAGCAAACGGCCCATCTCGTCATCATCATCGGAATCGATTGAAACGCGATAGACGCAACCTGCCTTAAACGTGTAGTTACGACTGTCCCATTTACCGGTGAAATCGTGATCCATGTAGTTATAGACCACTTGATTTTTAGGATAGACAGGACGAGCTTGTTTCTTTCCATTTACCATGGTTGTTGCAACGGTCGGTGATTGACCGCTCATTTTATTCATGGCTTCGGCAACTTGCTTTTGAATCTCGGCATTCATTTCTTGAGGTGTCATATTATTCCCTGAATAATCTCCCGATGTTAGCAAGGTGGCAGGGATGCGGGACATCCTTTTCGAGGATCAGTCTAGCCACCTTGTATTTCCTTCTTGAGAACTAGCTCAAGTTGAGGAAAGCCATTTGATAATCTGTCGAGGTAAGCGTCTGCATGGCGTAGCCGACGTTTACGAGCGTGGAAGCCCATGTCTTCAGCGCACCTGCAGTCGCACCGGAAGGAGCAAGAGCAAGACCAACGGCTGTGCTGGAATCGTTCAACACGTTGCATGGTCCTTTAACCTGCAACCAACCGTAGTAAAGTTGAGTGCCAACTACAGAAGCCGAGAGAGGATAAATACACACACCTGCTGGAATGCCAGTAGCGGTCGTTGGGGAAACAATCGTGCCCGAGAATGGGTTCAAGATCATATCGACAACCGAACTAGCTGTAATCGCAACTTGCAAAGGATCAGCCAGCGTCAAGACAACAGTGGTTGAGAGAGCAGCCGCTGGATGAGAAGCGATCTTGTAGGAGTAACCTTGACCTGGTGCCGAGATGACGGACAAGAAACCTTCCGAATATTGGTTGGCAGTAATCGCGTTCGTACCACCAAGAGCAACGCTCACCTGTGTAGCGCCGATTGCGGCCGCGACTGGTGTCAAACCTTGTTCGGTCGTTACCTGAACAGGGCCTTGTTGAAGTTTGCCTGGAATACTCGCTACGGTGCCATTTTGGCAATAACGAAATTCCGAACCGTTGTTTGAATACATCTTGGTGCCAAGGGCAACAAGTTCTGTAAGGTCTTGGTTGAATGGGCCGTTAGATGGCGCGGTCAACGCGGGACCTGTGAAAGCTGTAGCTGGAGCAATAGCCATAAAATAAACTTTTGTGTGAATTAGGAAATTGGAGTAGCGAGCGTTCCTGAACCGTAGATCGTTCCCGTTACAAACCACTGGGTCGTAGAGAGGCCGATATAGGTTAAGATCGTACCGATCAAACCACCAGTGGTTGTACCGCTCATGGTAATTGTCGAGTTTGATGTACCGTTGGCCGCGAAACCAGCCGGAGATGCTGTGGCGATGCTAAGCACCTCAACGGCACCCAAAATGAATTGGGAACCGGTCGCGAAAGTTGCGACGGAATCACCAACCGATGTGACCGAGGTGGTAACCAGGAAAGTAAACTCGAGACCTTTCGCTGCTGTCGGCAGGACGTATGCCTTTCCAGCAGCAGTATCAAACAGGAAGATTTGACCGCTTTGAGCAGCCGTGAGAGCCAAGCCGGCGGCTGAACCATTAACGGCGTATGTGCCCTGAGTGGTACCATTGATAGTTGTGCCAGCAGGAAGTTTTACGCTTGTAACAGTTGAGAAATCTACTAACGAACCAGTGCTCGTAATAGTACCGGTCGTTGTAGCATTCTTGGCCGTGTTCCAACCGTCCCACATTCCAGGAGGTAAGACGTTTTCTGTTAATAGAGACATAGCGAAGTTGTTATGCGCCTTGCGCTATGAATTAGATACCTGCCGAGATCGCGTTGAGCTGGGCGTTATAACGTGGGTTTTTGTAGATCATGTTACCCGCAAGCACTGTGAAACCGGACATAATCATCTGGTTTACAGGGCGTACAAATTCAGTCCAGTGGAAACCGTATTCACGAGCCAATTCTGGGTCTGGTTCACCATCCATGATATCGGCTTCGGCAAACTTCACTGGCTTACCTTCTGGCCATTCTGGGAGATATTGAAACTCCATCGACATGTCGTTGATAAACCACATGACGTTCGCAGGAGCGATCATATCAGCCCATACTGACGCATTGTTGAATTGCAACGCTTTGGTACCACCAAGGCCCAAGTTATAGCTGCGTCCCGCGGCGTTCGTTGGGACTTCAAAACGCATGATAGGATCAAGCAACTGTTGATAATCCGTGCGCACGGCTGTCGTGGTAAAGATATGATTTACCATTTCGACACCCTGCCAGGTGCTGTCGTAGGTCGAATACATCTGGGCAAGCGTCAATTTGTTGAGAGTCGCAGCGTTTACCGTCGCATCCAATGCTGGATATGTAGCGCGGGATTGTCCACCGATTGTTGCAACCGTGTTACCGTTATCAACACCAGCAGCAAGACCAAGCAAATCTTGACCGTTAGAACCTGCGGCATAGAATTGCGTACCAACAAGCTGCGTCAAGTCGCGTGTATCGGAACCGATCTGGCGCTCAATCAGGTTAGCCACTTCACCTTCTGTTTGGTTCAGGGCTACATCTGTGTAGTTGAGCGTGGTTGCTTGATATAAGAACGCACATTGATAGATAAGTTTGATCGTGTTATCAACTTGCGAGTTGCTCAAAAGCTGGGCGCCAACGAACGAACCTTGGTTGGTATTTTCAGTCCACTTGAAAGCATAGGCGGCTTGCGAACCTTTCCAGGTCGAGGCTGCACCTTTAGAAATAAAGTGACCGGCGGCAATGTTTCCGACAAGGGCACCTTCAATCAAGCGTTGATAAAGGAACTCGAGTGTCGAATCTGAGACTTTGTTTGTCAAAGCCATAAAGTTTTAATTAACTATCTCTGTGATTTAAGAAATTGAGTGAGAGACATATTTCGTACTTGATCTCGTGACAGGAGATTTGGTTTTGGGGATCGTGAAACGACACCCGAACCAGCCATCTTTTTTGCCACTTCGCGGGAAGGATTTACTTTAGGTACAGTCGCTTCCTGACGCGTTGCCATGTAGATAGCGAAAGCCTTATCTAAATCGGGAATACGATGACCAAATTCGTTAGGTGATTCCGTGAGTAGATTTGCTGTTTCAATGATCTTTTTGATCTGCTTAAAATCAGCATTCTTGTCACCATCAGTGAATTTGATACCTGTTTTTTCTTCCCATTCCTTAGTTTTTTCAGCTTGTAATTCTCGGAATTGAGACAATGATTTTTGTTCATTGGTCTTTTCTTGAATCTCTTGCTGATGTTCAGCTTCCCTAATTTCTTTAGCTTTTGATGTGATCAGCTTGTTGAGTGAATCAACAGCTTTTGGATCTTTGCCAACGAGATACTCGGCATCGGGGTCTACGGCAGTCGGCTGTGCTGCCTTAGCACTTTCTGCCAGTTTAGCCTCTAAGTCGGCGATCTTACTTTCAAGAGCTTTGAAGCGAGGGCGTTGATGGTAAGGAATCTTCTCTTTTGGTTCCACTTCTTCTTTAGTTTGTACGTTGTCCGCGACTTCTGATTCAACAACAGGTTCTGAAACCACTTCCTCGGTCTTTTCAGGCTCTGGTTGTGGTTCTTCTTTTGATGGCTTCAAGCTTTCAAAACCATCACTTAACATGTTGTTATTTATTAAATGCGCTGCAATCGAATCTTTCATATAATGGATTCAGCCTTTCGGCCTCATTTAATGACTTACGCAGTGCTGTTCTTTAATGTCTACAACTCGAGGAAAAGACATGATTTGTTACTCTGCTGGCTCCTCTTCTTCGTCTCCTTCTGAATATTCATCAGGATCACAAACTTTGAGGTCTTCCATCATTCCATCAAGGCATTCTTCCCAATCCATCTCGCCCTCTGCGTATTCTTCCAAATGTTCTTCAATGATTGATTTGACGAGCTTCAGGCCTTTTTCCCGCTGTTCACTAGACAGCATCTCTTTGACGATCTTTGAACCAGTCTTTTTCTCAACGCCCTTAAGAGCTTCTAAATAGTCTTTCCGTTCTTCGCTATCTGCGAAATAAGGTGTCATATTTTAGGTTATTGAATAGGCGGCATTGGGACTGGTGCGGCAGGTCCTGGAGGGCCAGGTGGCGCTGGGGGTGGACCAGGCGGTGCAGCAGGTGGAGGTGGAGCTGCTGGCTGTTGTGGTGCTGCGGGCGCAGGAGCCTGTTGAGGAGCCATGGCTTGCTGTAACGCTTGCATGGCTTCTGGTGAAAGCGTCGTATACGCTTGCATATAGGCCATGGGGTTTATCTTGAGCAACATGGCTGCCCCTGCGGTTGCTTTTGGATCGGGATATTCAAGGCGTTCAAGTTCCGTAACAATGTCTATAGACCCAGAGCCAAATAGATCAACTGCTTCGTTGCGTCGCATCAAAGGATTGCGTGGGAGCATTGAGCCCTCTTCAACAGTGATGTTCAAAATCTTAGTCAAATCAGTCTTTGCAACACCCTCTTCATTTGGCTCATCTTGATAGACGTACATCATCTGTGCCATGTAGTTGAAAACGAAATCGACCATTTGCTCGATCTGTTCAACGACAGGAGCCGAGCGCGATGTGTCGTCTTGGTTTTTAATGATCTGACCACGCACTGATTCTTCGGAAGCAGTACCGGAAGGCGTAACACCACGAATCCCGAAGATGTTCTGAATCTCTAAACGTTTATCTTGAATATCCTCGACGATATACGCTGGTAACGCAGGAGCTTGAAATCGCTGCACAACCTTTGTAATGTCGTCACCTGGTGCCCTGATAGCTCCACCACGTTTTAACGCAGCTACGGCTTGTGTAGCTTGATCCTGATCCATCTTGTTAGAGAATACCCAACCGTTATTTGAATCGTCGGCATTCTTGTCGATCTGTTTGGTGCGCTTGTTTAACAAGTCTTGCATCGAGATTGATTGTTCAATGAACGAAGTGAAGTCAAACGGTCGCTCACCATCATTGAAGAACCACATGAAGCTAAATGGCATTTCAGGATGAATGAAATGGTTAGCTCCAAGAACTTGTTGTGTCTCGCCAGTCTCCTCTCCATCATCACCTTTAATTGGTTCATCGTAACCATAATTCCAGTGAGGATTCTTATTCTTATCCAAGATATGCCCGCGCATCTCCCAAAAGACATATTCAGAAGTCCACCACTCACGAAAGCCTAGTACGGTACCTAATTTTCCACCGCATGCACGTGTGAGCCATTCCTTCTGCTCTGGGAAACGCACGATCAGGTTTTCACCTGAATCAAACACGTATTGACCGATGTAACGACCTGTAAACTTGCCACCATCAAACGTTCCTTTAGGATCAATAATAAGTTTCTTTGGATCAACCTTTTCAACGTTGATTGATAAAGTCTTTTGATTCCACGTAACTTTTAGCACTCCGAGTAAGTCAATCAACCAGTCTCGCACCGCGGACCGGACTTTAACGCGTAAATGTACTTTGTCTGATACGTCTTCAAGACTACGACCTACAGCGTCGGCTAAAGCAATACCTGTATCTGTATCATCAGTCTCTACGTTTGGTTCAGGGTCTTCACGGGCTACCATCGGTAACAACGTTTCAACGGCTTGGAAGATTGCGTTATCTACAATTCCATACCCATCACCATTGCCTGTGTGACCATTGCTCATTCCGTAATGTTCACCTTTGTAGTATTTGAAGTTCCTTGAAGAACGCATCTTTACTTCCGCGTAGTAACCAGCAAACTCAGAAGTCCATGTAGAAGTGAGTGTTGATAACTCCTCGTCAGTCATCTCCAAACTAAGAACATCCTCGGGTGAGGTGATGCGCCCTTCTGTTTGGTTATCAATAGCTTTCTTTGTTTTGTTGAAAGGTGCGAAAAGACCACCCACTTGGTCAATAATGCCCTTAAGTGCAGGGTTGATTCCACCTGTCTCTGATCGTTTGCGACCGATGCCTGAAGCCATACAAAAAAGGCGACAAAGAATGAATCTTGTCGCCCCTCTCGTTACAAGCTAGGGCTTTCTAGCTAGAATTAAACACTAAACTTTTGGATGTGTCAAATATAAATGTTTCTCGCATTTAGAATAGTTACCCAAATCATCAAAGTGAGCGACAAAACTTCCCTGTGTCATATCAAATAATCCGTCCTGCGCGAAAGCAATGATCTTATCAAAATGCATATCACAATAAGCGTGAAATGCTTCTGAACTAGATGTCACGCCAATCCCTGTCCCGTTCAGGACGACGGTTATTGATCCCAACCCAAGAGGTTTTTCCATCATAAGATGTTATTGGCGCTTGAGGGATTGAATTCCAATCAAACGCATTAGGATCAACAAAGTTTCCGCCGTCTTTGAATCCAAACTTGTCCATTCCCACGCGAAAATAGACGAGTGCGTGGACGAGGTGATCTGGCCCGTTTCGTTGCCATACATATTGCTTTACACCTAACTTATCCTCTTCTTCTGTTCGGTAAATGTTAGCAAAGTGCAGCCAAACTTGTTGCCAGTCCTCTCGTGTGCCGTAGATCGGAATGCGCTTGGCACTAAACTCATCAATCAACATCTGAATCGTCCTGTTGCGGTCTACAACTACTTTGCCGTACTCGCTTCCTTCTCCCCATTGAATGAGCTGTTGGGTTTTTCTGTCTCGCCTGTAGTAAGTGAGAAACACGCGGCCATTATATCGCTCTTGCAACTCTCTAATGCCGATAAGGTCGCCTCCCTGATCGCTAACCAGGATAGATTTAGGCCAGCGTTTGAGGAGCCGTTCAAGCTCATCATAAGACTCGCAAGATCCCCAATGGAACACTCCGTCTTTATTTCCACAGACGTACCAAATTGGGAGTCCGGTATCAACACCAATAACAACGGGATCTTCTTCGGTGTGTTGCTCATAATCCTTAAGGTTTTGGAAAAGCTTATCCTCAGTCATCTTGCTGCCGCTTCCAACGAACGGTTGGCCTAAGACGAAGTTGCTAAAATTCTCGGCTGTCATCGTCCTGTGGGCTTCAATGATCTCTGCCGCACTTACCGAAGGAACCATGAGCTGGCTGATCCAGTAACCACTATATTTTGGCTTTACTTCAAATTTTCTGGCATGCCACTCTCCGTGACGTCTATCGTTATCTGATATTTCTTGCCCACAAGCTGCACATATAAATCTTTTCTGTTGTTGATCCACGTTATTTGGCCATTGAAGAAACTGTTGCTTTTTGCAAAATCCACAAGTAACAAACCAATGCTTTTGATCGCTTTCCTGCCAGAATCTATGAACTCCGTTTCCTTCAAAAGAAGGGTTACTAAATCGCCATTGCCACTTCTTTTTCGAGTGTTGGAGGCGCGAGACATATTGGTCAATTACGGGTTGATTAGACCGATCTTCTTCATCGTGAATGTTTAGATCGCTTGAGAATGATAGGGCTGCGCGTTCAGTCCAGGTACCACGCAAGTAGACTGTATTTTGTCCTATACGCTTCTGTTCAACACTGTCCTTATCTCCGCTTATCCAACTCTGTAAAACAGGATTTTCATTGACAATAGGATCGAGTTTACCGCTCACCAGATCATGCGCATCAGTAACTGTAGGCATTGTATATACTGCGTTGATTCCAAAGTTCTTTACTGCCCACAACATCTTGAGAAGAAACGTTGTCGTCTTACCACACTGGGCAGCTGCTAGAACAACTTGGAAGGGTGACCAGTCTTTCAGGATGTCCCAAAGATAAGGGTGTTCATTTAGATCAAAAGGCTTACCATTCTCTGTCTTGATTTGGTTTGAGTTTATCCAGGCGATAATACTTTGATTTTCAGCATCTTTGAGATTCATTGGCTCATCATCTCATTACGTCTCTTAATAGTTGAGCGTTTAGGATCGAAATTCGGATTGTTTATTGCATGCTGAAACTTCTCATGCGTACCAATCTCCCAATCAGCATGTCGTGTTTCCTTCTCAATCCTGCGCTCATGCTCTTGTTCTGCCTTAGTCTTCACACCATAGCCGTAAATCATTCGATAGATTGGTTCTGTTAGACCTTGTGGCTGACAGAAGCTCCTCAAATGTGAACGCCAGTAGCGAGACTTCCAACCTCGTGCCTTGTTAATGTCGTCGAGCAAGAAACTATCCTTGTGACCACAATAAATACATACCTCAAGTTGCTCACGTTGGTTGCTGTGGCGAACTCGAAACATGTGTAACTTCGCCGACCGGCAACGCGCTTCCTGTGGGACTAACATAATTAGGATCAACAGGTGTTGAGTTAAAAATGTGCTCACCAATCGTTTCTTCCGGTGGTGGTTCTACAATCGTAAACTTATCGGAACTCAAAGTACGATCCGTTAAATGAGCAATCGCGTGTTCGACAGCTTTACTGGCTACTTTACCAACCGTTGTCTCAGTATTTCTGTGCCACGTCTCACCAACAAGAATACCCGTAATGAATCCTAAGATTGCGGTTGCGGCGGGGGTGAGCCAATCCATATTATTCAATTCCAAACGCTTTGCTCATCTCTGCGATGAACGGACGTGGATTAACAGGAGTACGTGACTTAACACCATCGACAACAGTCTCTTGGGTGAAGTCGTTGAATACTTCTGCTCCTAGCTTTTCAACGAAGCTCTTAACAAGATCATATTTATCATCAGCTAACTCGACGGAAGCTTTGGCCTTCTCTTCTGTGAATTCAGCGTTGATCTCTGATTGAAACTGTTCAAGCTGTTCAGTGGTGTATTTCTCACCGTCGGCTAAGACATGGTCCGCGTCCCATTTCGTTTTGAATTCGTACATTGATTCCACAAGGTCTTTACTCTTGGTTTGAGCAGCAAACATCAACTCATCACCAATCTTGTCTAAACGATTGATAGAACGCACAGCATCTCCCCCTAAGACGGCTACTTTGCGCGTATCAAATGATTTTACAGCTTGTCCTAGAACACTTAATGAATTGGCGGTCAATGAGATTGTTTTCATATTATTTTATGCTTTCACTTCCGATTTAGTTTCTATCATTGCTACCTCTGTGAGCAGAACCATGATGGCAATGTTCACAGCGTTTTCTAGTGCACACCGGCTCACCTTCACCGGATCAATTACGCCAGATTTCATCAAGTCTTCATACTTGTCGGCTTGAGCGTTATAGCCATGGTTTGGCTTTACTTTGCTTAACACTACATCTCCCGATTGGCCGGCGTTCTCGGCGATGGCCTTTATAGGCTCATTGAGTGCGTTGAGAAGGATTGTGTGTCCCAAACCTTCGTCTTTGTCTGGTGTTTGAAAGCTCTCAAAGATTGAGCGGCCAGCTTCGATTAGTGCCATACCACCACCAGGCACAATCCCTTCTTCCATAGCTGCCTTACATGCGTTAATTGCGTCCTCGAATTGAAATTTACGTTCGGCTGTGTTGGTTTGTGTTGCGCCTCCAACACGAATGATAGCTACGCCACCAGTAAGGCGAGCTTTACGTTGCTTCAAACAGTCTTTATCAAATTGTTCCTTGGCAAACATCTCTTCAACTTCGATGGCTTTAACTGCTTCGTCGATCTTTTCTTTGGGACAATCAGCCACGATGGATGTGAACATCTGATCGGCCGTTACCTTACGAGCAGTACCGAGTTGATCTAGTTCTAATTTATCAATAGCCAAACCGCTTTCAATACTTACAAAGGTGCCACCTGTAAGCGTACAGATATCTCTAAGCATGCCCGCTTTATTCTTACCAAACGAAGGCATACGAACCACAAGAGCGTTGAAGACGCCTTTAGTCCTAGTATAAATAATACTTTGCAATACTCCTGGATCAATATCCTCACAGAAGATCACCAATTCGGTCTTGCCACTCTTGCCGAGCTTATCGAACAGTGGGCCAATCTCAAAGATCGAATTGATGCGCTTATCGGTTGCCAACACATGGACATTTTGCATCTCACAGGTACCACGTTTAGGATCAGTGACCATGTATGGTGAAAGAAAGCCCATATCAATCTTCATCCCTTCTGCGTATTCAACAGTGGTCTTAAAACCTGTCCCATCATCGAGTGTAACGACACCATCCTTACCAACACGATTCATCACATCAGCAATAAGTTGACCAAGTTCTTTGTCGTTGGAGCTGATCGAGGCAACGTTAATCAAGTCTTCTGGCGTGCAAGGTACAGCTAAGGCTTTTAACGCGTCCACGGCAGCTTTAAGACCGGCTTCGAGTCCACGACGCAAGGCTTGGGGATTAGCCCCAGCAGTGACGTTTTTAAGACCTTCTGATACGAGGGCTTGAGCGAGAACAGTTGCGGTGGTAGTTCCGTCACCTGCGTCGATGTTAGTCCGGCTTGCAACCTGTCGTACAAGATCCGCGCCAAGATTCTCGAACGGATCAGCGAGGCCGATGTTTCTGGCAACTGTAACGCCGTCTTTGGTGGACATTGGGCCATACTGTGTTTCTATGAGAGCTAAGCGGCCCTTAGGACCAAGCGTAACTTTGACTGCATCGGCGAGCTTATCAATACCAGCCTTGATCGACTGACGGGCTGCTTCGCCATATTTAAGTTCTTGTGGTTTTACCAGTGGCATACTAGCTCAATTTAATAGCAATAACGTCTTGTTCCGTGAGGACAAGATAGATCACACCTTCTACTTCAATTTCGTCCGGCGAGTAGCGTCTAAAGTAAACCTTGTCCCCAACCTTCACCAATGAACCGTCATCACTCACAGCTATCACCTCACCAAGCTCTGTGCGCTCACTGGATGCGCTAGGAGCAGCTTGAAGAATACTTGTGCTAAGTTCTTCACGTTTGATCGGTGCAACGATTATGTGCCCGTTTAGTGGCTTAAGCTTGTCTTGTAAATCCTTCGGTGAGCCCATTATAGCCATAGTCCCGCTATGAAAATAATTAGTAATCCACGATCACTTGATCATGGTTTTCTTTAACACATCTTCAAGTTTTGCAAGAGCCGCTAAGACTTCCGGTGTCTGTTCCACGTTGCTAGTTTTGATTTGTCCCGAGTGTTCTGTTTCTGATTTATCGTGGTAGCCATGCTTGCCCAAAACGAGCTTGGCGATGTTGGCGTTGTAGTTGCCGGCGAGTCCATGATCTATCAACTTTTCCTGCTGTTTTTGGTTTAATTCATCTAATACGTCGGAAAATTCAGGGTGAACCTTTGCCCATTCGTAGAGCGTGTCTATGTTCACTCCCAGCCAATTTGCCATGCCAGGAGCCTTTGGTAAGTTTACTATTGGAACCGGTCCGCCTAACTTGTCTTTACAATTAACAATATACTCCCGCGCCATACGGCAAGTTTCTTTATTAAACAGTGTTGGCCTTCCTGCTGGCATAATATTTATTCATTTTTTATAAATGATCCTTGTGACAGCGGACGCGCATAGGCTACTTAAAACGAAGACTTTCATATAATAGATTCAAGCTCCGTATCCACTACGTTTCGGTGGTTTAATTTCTCCTGTACAGATACCGTGTGAAGGTCAAGTAGATTCCTAGATTAGAAAGTACAAATAACCATTCACACAGTGTCTCTAAAGACGAATCAGGCTAGGAGGGGCAAGTCAGTTCGAGGACATTATCCATGTGACAATGTGATTGCTTGCCCGCGTGTTGCCTGTACGCTCTCTATCGTGAGTAGCTGGACGATACCAGTGATGGTATGTGGTTAGGTTAGCACAAAAAAGTTGAATTGTCAATTATACAAATTGTATTTTCTTATTGAGCTTAATTGACTCTAGCATAAACTTCGCATTTTTCGCTTCGGGGTTTTCGTCGCAGTAATCCTGCAAACCTTTCATAATTCCTTTGCGAGCCGCATCGCTTTTGTAAATCGTACTGTTAATTGTTTCTCCAGTAATCCCAGTAAATTCTTTAGCTGTTTCTACAGGCCGCTTGTCGGGGTAGCGTTCGTAATACTGCTGGATGGTTAAAATCTCAGCAATGGCTGAACCTTTTATTTTCTGGCCATCGAATGTTTCAAACCATTGATCGGCATGGATTATTTTTAGTGCCTCGTTTTCTTCGGAACCTATTAAAAGATGTGATCCTGTAAACGTGATAATAGCATTGGTTTTCATACAATTAGTTTGTTTGAGGTTTTTTAGCTCGTACCGTCATGGATTCAATTGTTTGTTTGTGCGGATCGGTTTTTGTTTTGCTTTGATGAGCTATTAAGGCTGCGAGCTTGTCACGTAGCTGTACTGGAGTGGTTATGGTTGGCGCGTAAACGTCTCCAGACACGCTTACGGCATAGTCTATGGCTGCTATGACCTTTTGGATGCCGTAACGCTTTATAAGCGATTCTGCGGCCTTGCGTTGGGTTAGGTTTCCGAATTGTATTTGGGGGTTGAGGGTATCGTAAAATCTCTTAAAGACTTGATTGACTTCATCGCCGCCAGCGAGAGCTGGCAGTTCAGTATTCTTTACATTCTTATCATTCTTTACATTCTTATTTATAGTGTGGCTTTCGTTTCCCCTCCGTTTCCCCTCTGTGTAGGTTTCCGTGTGGCTTTTGTAATTTTCTAGTGTTTGATATTTATCGTAGTTAAGCAAAGAAATGAACATTCCGCGTGTGGTTTTCCGTGTCCCCAACATACCCTGCTCCTTTGCCCATTTTATGAAACTCTCGATTTGATGCTTAGAAGCCTTGGTATATAGCTGAATTTCGTTGTAGGTCAGCAGGACTTCCCCACGTTTGAACTGCTTTTCATCTTTGTAGTTAGCTAACTGGACGAGACAGAACCAAATCTTGAACCACTTATCAGGCTTCCAAAAGAACACGTCACTCTCGAGAGTCTTCCTAGACCATATAGACGCGCCAGCAAGTTCGCGCATATTATTTTTTGGCCTCTGGAATCCAGGCGATATCTCCCTTAATCATCACTCCTCCATGCTGTAAAAGATTCTTTTTTAGTTTCTTACCTACTTGGCTCGTGGAATCATGCCTACCAGGTATGTGGGGTGCGTCTGTTAAGTTCACTTTCTCCCCGACCAAGAGCAAGCGGATGAAAAAAGCTCGCCGTGAATCCATTGGTAGAAAGTCCAACTGCTTACCTAAATCCTGCCAAACAAACTTCATGTTTTTAGACATAAAAAACCGGTAATGTTCCAGCCGTGAAGCCCCACACTAGGTGGCGCGGCCCGAACGCTAACGGTTTTTTAAAGTCATGGGCTTACATGACAAGCAAAAACACAATAGCACGTATTTCATCCATTTGCAAGGGGATGGTTTGACATACTATTTAACAGGTGGTAGCATGGCCTTGGCTTAAAATGTCAACCTATGAATCATATTGAAATTGCTAAAGCTCAAGCCCGCGAATGGGGTCGTATTGGAGGCATGCAACGCAAGCAATCAATGAAAAATGGTGGCTATTCAAAGATTGGAAAAGCAGGAGCAGAGAAGCGATGGGGTAAGAAACAGGTTGTGGATAAAGATGCCTTGACTTAATAGCAGGGGGGTGCTAAAGTATATCCATGAGCCTAACAGCTCACTGACGGACAACCCCTCGTACCTACGACCCGGTAATAACTGGCTCTTGCGTACGAGGGTGAAGAACCACTAATAACCCACATTATGATCTACCGATACTCTGACTGGAAAGCCCGTGAAGAAGGAAAAAAGATCACGTTTCATCTGCTCTGTGTCGTCGTAGGAATCATTGGTTACGTCATGCTCGCTCATTATCTAGGCATGTGAAAAAGAAACACACCGCCAAGCCATGTCCTCTGTGTGGAGGGAAACGGTACTGTAAGCCAGTGAGTATAAAGATGATCACCAATAGTCTGTTTGAACATGAGATGGTAACTACCTGGCGCGAAGTGTGTAAAAAGTGTTCACCAATATGAAACCTATTATTTGTGAGTTCTGTGATGAACCGCTTGATTATTGCACCTGTGAATTGCCGGAAGACGAGCCGGACCGAGACCTTTACGACGATAAGTGATTTTATTCATTAACAGATCCTATGGAAAATACAAAAGCTATCGCAGTGAAGCAACCATGGACGAAAGAACAAATGGCTCTTATCACACGCACGGTCGCCAAAGGTGCAACGCAGGATGAACTTGGCTTGTTCTTCAACATCGCTAAGCGTTCAGGACTGGACGTCTTCACCAAACAAATTCATTTCGTGAAACGCAAGGTTTGGAACAAGGACACACAGCAGAGTGAAGAAGTCGGAACGATTCAAACGGGCATTGACGGCTACCGTTCCATCGCTGAACGCTCTGGGACGCTCGCAGGCATTGATGACGTTTTGTACGACACGGAAACCGATGAACACCCGAACAAGGCCAGCGTGACCGTGTATCGGTTGATTGGTGGCACTCGCGTTGCGTTCACCGCCTCTGCGCGCTGGACGGAATACGCCGCCATTCATCCAAAATCAAAAGAAGTCATGGGCCAATGGAAAAAGATGCCGTATCTCATGCTCGGCAAGTGCGCCGAGGCTCTGGCTCTTCGCAAGGCGTTCCCCAACGACCTTTCAGGCTTGTACACCCAAGAAGAAATGGATCAGGCACAGGAACCGATCGTGGACGCTACACCGCCGACCGTTGCCGCGAAGAAAGTCAAGGCAGAAAAGCTGATGGAACGTCAACCCGTGACCGAAAGCATGACGGAGGAGACACCGATCACCGCCGAAGAGGTGGCCGAGCTTGATGCTGAAGCAGCCCAACAATCCTAGTATGCCAAAAGAAACAGACATCATCAGTCAGGCATATCACGGAGCCTACGAAATACGATTTTCTCCAGGCGCGCACCGCTATTGGGTTCGCAAGACGGGCGACGAGAAGTGGGAAAGCATTTCAGGCGTCACGACCATTCTGAACAAAGTCATCCCCAAGAACCTTGTTCAGTGGGCCGCAGATCAGGCCGTGGCTTCGCTTACGCCGCATTTGGGACAGGAGTTGACACAAACCATGCTGGAGGACGCCAGGAACGCTCACCGAGTCACTAAAGAGGAAGCGGGTGGCATTGGCAAGGCCGTCCACGCTTGGGTGGAACGATTCTGCCTCGGAAAAGGCAAACCCATCCCGCTGCCTGACGACGAAAAGGAATTGAACGGCGTCACGGGTTTTCTCAACTGGTGGAACAAGACGGGTGCGGAGATCATCGAAAGCGAGCGGTTCGTGTACCAACCAGAAAAGCACTACATCGGAACGATGGATGCCTATGTCAAAATCAAAGACAAGTTCTACGTCGCGGATTGGAAAACGGGCAAAAACTTCTACGCCGACCATTTGCTTCAAGTGGCTGGGTACAGTTCAGCTTTTCGAATGGAAACAGGGAACCAAATCGACGGCATCATCGTCGCGAAGTTCAATAAAGAGGACGGCACGTTCGAAGAAAAGATCATCGAAAACATTACGCCGCTCGAACAAGCGTTCGACCGCGCGCTGAGGTTCTCGCGTGATTTGGATGATGCCGTAAAATTGGTTAAATGATATGCCCAAACAACTTCCTTCCAACCGCGTGAAAGAAATAACAATGGAAAAAGGTTGCACGACTCAAGAAGCCATCCTCGCCTACCTCGACGAACGCGAAACTGAAGAGAAGCGTGTCGAAGATGCTACGATGAAATACAACATTGAACTGGCTAAGATGCACAAGTTCTACAACTCAAATAAAGCAACCCCTGTTACGCCATCTAAGGACGAAGGTAACAAGAATATTTGCCTGCCTGAAACCAAATGTAATTTGTGCGGCATGATGGGAAATCCACCGTGGTATCACCAATGTCCTGGTCTGTTCAACCAATCACACTGGGGGACTGACCATCCCCAACTTGTCGGTCTTGCTAAAGAGATTGAAAAGATGACGGAAGAAGCAAAGCCCTGTCGCCCAAGTAGAGTAGCGGCACCGTCAGAAGTCAATGAAAAAGCCAGCCTTGTTGAAAAACTCTTTGCCCGAAAGTGTGAGGCAAAATATAGAGATTTGGTGTCTAATTCTTCAACTATGACTTGTGGAAAATCACTTCCTTGTCCCGACCATCCCCCTCAACCAAAACCACGCTGGAGACCGAGCCTTGGAGAAACAAGTTATTCCATAGATTGGGATGGCGAAATTGTGAAAGACGGCGCATGGGAAGATTTGGAATATGAAAACGCGCGTTGGGCTTTTGGCAATTGCTTCCCGTCCCGTGAGAAAGCAGAGGCTGCCGCGCAAGCTATCAAGGAGCTGCTAATGAAAATACAAGGAGAATAATAATATGGGACACTGGGAAAGAGAAATTGGATACAGATGTTCTGATGATTGTAAACAGTCTGGCTGTCCAGGACATACAATGAAAGTGGAAATCTTTACCGTAACCGATTCTTTAAAGGTTACTCCAGATATTAAAGACGGAACCGATTTCTTTTACTTGGATACGAATCGTTTTGAAACTCTTAAAAAAGTTCTAAAAGAATGGGATTATAGTGGTTTCAATTTCTAACCCCTTTGGCCGCCATCCTAACGAATCCTGAATATGACTATCGAGACCGCTTGGAACGAAATAGCAATAGGAATGAAGCAAGATGAGCCTCAAGCAAACTTTGATTTGTTCCAATCCATCCTCCAACGCTTCGCCCTGGAGTTCGTGGAGGCGAGTGTCGGTGTGAAGCAGAAATGTACGCATCAAGACCCACAGTTTTGCAAGGACGTGAAGTGTCCGAAGATTCAGTGGAACGCTTGTCGTGAGCAAACCTTGGAGGCGGCACGTAAGATACTTGGCTTATGAACTGCCCACAATGCTCCAAATACATTAGCGACTGGCGATGGTGGCCGTTCTATGTGGGGTTCGTGCTTGGCCTTTTACTGGGAACGAAATAAATATGAGCCAAATCATTCATGGAGATTGCTTGGACTTTATTCCAACTCTCTGTGATGAGATTGATAGGCTCAACGCCCTCCTCTCCCAATATCGTGCCTTCAAAGAGGCGGTGGAGAAAGGTTTTATGAATCAGAAGGAAGGCAACGAATCGTTTGAAGACTTCAAGAAGCGTCGCGACGCCGCCCTGCTCTTAGCCCCTAAAGACGAATAGGTATGCTCAAATTCATTGACGAGCTTGCTGACGTATCCGATGCTGATATTGAGGTGATTGAGAAAATGTTACTACGGACGAAGATTGAAAACCACATGGTTTGGATTCATGGAGTGACAAAGAAATCTCCCCTCGCTCTTAGTCCTAAAGACGAAATGGTATGCACAAACCAAAAACCGTAACGTATTACTGCTACTGCCAAGAGTGCATGGACGAATGCCGCTTCACCTTGCAGGGTGCTGAACAAACGCCGCCAGCTCGACCTACCAAATCCGCCAGCCCGACCGTACAAGGTCGCTAACCATCCCTGGTATGAACACCTACTGCCAAAAGCACGCTAAACAGAAAATCTATCTCACCTGTTTGTGTGCTGTTGAGCATGGGTGTCCAGTTTGTAAACATGAAATACCTGATATGCCACCTATTAACGAATTGATCGAGAAGTTGAAGGGATTGGAAACGAGGGCTACGAAAGGGCCGTGGAATGGATTTGGAGACATCCTTGAGTTCGTGATGGCCCTCCGCAACGCCTTTCACCAGCTAGTAAGTGAGATTGAACGGTTGCAGGCGATGTGTTTCAAACAGGCGGTTGTTCTTGGCGAAATGCAAACCCAACTAAAGCAAGCCGAAGCTCTAAGATGTCCACATACGATTGGATGATATGCCTTGCAACCATGATGAAGCTGAACGTGATCGAGCATTGAAACTTAGACCTCTATGAAATCAATCATTATCTCACTCATTACTTGGATATTGTTTTTACTTGCTGCCCGTCGTTCTTATGTGATCTGGTTATATCTAGGCAATTTGTTGGATGAAATAAGCTACTACGCCAATAAAGACATTAACAGTAATAAAGACTGGCGATGGCGTTATAAAGAATTTAACAAAGTATCTCAAGTTCAAATGCTTATCAAATTTTGGAAACCGTTAAAATCGTTTTGGAAAGACCATTCCTTCCATACAGACTAATATGCTCTGTCTCACCTACTAATCTAATAAAATATCAATAAACATATGAACTCAATCATTATCGACGGAGTAACCTACGTCCCAGAAGGAACAATTAAAGGCCAAACAGCTGTGAACACTGACGGTTTGAAATACTGCATTGTTCGTACTTACAGTGCTGGTGTATTCGCTGGTTATC
>Ga0302185_10000384_pt1 | contig 34677 bp, 34 predicted proteins | sample II_Bog_E1_1_FD_200231 | JGI IMG/M metagenome (GOLD analysis project Ga0302185, IMG submission 200231) | Peat permafrost microbial communities from Stordalen Mire near Abisko, Sweden - II_Bog_E1_2 | ecosystem: Environmental > Terrestrial > Soil > Wetlands > Peat | place: Sweden: Abisko... | reverse complement strand
CCTTCGGTTTTTCCTTGTTCTTTTCTTTCATTAATTGCTAGAAGTAAGAGTAGCGCTGCTAAAGAGTTGACCATATTGAAACATTTTCAGTAACTGGTCCTAGTTTAGACCTTTTTAATTCATAGAGGAAGTGATTGTATTGATCCAACAATTCCTGTTTCTTATCAGTGTTGCTGGTGACAGAAAGTTGAATTTAGCACACCAATCCTCTATTGATTTGTGCATTAATCATTATGTCTCGTGTGCCTAAATTAAGGCGATCTTTGATACGCACTATATTAAACTTATCTTTGTTAATAGAGCTTTGATCTAAAAGATATTGAACTATCCATATAATTTCCTCCTCGTTGGAGTGAATTTTACAACGAAGCAAGTCAAATATTTTGAAGGTTACTAAATTCAGTGAATCAAGATCTTTCCTAGCTTGGGACTTAAAATCTTAAAGTTAACTACCGAGAGAGTCTTAGCTGACTTCCCGTGGCACAAGAAGCAGATAATGAATTACTTCATTTAGTTGAGAACAAATATAGCTAGAGATGGCACTTTTGAGGTTGCTGCAGTACATCCCCACACTAATCTGTTCCTCGCTGAGGTGAACTTGTGTGGAATCTGAAGTGAAAGTCTCTCCAGTCAGTAGCATCTCCATCTTGTAGCATTCCTTCTTGATCTAATTAATGCGTTAAGTTAGCACCAATCTGTCTTTTAAAATTTGTTTATGTATTCCATTTTTTAAGAGGGCAGAAACATATACCAATTTACCATCATGGTCCTTCATTTCACTGTAGCTGTTCTTTATTTTCTACTCAGGGTGTGTGAAATACTCCAATAGCTATTACACCCATTTTGTTATGATACGCAGTACGCCACTAGATTTTACGAAGAAAATTCCATCTTCGATTTATTAATCGGTATACTTTGAAGTATTTTTGGAGATTTTGCGTCCAATTAAATATTTTGTGTAGGCTTTCACCTTCTCCTTGTAGGTAATATCCTCATGAGAGGGTATTTATGCTTCAGTTGATTAAACGCTGATCTCTCCAAATTTTTTGCGTTTGTGAAGAGGTAGAAATACCTATTAGAAAGCATCGTGCATATAGGCAATAAATCCATCGGCTTCCTCACTTGTACTGTCTACCATAAAGTTGATCATTGACATGATTTGAGCAGTATAGTCTCCGCTTGGATCATAAGTAAAATTAATACCAGAACGACTCACTAAGTCGTATTTGATGCGACCTTGATTATCGATCATTGGTAACAGACTACGTAGAGTAATGTTTGGAGCCTCAATCTTGGTTTGTGGGTACTGTCTGCAAAGGAAGTCTAGAATGTCACAAGATTTCGTGTTAATTAATTCTGTAAGCTATTCCATATAAGAAGCTTTACCCATCCGATTGAGTTCGTTCATGAAATCAATGAAGTTAAAGACAATATTTTAGGTGAACAGAATTTTAACTTCTTCAAAATTCAGGTAGTTATTAAGTAGCATATTCCAACAAATAGAGGCTGTTGCTCGATAAACTTGGCCTAACCACTCTGCAGTTGGAGTCTTCAAATCTTCATCCTTAAACTCTTCCTTATTGACTATGTCTGATATCTTGAATTTCACCTTCATTTAACGCCTGTCACTGTATGGGAGGATCTCAGATAATATGACATAGCTTTTCTTCTCTGCAGTAGATGCGGGACCAGGACCTTATGCTGCCTTATTTGCAATTGCCTTTTAAAGTATTTCCAGCTCTTCCTATTTTTTCTCGATGTTCCTACTGCTTTTTTGCGGAATTTAACGTTCTTTACTCATATTGTCAATTTTATCCATTAGTTTTTTGTTAAGCTCATCGCTCTGCCTCAACCTCTTTTCCAGATCAAGCAATATCTTTCCTATTGTTGGTTAATTTTATTGTGGAATAATAAAATCTTTTTGTTGAGGACGATAAGCACCAAGCTGGACTGCGCTAGGAGAGGTTTTCAGAACTTTAGGGCGTAGGTTGTGTCCGGATTTTGATTCCTCAACCTCTTAGATTTAAAGGAGAATTGGTTTCTATTCAGATTTTTCTGGACTCAAATAAGAGTGATCTTGGCTTTCCTTCTTCTGAAACATTTTTTCCTTGCCGAGATAATATTCTCCAACATTCATTTGGCTGTTGTTCCTCCCCAAGCTTTCCTTGAATAGTAGACTGTTTTGTCTGGTCTAGCTGACCAATTTGGACATCATTTCCAGCATAAGCTTTTCATAGCTAGCCTGAGCAGTGGAAACCTGGAGTGGCTATAGTTTTTAGACTTTCTTTTTCATTTTATTCTTTCTCTGTAAATTTAAATATCAAAATTTAAATATCTAGTTTTAGTATTTCCAATTAATTTAAGTTTTACATTTACACTCAAGGCTTGTATTCAAGAAATTATTACGCTTTAAATTTATAAATACTAGAATAACAAACTACATCAATTCTAAGCTTAGCTATTCTAAATATATTAATTAGCAAAATGGGAAACTGTGTGGGAAAAACGATGGAAAAAAATGTAGAAAAATAGAAAGCTGGAGGCTAGGAAATTAAATTACCTTAGAAGGCTCAGTAGAGCTCAGTTGGACAGTCATTTCAGTAGGCAAAACCGCTTCTTAATTAAAATAAAATTTCAATTCCAAGCAATCATGGCTCAGAGTTATTAAAATAAACAAATCCAGAAGTCATTAAAACTCATGAATTTAACCAAACAAAAAATGGTAGGTGGGAAAATGAAAAAAAGACTCTTCCTTAATAAGTCTCCTAATTAATCAGAAAATCAAAATCAGGATTAATTTTGTTGAAAAGTAGTGAGCCCAATTATCAAGGCGAAAACATACCTTTGGACTAATAGTAGCAAGTGTCCAGTGAATTAGTGGGCAACTTTCGTAACTTACCAATGAACGTAAATTTAGCAATCGGTGTAAAATGATCAAGGAGTTGTATTATATTCTATTGAATTAAATCAGCAATATTAGTGTTTAAGAAGAGTATATTTATTTCGAAAGTAGGGCATTATAAACAATAAATAAATCAACTTTAAGTTATAGCTGTCTAAGAATTATGAAATACTCGGAGTCCCTTTTCACGTAGACCACTAAGCAGAGCCTTATTCCCAACTCTCTCAAGACTCTCGACCAACCTCAGAATAAAATTACAGTATTTTTCCACACCGAACATGGAAAGTATTCCATTAATTTTCCAATGGAATCTACCACCATCGAGAAACTTATCAAGAACGCTATTGATGGCTTCAATAAATAGTTCAATATGCAACTATAAACTGCCTACTATGACTACCAGATCTATCCAGGTCGAAAAAACGGTAGCAAATGCAGCGATTACCCAGCCCTCGAGCCCACCCAAAACATTCTTTTGACGAAACTCCGCTGCTATTACCTGAAAAAGAAGGTAAATTTTAAAGAAAAATCGATACCAAAATCATAAATGAATATGCAATCATAGTACAAAATGGAGTGCAAACCGAAGTAGAGCAAGTCGGGCTTATGCTTCTGTTTCTTTTGATAATTCATTTTTTGTACTGTTGTATAATGATGATAAGACTCTAAAAAAAAAAGAATTAATCATTATACAGTAGTTTAACCAAAAACAATGAACATCATTAGGATCAATTACTTTGGAACAGACTGGTGAAAGAATATAAATGGGAGATAATATTGAAGGGATAAAATTAAAGCACGTAGGATAGGGATGGATAAATTGAAAATCAAAGATTGCATAAATTAAAATTAATATCAAACTCATATCAGTTGTCCTGCCGAATGGTAAAAACCATTTCTAAATCGATTCTGAAGCTATATGATATTAAAAATGTTAATGTTTAAATTGAAATATGATTCTTTAATTTTGTCCTAAATGTATATTTTAGAGCAAATTATTTTATAGTTGCGAGTTGAATAAATTTGTAAGTGAATATGACTGTTTATTACTTATAATTAAATTTAATATTAAAAAATGACTAATTGGGGAGCCAATTTCAAATTTTAGAAAAATTACTCAGGAAAGAATCAAATATATGAAAAAACAATTAAAGATACTTTTAAAAATAGCAATGGAAAAACTCAAAGGAAGAAAAATGGTAATTAAGCTTTTATCAATGAGGATCGACATAAACTTAAGACTTAAATATACTCGAAATAAAACGCATTAAATCAATTAGATAGGACTTTAAACAAATATGATGGATTTAATCATGATGCTACAAAAGATTTTACATCTGCCTCTTTTGGAGAAAAGAATAAATTGGTAGACATTAACATGAACACTCATCATAAAAGATAAAACGGGAGAATGATGGCTTTCGAGCTTAAAGTCAACAATATTGATTGCATCCATGATAAAATAGTGAATTTACTGAATATGGTGAATAAAGATGTGAGGTAAGCTCAAGAAAAAGACTATAAATAAAAACCGAAATAAAATTGTAATAGCAAACAGCAATATATTGCAAAAATAGTTGAGGAAAAGCACAAATAATTCTAAAGGCCTAAAATGATACCACATATGGATTCAATCTAAAGAAAAAGATAAATAACCTATTCACGCGAAGATTAAACTTATTATAAGCATCTCAAGGATGATGATGAATATGAAATAGATAATTCCTATGGCAACGATTACCATTATTTATAACTCAAAAAACATGAACAATAGACATCGTCAAAAAAATTAATTAATTAAGATCAACAAGATCAATAAAATTAATAAGATTTATAAGATGCATCAACAATTTTTTTTTCCCGCAACTATAAGTTAAGCTAAGGTAAAAATATGGAGTTAGCCATAGAGAGGAAATAAAAAGGTAAAAATATTGGAAAAATTATTAAAGAGAAGAGAAAAGATTAAAATAATTAAAGAATTCATGAAGATTAGAATCAAGATTTTATAAAAGAGCCCTTAGCAATGGTCGGTAAATGGAAGAATAAGTACTAAAGAAGTAATTCTCCTGTCTCTACTATTTACTCACAATACGAGAGAACTCCCCAAAAAAGACAAATTATTTAACAAACATAGATGCCTCGACGCTGTGGAACCTTATATGAGCGAATCACCTCCACTGATGCTCAAAGTAAAAAAAATAATAAAATTAAAATAATGGAATCAGGCAATTAGCCATATATACAGTCGATGCTGATTTTAAACGGATAACAAAAGAATATTGGTCAAAAGGAAAGAGGAAATTAATAAATAAATCATATAAGTAAATTATAGCTTAAAGTATTATCGGTGAGAATTGAAAAGGAATAAACAGTCAGAATTGCCGAGAGACTCAGCAATCAAGTGGAAATTGACAGCCGAATGAAAAGAGCGAGAGAATAATTCGATCTTGTTCAAAATTAAGATAAATGGAGTTAGTTGTAAACTGATTTGCATAGCCAGGGAATAAATTTAAGTTTATCTGAAATTAAGGAACTCATAAAATGTTCACCAGATGAATACAATCCCTTCTGTAGTTAATTGCCACCTGCTTCTTAAAAAGAATGCGGTCTGGCCGATTTATTCTGCTAAGCGCAGTGGTATTGGGAGAGATAAGTATGCGCTTGTGCCTCTTTACAAGTTCTTAAAACTGAAGGCTTCCAAGTATCTAATCTTGATCTCAATAAAAAGGGCCATCTGCAGGCCTAAGACTTGGGAAGTTTTATCAATCTGTATACTGGTCGCTTCTATCGAAATAGGGATATTGCTTTGATTTACCGCCGACTGCAGTTACTGTAGAATAGTAAAAATCGAACAGGAGTGAGTTATTCTACTTTTCTGCGAATATTAACTACCTGAATATGATCTTTCTGAAGAGTTATAAATATTAAAATGAAACGAATATATCTATTACAGCTTTTATCTCAATAAATTAGATCATAAAATATGCGTAGTTTTACTGAGAAGTGCAGTCACATCATAAATATATTTGATCAAGAGAAAGAGCCCTCCCACAGCAAGGGCAATCTCTATCTCAGTGGAGTCGGTGTACTAAAGTAACAGTAAGAATTAAAAAAATTGAGATCACATGCGTACTTACCATCATCGACCAGCACAGTTACAGTAGATTTAAAGTGGAATAAAAAATTAAAAGTCTTTAAATAAAAGAGCATAAATGGATTGATATCTAAGACGATGAATCCGTAAATATTTATCCACATCTGGATGATGCGCACAACTACATTAAAAAAATGTTGCAAGAGCATAATGTACTCGTTCATTGCCAATTGGGAATGTCTCGCAGCTCATCAATAGTGATTGGATTTCTGATGAAGGAGTATGGCATGGATTATCAGAAAGCAAAAAAATATGTTCAAAGCAAAAGAAAATTGGTCCAACCAAACTAAAATTTTGAACTTGATCTACAGAAATTCTAAGAATATCTAAGAGTTCATCATCCAACATTACTGTAAAAGAATTGATTATTAAAATTTTTGACCTTTTTCAAATGTATAAGTAATTCTTTTATTTTGATATACAATCTATGCCTAATTTTTCTTGGAAGTGTAGTCACATCATAAATATTTTTAATAAAGAGAAATAACCACCTAAAGATAGAGGCAATCTCTATCTCAGCGGAGTATACGTGTTATAAGAACAGGAAGAACTGAAGAAGATTGCAATTACATGCATACTGAGCATCATTGATGAATATAGCTACAATAAGTTTAATATTAGGGAACTTGTTAAATAACTGGGTATTCAAGACCATAAATGGATCGATCTCGATGATGACGAAGATTTGAGCATTTATCCACATCTAGACGATGCACACAGTTACATCAAATCAATGCTGCAGGAGCATAATGTGCTTGTTCACTGCCAAGGAGGCATCTCTCGCAGCGCATCACTAATTATGGCATTTTTGATGAAATAATACGGTATGAACTTTTCCAAAGCAAAAAGAGAAGTTCAAAAAAAGCGTAATTTAGTCCAGCCGAATGAAGGTTTCGAATAAGATTTAAAATCCTTTTAGAAATATCTCAAAATTCATCATCCTAATCTTTTTTAAGCAAATTGATTCCGTCATTTCTAGCATTTTATGAAAACCTATGCAATAATAATATCCTAGTTAAGTTTAATGATGAAACGATTGGGTAATGATCAGAAAGGAGCGAAAAATTCAGCCAGATCGATTTTTATTGGACTTTTTCGGAATGCTTGCGTTGGCTTTTCACCAGTTGAGTAGGAAACATAAGCAAGCTTGTTTTAGAGGTCAAAAACTGCTAGCTGGGTATCTCCAGTTTCGTGAGTAAGTCCAACATATCTATATAAGCTTTCTCCGTCCCACTTTCCATAGAGATTATCCTGCATAAATTTACAAATACATTGGCGAGTAATGTTCCCAAACAGTTATCCCCACTGGGTTGAACGTGCTTGTCAAAAAAGGCAAGTCCTTCTTTTTTTGGATGGTTGGCGCCATAATGAGTATAATTAGAATCATCATAATTATTCAGTACTTTTTCACCATAGTCAAACATTCTGAAGGAGTGATCGGTCACAGAAGCAAGACCTATGTGGATTGTGCATGTGCGGTGGGTTGTTGTTAAAATTTATAGGGCAGATTTAATATCATTTGCTTCATAGAGAATATCTCTGAAAACATAGGTCCAAGGATTTCCGTATCTAGTTGTTTTGACTGAATTTTTGGGGTTTATCCACACCTTTTATCCCAAAGAAACCTTATCTGAAATACCTGTCATAGATCCAACAAAACCAGCCCAAGCAAAGTTAGCATGAACGTGAAGTTTAGGATCTGAAGGATGATAGATAGTGACAATAGGGAATTTTCTGATAGGATTATTGTAATCCCAATCCAAACTACGAATATGAAGAGTCTGTTTGTTAATGCTGGCACTTTTCCAAACACCTGCAACAGTGCAGGCAGCCTTTATTAATTCTGGAAACATATTCAACCTTGCAACATCATGCACTTTTATTTTCCCGTTTGAACCCTCAGCAATTCCCTTAATCTCTTCATAGTATCGTTTATTTGTATACTTTTTGGTGATTTTAGTATTCAAATCCAGTATCCTTTTCAGGAGAACCTAAGCGCCTCCTGATATCTTTTTAGAGAGAAAGGCTGGTAATTTCTTTTGAAGTATTTGTTCAAGTTGGCCTATGTAGTAGTCATAGAAGAGTTTTATATTTTATAGAATTTCTTAGGTATAGAGTTGTCCTAAGGCCTTGCCCATTTCTTTGGGGGTACCCTTGAGATTCACAATATACAAATAATTTCCCTTGGGATCTTTAATATCGCCAATGAGATATTTCTGTCCATTTGTAACTGATTTAATGAGGGTTGGAACTTCGTCAATGAGGGGAAGTTCGTTGCGAACAATAGTGCAGGTAGAAATAGCAATAGCCAGCAAGGTTATGAAGGTAATTGCTGCTTTCATGGTAGATTAATAATAATAGAATTAGGGTCTTTTTGGATAAAATTAAAATAATTTACGGTTAATCAACTAACTATCTCAAATATCGTCCCAAAAACTAATTTATTGATCACTAAAATCTTTATTCAAGGGGCAATTTCCTAAAATTGTAATCTCTCTGTGACTATATAAATAAAGATATACAATCGCTGAGTTGATAATGTCTCCAAAGAACCAGAATGAATAGAATTATCACAACAAGTGTATAAACGTTGATTAGTATGAATACTGAATTAAATGGTTCGTGCGAAGTCAGTTTTTCTATAAATGTCCCACTAGTGTAAATAAAATCAATTATTAGCATGAGGATAAACAACTAAGTCATTTAGAATGTACCCGATAACTTTAGGGAGAGAGATGCTTCTGTTGATATAGAAGACCTGCGATTATACTTATAGCCAGCGACACTAAAAATCCGGAAGTGGAATTAAAAAGGCTAATGAAGAGTTGTCCTGATGCCAGAAGCAGAATGATTAATCTAAGAATTTTAAGTCCATTTTCTATAGCTTCTAATCTCTAGAGCACTATCATTGAGCTTTACTCCAAGAAAAAGTTGATTATTACATCAGAATAAATTAAATAATTAGCAGTAGCATCCGTCCAAGGATGAATGTTCAAATTAATTGTGTCATTTAGGATATGTCTCTATCTGAATGAGAACACTTTAATATATCTAAACTTGGTATAGATATGCAAATAAAGATTCTGCGAATAAATCTATAAATTAAAGATCAGGACAAAATTAGGTGCATCAAAGAAGTATAAAATGCACATAGTGGATATTAAATATTTATTTTAAATTAGTTAAATTGAGATGATTTCTATTCCTGCTTGTAATATTTATTAGAATTTACAAGAATTTAGTGGATGATTTTATTATTTAAATTTAGTTCGAGATGGATCCTAATGTCAACAGAAACTCAATGGGTTCTCGTGCTGGGACTTCTATTAAGCCCAAGTTCGGGGCAGGCAATGCGCCAGGAGTTTCTAGGCAAGGGACTGCAGGAAGAGTATTTTTTTAGTAAGTAAGGGATTGAACCCTCTTGGCGGGGTGGGAGCTACAGTAGAGGTGAAATAGCGTCCAATTACAACTCAAGGTATAAACGGTCCGCAAGGCGGTGCGTCACAAAGGAAAGTATACGATCGCAACTACTACGTAACTAAGCTCAAGGAGAAAATGATGGTAAAATATAACCGACTCAGGGAGTGCAAGAGTAAACAACCAAACTCAAGACCAAATCTGAGCAAATTAGCAAAGAGCAGCAGCTCTACAACAAACTCGAAACCCGGGTTTAAGAATTGAACAATTAAGTGAGACAGCTATAGGGACAATTAGCAGATTATAATCTCGCTTTAGACAAGCTTCGTACCAATACACGTCCCGAAGATGTCAAGAATACCTACCAACACGTAAAGAATAACAATGAAAAGTTAAAGAATTAGCTGGATTAGATCTTCATAGAGCGCAAGCAGATTGAGGAGGAGACAGAAAAGGTGCAAAGTTAACTAACTAACATTCATAAACAGATGGAACTGCGCCTAAACGAATTGGATCCATATCAACGTTCTTAGTATCAAAAACTAATCTCTGAGAATGGCGACCTTCTTAACGAGTACAGCATAAAACAGGGAGCTATGGAGGAACTACTGAACAAACTGGCTAGTGCTGAGAACAAACTACGCATGGACAGTCAAAAGCTAAAGGGCCAGCTGTTGAAGGATCAAATAACAGAATTATAGGCCAAGAAAAGCGACTATGAAATCCAACTGAACGAGGCTAACCTCAGCATTCCCGAAGCAAGGGATCGAATTCTAGCACGCATGAAGGAAGATAATGCGTCCATTTCCAATATGGAGAAACGGTATACTTTATTTTATTTAGCACCAAGGAAGTCAAAAAGAATATCGATATTTACGAAAAAAAACTACGGGATTTGTAGGCAACGCTTGAGGATAAGAAAACAGAGGAAGAAGACAAGAAAAAATATGAGATCCTTTACCAAAAAGACAGGGAAATGGATGAGTTTTTGAACTCATTTGACAAGATACGATCCTCATAGATCGCAGAGCTGGTTAAGCTTTAGAAGGACATCACTGAAATGCTGGAACAGACAGCCAAAGTGCTGGAAATATCCAATCAGCTGCCCACTGGACCATCGTTTAATATCAGTCGTGGGGATAAAACTCAAAATACCCTCGCGCAGGCGAAGGCGTAGTATGAAATTAGACTTAATAATTTGCGTGCGCTTGAAAATACTGAAAAGAGAACTAATGACGTACTCATTCTTCTAATTAGTAAATAACCAACCTGAAAAGCAGTATTCAGAAGATGAAGGATGAGATCTCAGAAAAGTTTGATCAGGTGGAGGAGATTAAGAATAAGTTGAGCCGCAACAAGCAAAAACTTCTTGAGGACGAAAAATTGTTGACTCAGTTGAAGGATAAGATTAGTCCAACAATCACCAACTCGGACTATGAAGTCAACATTGCAGAAAAGAAGTATCAGATGCACGATCAATTCTCTGTATATAACGCCAATGAAAGGAAATTGGCTGAGCTCTAATCCAAAAGATACTACCTGAGACAATATATCAACACCAAGTCCAAGGACATCAACTACGAGGATGCGAAGAACGAATGCGTGTCGTACGCTGAGCAGTTAAACAAGAAATTAGTCAAATGATCAATAATATGAAATTAGAGCAGAAACAAAAATTAACTAATCAATATATTAATAGCTGCACATCTGTTTGCTCGGTGCATCAATTCGAGTAATTACAGTCATTGGTAGTTTTATAGATATAAAAAATATTTACCCGTCAAAGAGTTCTTATTTGTATTGGAAGACTCTATTCATGCTATTTTGGAATTATATCGATACTACAATATTATAGCAGAAAAATAAAGGAGCTTCCGTTGAGAATAATATATTCTTAAGTTTTTGGCTATTATATCAATACTATGATGTTATATATAGATATAAAACAATTTAATTCAAGAAATATAAATCAAATAAAAACGCTCATCATTCACATTTTGAAAAAATTTGCAAGAAGTAATTTAATTATAATTATTTACTATGATAATGGCAAAGGAATAAATCGCAGTCGCAAGGCTTCGAGAAGTTGCAGGCCAACATCAATAGGCTCGAGACAATTACCTTGATGCAATCAATATTATGAAAATGTCGACTTATCAATTGTACTTACTCTCAAGCAATCTCAAATCAATTGTGGAGCCATAATTTTAATAGTTTAGATATTTAATTCAAGAAATGATAGAAAGCCGATAAACCTTTCTCAATACGTAAGAAACAGATAATTTAGTGAAGAAAAACTCAAAGATCTGCAGTATGAAAATAACAGATTAACAATTACCCGCACATGTTTAAAAATAGATAATAAGAATTTAATAGACTGTGAAAAATGTTTGAGATGTGGCCTATTCAAACCAGCACTTTTTTGGAAAATTTTTGCTATTTTTTTATTTTATCTCATTATGATTTGCTGTATCTGGGAAGACTACAAATATGAAAAAGATTGGAATGCTTTGTGGGCATTCACCCTAAACATAGGAATGATGGTAGCAGGTATGGGAGTAAATTTTATTGGGAGGACTTGGAAGTGGCATAAACATGAATGTGATTGATGCAATTTCTTTCAAATACCTTGATAAATAAATTTACTTTATTTAATTTTGAATCGATTATTATGAGTCCATTCAGGCTCCACGCTATTCATTTCTTCACTTAAGTAAATTTACAAGAAAACAAGGGATTAATTCATTGATATGGCCTGGATTCTTTCCATAGAGAGTATAGAAAAGTCAAAGAATATTATAATCTAACATGCTTCATTTTATATTTTTCAATTACAATTTTATTTTTATGTGATTTTGCAAAGTACTTTTATCAAAAATTCCCAGTTTTAAAGATGTTATCTTTTTGCGACTTCGTTTGAATTGTTTTACTCTAATATTTTATTACAAATGAACTTTGCAAGGACAATGCTTTCTCATCCTTTTTTGTGGATTATCGTAATATTACGATGTTTTAAGAAAAATATAAAGAAGCTATCTTCGAAAAACAGTAATCGTCGCCTTTCATTTACCAAAGTTAAATTAATTATCGACAAAAAATATACCATTATAATAATTAAAATGAAAATTCAAAGACTAGTCATCTTGCTGGTTTTGATCTTTTATTCCTTAGCAATGGAAAAAGGTGTAGTAAGCATTACTTTGTTGGCTAAACAAGTAATTGGGTTAAATATTCCTTGAGTCCCAATTTCTAAATATTAGAATTGATTAATTCTTAAATTCTTAAATTGAGGATATAGTAAAATAGTTTGATAGTTAGATAATTTAATTGTTAGAGTTGAATAGAAACACAAACATCTAAGGATCTATTCGAGGGATAAAGAAAGGTGATGACATTCAATTAATAAACTTCGACCATAATTGAAATTGCACTTTCCTTTATTTCAGTTAGCCATTTCAATTATTTATATAAATGGACTGAATAGCATAACTACTGATTGGCTGCTATCGAGGTGGATATTCTATACAATGAGTTGTTGCACGTAATAACCATTAATATTTCCTTAAATTAATGATAAATTATTTGTACTTTTTTTTGATGATTGTATAATTTTATAAGATCAATATAAAGGAACTTTCTTTGAGGAATAGATCATAAAAATATTCAAGTAAATTGAATTTTTAATTTGGCAATCAGTTATATTATATTATTTAACAATCTAAGAAGGAAAACAGTTCAGTTTTTTGTATTATTTAGCAGTAAAAAGTACGCAAAATAATAATTAATATAAAATATGATTTATTTTTACTTCGCAGCAACTTATAAGCTAACATCTCGTTCATAAATCCTAATTATACTTATTGAGCTCGCAATAGCAATGACCTTTCAAATTCTGGAGGCAAATAATCACGGATGTCCTTGGCATTATGTAGATGACTTTATGGGGAATTGCAATGATGGTACAGTTATATGTTGCAGTGATAGTGCATTGGCTTGTATATCAAGTTCCTGGTGTGAAAAAGGTTGTGGATGGATAAAGTATGTATTACTAAAGTATGTATTACTTGTATCATTTTATTTGCAATTGCAGCAATTCATATTATTCGTTTTTGTGAAGGAATATCATAAATTAATTAAATTAAGAGACATCCTTAGGCAATTAAACTCATCTTTATTAAACAAATGATGAGAAAATGATTATGTATATTTATTCAAACGAAAATTTACTATAAAAATTAATCTGTTAAAGTAGTAAATAAATGGTTATTAAAATATTGATAAAATTAGCAAATATAAAGAATTTATATTAGCATAGGTAATAAGTTGAGGAGCAAATAATAATAAAAATTTTTCCTTCCTTCCTTCCTTTTTTTTTGCCTCTATAAAGTTCCATCAAGTAGTTTATGCGTCAAACTTAGCTGAGAAATTAAGAAGTTTAGCCATAATATTCTGGCAGAGCTCAAGATATTGAGTGTTGCTTGCTGATTATATCAGTATGTGAAATTTATTATGATAGCTGATTAATTTAAAAACATTGAATTAAACATCTAAATTTATTAAATAACTAGAATAGATCAAATATACTTTCTATGTTTCATTTCCTAAACCTCTCCAATTAGCGGATGCGTTGCAAATAGTAGTCCTTTTCAGATAACCAATTTTGCTTCCATTTAATCCAGTCAAGTTGATCGCTGTTGAATTTATTCTCCATCTCATTGTATTTTCTCATCACTTAGATAACTTTTTATTTTATTTATTCTAGTTTGCAGACTTCTCTTTGCAGTTAATCGATTTGCATGGTTCGTTTACTGTTGATATGAGTCAGTTTTTTTATATTTTACTCCATCTTATCGATCATTTATTCATATTTTTGACACTGCTTGGACAACATATCCAATTTGAAACGCAACTACTTCAACTCCCCAGCTTATTTTTTTATTGTCCCTCTAATATCACTGGAAAGGGAAACTGAATATTTATCAGAGCTGAGGAAACGTTAGGGCAGAGATTCTTTCTTGATAGTCATAAGTTAACGCTTTAACTGCTAATTCTACCCTTTGAGCAAAGAATTTTATCTTGATATGAGCTTCATCTATGATTCGAGTTTATCAAGCCGATCTTCTTGATTTATCATTGGGGAGTCGTTCATGAATTGCTGATTAACAACAGCAAGAGTTCTTCGCATAGGCAGGAAGTTGCTGGCTGTCTGATTGGCCCCCAGAGTGAGTGATAAGTTTTTATTGGATTTAACGTTTTCCCTGATATTTACAGGGTTACAAGGCCTTTGTAGGAAGTATACTGGTTTAAACTCTTCAGATTGTTGATTCATGATTTGAGTGATTCTTAATTTAAATAATAATAGTACTTACTAATAAATAATTTCTTAATATCTTGTATAAAAAGTGCAAAAATAATAATTTGCTTGATCTACTATGAAACCTATTCAATATTTTTTTAAGAACCCTCTCACTTCGTACTATTTTAATTTACAAATTATTTATTATCTGGAAAATAAGGGAAAATCTACTATGATACTAAAAACAACTTCCGCATCTGTTTTCTTTTGTTTAAATTTCTTTACTAATTAACTTTATTCAATTTTTTGAACACTTTTGGAAAATAACAGCGAATAACTGAAAACATATTAAATCAGTATTTTTGAGGGAGAAAGGTCTGAAAAGATAGTTTTTGAGAGCCTGCAATACTCAATTTAACTTAATATACGCCTTTATTTTATTAATCTAATGGCATTAATTATCATATCTTAGTTAGTATAAACAAATAAGCAAAATTATCAATCAGGCAGTCATTCTAGGAAATGAAAATGGTCCTCATTTTGCCCATTCATAAATGTAAGCAAATTTTAAACATCGAAAGACTCGCTAAATCGACCCGGCCTCTCTTGTAATCCCTCGATTTAGAGCATTCTTGGCTCAATATTTTCTGACAATATATTTTAAAGCGGGTTTTCCTAGTGATGATCTGAGGAAAGGGCTTGCTCATTGAAGAATAAAGGTATTTAAAGTTGATCTTCTTAATGATTCTAATGTACTAATGGCTCCTGTTATTATTATTTTTGCGCTTAGGTTTCTTCCCTCGCAGCCATTCTCCTCGTAGTTACAGCAATGGGTGGTATATTTCTTGCTACTTTTTTAACAGTTTCGCCCCCTCTGCTATTTTTTCTCCTTCTGCAATCCCTGATGATAATGAAGGGTTCCTTTTATTCTTTTTCCGAGATGGGTTGCATAAAAATGATTATATTTAGCAAGAACAAATTTGTATCAAAATACCACTAATTATTAAGCCTGTTATGTTGAACTATATATCTGATAATAAGTTGAGCAATCATCCACTGTACAGCTACGAGAGATCTTTCATCTTCTTAAGAAGAGTAGGGTCACTTTAGTTGTCCCACTGTTGTAGTTAGATCCTCTCCTGCATCTTTTCTAAGGTTTCCCTAAGCATTCTTGAAAATTCTATTGACATATCTTCCATCTTTTGCTTCAAATCGCTCAATTCTTTCTCCTTCTGTTTTAGTTTCTCTTCGTATTCAGCCTTAGTATTCCTCAGCAAATCCTTACTTTTGCCTGCATAGTGATGAATATACGTATATCTGTTTCTTTCTCCTCAAGCTCTTTGCGTTTATCGTTTACTTTTTTCTTGAGGTCCGATTCAGTCGTTTCGTATTGCTCAGTCATCTTATTACTAGCTAAACTCAGACTTACGAAATCTCAAGCAGTTTTTCACGTTATTTATCGAATTATTTATCAAGTTCTACGATTTATTTGCGCATGTTTCTTTACTCAGTCTTGGATCGGTCCGATCGTTCCTGCTCCCACACTATTTGATACTCCAAGGCCTGCACTTTATTGGTGAGGAACTCCACTTTTTCAGCATTATCCTCAGCTCCGGGTTCTTAATTATCATTGATATACCAGGTTTCTTCTTGGGTCCCATACTTGATTTAGATAATATATGCAAGTTTCAAAAAATGAATGGGCGTAAGTCAACTTATCATAATAATTCAAAATCAATCTATTCGCATTCCTCGCTGATAGGTATATAGTTTGGCTTTTCGAGTAAAAACTTATTATATTTCATCTCTGTCTATGAGATTTGTTGGATCACTTCAGTGGGCTATATCGTGGACTGATACTTGTCAAGACAAATGGCACTGCAAAACTATCTCTCTTCGTGTTTGTAATCAATCTTTGAGCTGATTTTCTTTAAACAACCCCAACAGTATTTGTAGTTGGGTAGCTATTTTTATGAGTTTGAAACCATTGAATCAATTAATTTTATCTTATGTGTGGCTGTTACCTTTGCTTACTATGGTATTGATAAATTGATCTTCTCTAAATTTTAATGGAAGAGACTCTTTTTGATAACTTCTTTGGGATAGACTTTCTGAACTGGGTGGATTTTTTCCATTTCATCGACCTCAGCGCTCCAGCGAACTTGTTTGGATGTGTTATTTATATTTTTCTTTAAACTGCTGGCTCGATACTTCCCTCCTAAGAATTACATGAGCGAAATCATCATTTTTTACTGCTATTACTCCTCAATCTCTGGTTCCTACTCTGCTGCAAACTCTCCTTCTTCTGCTCTTCGTTGTATAGGCACAAATATCTGCTCTGCTTTCCTGTGTTTTATAATTTCTTCAATATTATTTGAACCCTTCTCTTAAGATTTTTATGATTGTACTATTAATTCAGGTACCTTTTCCCGATTTTTATTTTTTTCAATGTATTTTTTAATCTTAATACGGTAACCCACAGAGATATCTTTCCATTTGTCAATATCCTCCTCTTTCAATCTCAACAAATGCTCAAGTTTCACGACATTTTTCTCTTTTAATCTTACGCTCAAATTTTAGATTTTCATTTCAGCGAGGGCCTCGGCTAATCCGATGTCTTACTTTTGTGAATATTGAGTGCGATTCATTTTGTTCTCCTAAGTTTCTTTTGGATGTGAATATGATCCAATCGATTGAGCCGTGCGATTCATTTATTTTTCTTGTTTTTTGAGTTTAATTTGCTCCTTGAGATGTTCGAGCTTGTTTTTCTGCATAATGGCAGTATTACTAATTTTTCTGACTCTCCTTCTAAAATTTTAACCTCGTTAGGTTTGATGGGAGGTCTTTTGCCTTTCATTATCTATAATTTTAAAATGTAAAGATATTGCATAGACATAGCATGAAAAGTTTAAACATATTGGAACTATTTGATAAAATTATCTGAAAAGGAAAAATTAATTTAAAGGAAGGAAATTCAAGACAAGAGAATCAGGATCAAGGCGATATGGTTGTTTCAGATATCCATCGAACCCGTTTATCAAGATGCCAAATACCAAGTCGATATTCTCCGTTTGATAGATAGTAATGCCCTTTTCCGTGTCGCTTTCCATTTAACCAAGGTCCTTCATATCTCTTTCCGTTCGCCCAATAAAAACAGCCCCAGCCATGTTTGCTATTGTAATAGTACTCCCCTTCGTATCTGCATCCATCAGTCCATTTATATATCCCCTTGCCATGCATCATGTTCTCTTTCCATTATCCTCTGTAACTCCTTCCATCTGCCCACGTAAAAATACCTTCTCCCTCCATTAGATCCTACATCCACATTCCCTCGTAACGACTATTATCTTCCCATAAAAATTTACCAAATCCGTCCTTTTTACCTCCTTTGAACTATCCCTCATATGAATTGTGGTTAGCCAAGATAAGGATTCCTTTTCCGTTAGGAATATTATCTGCCCATTGGCCAACGTACTTAGTGCCGTTAGCATGCAAATAACTACCTTAACCATGAGCCTTATCGTTTAACCATTAACCTTCATAGAAGTCACCATTAGCATAATAAAATTTGCCATACCCGTTCGCTTTGCCCTCGTACCACTTCCCCTAATATCTATCGCCATTTTCCCATCGTTAAATTCCATATCCATGCTTGAATTGATTTTCCCATTACCCTTCATATTAAGCATTTCCTTCTAACTTAATTTTAGATATAGTATTGATCACTGGGCTGGGGTCAACTACTTTTTAATATTCCTCCTTCTTCAAATCATTTGGCTAATTCTAATCATCTTAACTATATCCTAATGAAACATTTTTCGCAAATATTTTTCTTCTTTGAGATTCTTCAACATGGAGATCGGGGCATAGTTATTTAAGTTACAAAACAGTATTTCCCATTTATAATCAGAGTTTAACTATGCAAATCAAAGGTTCTTAAATTGTTTGGGGTGGTGGGCCTTGAGGTACTCTTCAAACTTCTGTAGATCGCGTACGAATCCTTAGTTAGGTTAGACAATTTTTCGTTTGTTTTGCGCGTATATTTTGGCCTTATGAAAGTCCATACCATATTCTTTCATCAGGAAAGCAATGACTAATGATGAACTGCGGGACATACCCATCTGGCAGTGAACTAGAACATTATGTTACTGAAGCATGGACTTAATGTAACTGTGGGCATCGTCAAGATGGGGATATATGCTTTGATCCTAGTAGTCTTCAAGATCAATCCATTTATGATGCTTTATGCCATGTTTGGACATTAGTTTTGGTACTTTAAAGCTGTTATAAGTATATCTGTCAATTATGCTGAGCACACATGTGATACCGGCTTTTTAAACCTCATCATTTTGAAGTACATAGACTCCGCTAAGATAAAGGTTCCCCTTATCCTTTGTTGGTCCTTTCTCCTTCTCCTTCTCCTTTTCCTCCTGATCAAATATATTAATAATATGGCTGCACTCTCCAGAAAAATAGTACATTCTTCTTATCACCAATGTTAAAGAATTAATCATACATAGTATAAATATATTTGTCTTGTAGTTTTATAATAATGATAAGCTTTCTTCAGTGAGTCAGATATATCGGCATTAAGCCCAAGGACATCAATTACTAAGATGCTAAAAATGAACTTAAGCAAAAGATAGCCAAGTAATCAATAATATCAGATATGAATAAAGTTGCTCACCTCCATCATTCACTTTCTTAAAAGTTTGCAAAAATTAATTGAACTATAATATTTAATCTTGCAATAGCAATAACCCAATCTCTATTCAAAGGTTTAAAGAGTTGCAGTTATTAAAAACTAGCAGGGTATAGATAAGTATCTTGTTTAATGTAGTCAAACTGTCCATCCAATAAAATTAAATGTTTATCCTATTTTCTCCAATGATATTTCTGCACAATAGATATGATAATAATTCTTTGATAAATGCAAACAGCCAAACCTAGCATTCCCTTCCGATATGACAACTTTGATATCTAACTGGAAGTCATGGGAGAACGCACTCTCGCCATTACTGTTATCGATTCACTTACTCGCTGCTAATTTTATTAGAAAGAATTGCAGCTCTAAAGTATTGGAACTAATACTCTTCTGAAAGCATTCGATAGATCAAAGAAGGAGATTCAAGTCAAATTTTCTTAGAAGCATATTGCTGAAAATCATTTATTGGAAATCACAGTCGCTGTGGAATGCCCATTCTTGAAACCTGTGGAAGAGGTCATACTTCTGAAAAAGGTTAGAGATATTGGAGAGGCTGAAGCAGTAAAGAAATCAATTGATCGAATTAGTCGCCGCATCAAGGAGATAAAATAACATAGTGATAAAAACAAACTCACCACATATGTGGGCACTAATCTCGAGCAAAAGTGTTACAGCAATAACGCTACTTACGACCCAGTGGCCACTATCAAACTACCTAAGGGAAAATATATGCTAACTTTCAGCTTCCTTCTTAAGGCCCAAAATCAATGGTTCTATATATATTTTAACCAAGGGGAGCAAGTGATTCAAAACTGTGGTTTCTATTTGCCAAGCACAAGCCAATTTATGCCTCACACTATCAGAAAGATTCATACTGTCAAGGAGGATAATGAGGCTGCTTCATTTACCACTTATTGTACTAACAGTTATCCAGTGACTCTCAAAAACTGCATTATCACTGCCCGACCCCTTCCCTAATGATTGTAGTGATTGAAAAATCATCAATTTGCATTTTTTAATATCATTTATTGGGCGGAAAGAACTTACTGAAAGTGTCTATAACATCCTGGGGAATCGCTTCTCGTGAAAGGTGAGTAAACCCGATGTTTATTTCCTTGGGGGCTTTGTCAATTTCTGAATATCCCTCGATTAGCTCCAGAAAACTGCGTACAGCTTGCGTGAGATCGATTTAAACACAATCGTTAACAGCTGAGTTAGGGTTGCATTTAATTCCAATGTAGTACTTGGCACAGAATTTAAAAGCTATGTGTTTGGAAGAAAAGTACCGCGGATAGGGGTTAATTTCTAATCCTTGTCCGAACTATGCTTGAGTTTATAAGAACATTATAAACTTTCGTATCTTTGACTCGATGCTGCCCTTCCATGGAATATAATCCTCCACGCGCTCTCCCATTACAGAAATTTATATAAAGTGACGATATTCTGCAAAGAAATCGAAAGGAGTGAAAAGATCCTCCCACTTGCGAGTACTTTTGTTGATTTCTTGAATGAGTTTAGAGGTAAGACGAAACTGTTTCCGAGTGATGGCGCAAGTGGTTTTAGAAATGTAATGTGCAGCGTTCATATGTGGATCGAGAGGTGTAAATATGACCATCTCGCTTTATAAACGCTAAAAATATTCCATCTTTTCAATCACTACTGGAATGGTCCAAACCCAATTGGCGTAAATAAAAAAGAAGCGATCCAGCAACTGTAATGGAGAATAACTCGGATAGAGTTGGCAAATTTTAGCAAGCATGATGGAAAAAGCTGCTCCACCCAAATATCCATATATTTGAGAGTACACACCTTTATTTTTGGCCCACAATTTTATAGCTTTTAGTGTCACGCGGTAGTTACGATATTCATCCACATATTTTCGCTCCAGATAGAGGGCAGTGCGATATCCATTAAGACTGCGTAGCTCCTTTTCGTTAATACAGGAAGGTATGCATGTATCACTATCAAAAAAAGAGGGATTGCTTCGCAAGAACCCCTCCCTTATGCGAGCTAATAGCAAATCAATTTGCACACCGAAGAGCGTCAGACGCATAAGAGGCACTATGGCATCAGCTAAATTTTTTAATGAAGTACGAATTGCGAATATTTCTTGAATATGTTCGTGCTTGCGAAAATATCCTGCTAATTGTGCAAAGAAATGTTTTTCGCGGCTAAAAAACTCGGGAACAATGCAAAGCATGTCGATGTCGCCGTCATGGCTGTTAGTTTTCAGTCGATAGCTGCCAAATACTTTCAGTCCGTAGCCGAGTCCCTTAAAATTATCGGATTGATCACAGCTCTTAGTCACATCATGCATCCAGGAATCGACTATCTAACTGAGTTCAGCTACAATCTGCTCTTTAAGCTTAATGGTTTGAATATTATCATTGTAATGCTTCACAAGAATAGCGTCAAGGATAGCTAAATCCTTTTCGTCTTAAAGAGCACTTCCATTGTAACTGATGACTTGATGCGGATTTTTAAACTTTTCCAGATATTCGTCAGGCGAGAGGTTATAGGACTCTGACTTCAAGAAATTCATTTCTAGGCACAAAAATAATCGTATAAATTTGATTTTAAACCATTTTAGATATGCCCTATGACTGTCATTATCAGACTATTAAAAATTAATGAGAAGCAGTCAATTATTTTTTGAATGAAATAAGTAAAGTTCATCTGTTACATTTTGAGGAGCTAATAAAATATAGAATTATAGATGTGTGGAAACGATATCTCAACTGTCACCAACCCGAGCGCTGATTTTTACAACACAGTCCTTACTCAGATTGCTTCTCGCAAAATAAATCTAAGTTGATGCATACCATTATTTAGAAAACTATCCTATTAATGCAAGCCATACCCTTCAACTCTGTACTATGAGATTGAATACTATCATTGATCTATCTCTTTAAAAATGCCGAATTACGCATTAAACATTAGAAGATATCGCCAGGATTAAATTTCCAATGTTAGCACGCCTAAATCTGAGTTCAACAATATCTATTCAGATGATAATGAAATTGGACCAATCGGATGTCGAGTGTTGGTTGAAACTGATTTTATTGGTCATTTAACCTAACTTTCGCTAAACAATAATAAAATTCGGGATCTGGGAGTTAAAAATTTAGCAAGCGCCCAATTGTTCGATTTAGAGGATCTTTCTTTGAGTAGTTGTTTGGTGATTTAGGTGATAATGGTATCACTTCTGATGGATTAGCATCTCTTCAAGGCCGGCTTAAAAGTCTATAATGTTTAAGTTTGGGTGGGAATAAGCTGAATGATAAATCCGTGGCTATTCTAAAGGCAATCTACTCAAAATAAGGGTTGTATTTGAAATTATGTATAAATAATAAAATAAAGCACGGAATTAGTTCACGGATGAAGGATTAAAATAAGTGCTGAATAGTTTCAAATATCTCTAAGTGCTGATGATAGATCGAAATAAAATTCGAGAGGGCAAAGATAAATATCCGACTAAAGCAGGGTTCTTTCTATTTTATTGAATCATTGTATTAAAGTATTCATAAACATTCCGATATTTAAAAGCATAATAATTTAATAATTTAGCACTATCACAATATATATATTTAGTATTAGGATCTATTTTTAAGTCAATGTAAATTAGTGATTGAAGTGATAATTTTTAATTTTAGCCGTATAATAAATTGACTCCAAAAATACATGAGTGAAGAGGAAATTAATTCTTACAAGGCTGAAAAGGCAGAGCAAGCAAAGATAAAAGTTCATAAGGATTTTGGTTTCTTACTGAGTATACGGCCTTAGGTAATTAGTCCTTGCTCTGTGAAATACATATTAGAACAAGGGTAGGGTGAGCCTGTCAAGTAAATTAAATATCCTTTTGAGGCCTACTACAATATCTTAAAATATGACTATCAAGGCAGAATTTTGTAGAAAAATACCACATTAACCAAACTGAATAGCGATAGACTATAAAAATTTCGCTAATAAGTGTTGAGTATGGCTGTGAAAGAAAGAGCTTGGTTTAATATAAGTGACTCTCCAATTCATAAGGTTTCCAAGATTGAAGAGATATAAGATGGATTCATAACTTAAGATATTATTGAAGAGACTGAGGAAGAAATGGCAGTTTAACAGATCAATACATCCAATAATAAGTCAATCACTGGTTATCATTATTAAGTGTTCCTCGAAAGAATAGAGTATAAAAATGGAGAGACAATTGAAATCAAAAGATTAGTCAATGAACAAAATAGGGAAAAGGGTAGAAATCTGTTTCGTTAGGGTAAATTTACAGAGTCAGCCAAAGTTTACAAGTTCATTATTAACATTTCTGAAAATCTTAGTAAAAAAAAATATTAGTCTTAAGAAATTGGCGAGCTTGATTCAATGAACATCAGCGCCAAATTTAACTATTTGCGATGTTTCTTTAAACTGTAACCGATTGAGCCATGGGTTGCGAAAGAGTTGGCGGAGTTTACAAGTTAAGTCGTGAAAGGCTTGCTTAAATCCAGGCCTTATGATCACAATACTCACTATTGGCACGCTAAATGGCTCCTACGAGAACGAGTTCTTGACAATGCTTTGACAGCCGCTCGCAAGTCTTATGAGATAAAGAAAGAACCAGGAACTGACTCATTAATTAAGGAAATCTTATTCTAAAAAGCAAACAAAGGAAAAATAAAAATAGCAAAGGAGGTCTATGAAAAGATAAAGGAGTGATTATGCTGATTTATTCAATCAAATTATTTCATAAAAAATTATGAAAAATGTTTATTGGATATAAAATGGATAACATTTATTTATTGATCTTAATTTTGGATTGTTTTTATCATATTATTTATATCTTTTTATGGAAAATAGCCAAGAGTATTTTATCGTTCCTGGAATGGATAGCGTCAAAGGAGAGCTCTAAAATTTTATCTCAAGGTAATAGGCTGGATGGAGACCTATTTAAAAATTATAAAAATAACCTTTGAAGAGAGTTTCACGATACACAAGAAGCATTTAATATACTCCTTTTAATACTCGGACTTTATAAACCCTCAAGAGATCGTTGAGTTATCTCATTGACAACATTTTTCCAATCTTTCTCAAAAAAGATATATCTCTTTAAGAACGCACATAAATTGCAATATTTCTCCACTAAAGACTGAAATCTATAAGGTGCGAATATTTTGTGCAAGGAGTTATTTATCCAACTGAAGCATTGAAAATAGTAAAGTGTAACATTTTGATTGAATTATTGAAAGGCGACGACACAATGTGGCAATAATTTGCTGGTCTTGACGATCTACTATGTGAACAGAATAGATAGATAATGATAAAACAATTTCCTGATTAATATGAAAGCGCCCTCAAGTATTCTATTTTTATTTTAAATAAAAAAGAAATGTAACATGCTCTTTGGTCTAACCCTGACATTTTGGAAAGTGAATCGCTCATTAGACTTCTTAAACTGAGATTAAAAATAGAAAGTAATAATTTTTAGGCCTACTATGCTGCTCTTCGATAGGAGGAGATGATAATAAAATGCCTCCTCTGGCGGCATTTCCATCACATCAAGACAATCATGATTTCAATCTTGAAAAAGGCCTACGGTGATGTTAAGCTTGATTGGATTCTCTTCAGACTAGGATGCTAGTCTATTAATAAGGAATAATGGATATGCTTAAAGAAAAGCGAACTACCAAAATGTATTCCCATTGGATATCCACTCTGGATTGATAGCTCAAAGTTACTATCCCTGCTGAAATGAGAATATGATAAACTATATTTTATTCGTGTAAGCTATTGTCATATTGAATTCATTAAAATATTTCGCTTTTGGTCTTCAATGAATATTTATTCCGCAAACAAAAAGATATAGTTCAGTTTATCAAACCTTCGCCTTTTAGCATTGCTTAATTATCATATAGATGATATTAATCATCTAATTTGTTTTAGTAGTTCAAGAGATCTCAATTTCAAATAAATAACAGTAGACCATCAATAGAATCAGAAGCTCGACATCGAGGCAACTTGTATCTCCAGTCCAAGTTACTCTCGTATCTTCGATTTGAATCGAGCCTAAAGGCCTTCAATTTGATCACTATTGTTGAGGATAGTGCCGTATGCGAACATAAACACTGAATCTTTAGAGTTGGACTTGCCAATTATATGAGTTCGTAGATAATGAACATTAGCGGAGCGAGGAACATAGAAACTGAAATGATGAGTGTTGTACGTGTTAGTTCGATGAATAAAGAGCATGGATTTTTCTTGGATGGTTACTAGTATTTTATCGCGCTTCTCCTCCTCCCTAATTTTGGTGACTTACATAATTATTATAAGAATCAAGTACTCTTGCTACTCCTTTAGTAATAAAAATATATTGAGAATATTTTAGGTAATTGTTGATTACAATCGAATTGATGATTTTATTCTCGTGATTGGTAGTAGTGGATTCATATATCGTTGAATAAATAAATATTATCGGATAAAGCACGTAGTAATCATAGAGAAGCCAATTGCTACTCTATCACAGCTTCCAATACTTCCTGCATGGATTCGTCTAATCCATGGCTGATAACAAATTTTTTAGCCACCAATCGAGGCTCTTAATTATTTCGAAGCCGTAATTGGACTCTCTCTCCATCAAGCGCTATGTCAAGTATAAGTATTGGCTATTATCTCTACAAAAAAGAAGGAGGAGATCCAGTAACTTTATGCTTAACTTTGCCCAAATTGGCATATGCCTACTTTAATTTCTATTTATCTTCTCTGCCCTTCTCGAGACGGTCGATTACTTTCTGATAATTTTTAATGGTGGGCGTAACACTTCTTGTTTATTTTTAGTAGAGATTAGTTTTTGGACGGAAAGTGCATAGTTTAATGTCCTGATCTTCTTTTCGTTTGATCTGATCGACATCTTCTCTTTTTTATTTCTTTACATATAAATTTGACACTAGTTTTTGAGCTTAATATTTAGTCAAAGTCCTTTCCTTCTCTTTCATCTCCACTTTCTGCCGACTTGTCTTTAGTAATTGTTCTTTTTCAAGACCTCTTTTGTATAAAATTTAATGATACGAGAGCTATTTACCTCCAGAAATATAACCCGATAACTCATTAAGTTTTGAGTTAGCTAGACTATCCAAACGTTTACTTGTTAAATACTTCTGCAGTGATTTTTAAGCGTACTCTCGACTTTTAGGGTTAATCTGAGGCTGGAATGTGGGTTTATTCTACTGTTTAATTTCCTTTTTTTAGGGTACTGTTATTTTGCTTCTCTTGATCTTCAACCACAATTTAACAATTCCTGGTAAATCTAAAATTTCATCTTTGGTTTATGGATATTGGTCTAAATAATGGATTCTGCTTTCTTGAATGCCAGAGAAGGTCCGTTCTAAAAGAGTGATTATTTCATTGTATTTGAGGGAATAAGGACAAAAGATAATGCTAAATAGACTCTGCAACTGCTGTTTGCTCACCTCAGTCTTTTCAATGCGATATTCTATGAGCATTAACCACAATTGAGTTTGAAGCAATTAAAGTTCCAACCGTTGCTGCTCGTTAGATAACTCTTCAAACCTACCAAGAGCGGTAAATATAGATTGAAATTGCTAAAAGTCAATATTATCTTGGGCATATTGCTAGAGAAGAGTATTGAGCTAATGCTCCATTTTTTGAACAAGGATAATATATGAATTGGGTGTTATTTTCGGTGTTTCAGCTAATTGATGGATTTCCTTTTCGAATTATTATTCAAGCTATTGATGTTTAAGCCTGCGGAGGTGAAAATTGCGATTGTATATTCGTACTTGTGGAGAGAGGGCTTAAATAGGAATATCTTGCTATTATTATTGCTGTGACTGGCGAGAGTAGTCTTCAAACATATGATAATTGAATTTAACGAATGCAATTATAATATTATTGTCTTTATAAAATCAAATGATCTCTATTGAGAAATTAATGAGCTTTTCAAATCTATTGTTTCATGCAAATAATGGTGTATTCAGTTGTAATTATTGTCGGAATAGTGAGTCAAATTATTTTATAATTTAAGTTATGAACCTAGATGATATTCACCATTTTAATTTTTTTCAATAATGAGCTCAAGATTTATTCTCTCAGCATTTTTTGATATATTTTTATTTACTATTCCTATCTTTTGTCTATGCGAACCGAAAGTTTGTTTACATATGATCTCACTACATCATGATATAATCTCAATCAATATGAATATAGAATATAGATATTTCTAATAGAAATAATAATAATAGGCTAATAGTCTGAAATAACTTGCGACTCAGAACCCACCAGCAACAATCAATTAAAAACTGTAGAAGAGAATACTTTATTATTTTGCTATTTTAAAAAATCATTGATGATATGAAGTCAATCAATTTTCATAATTTTCATGTTTGTGACATTTGTTTACTCTTGCGACAATGTTGATGCGCAGAGCTATGGCTTCTAGTCCTCCTATGATAATGAACCTGGATAAGGTCGTAAAACTTTAGATGTTATAGTTTTTTCAGATGCAGATAATGTTCGAGATGTGAGAAATAAGTAAGAAAAAACACGCTATAAAAATGTTTTGTCTGATTAAGGCACACAAGAAACAGCCTTCACATTATCTTATTTATCTTTTTAAGAGATTGATTTCTTCTCATTTGTCTTCAGATTTCTTCTGTAATTCCTTGAGTTTTAATTCACTAAATTATCATTTTTTAACTTTTCTCGGAATTTTTTTTGGTCTTCTATTAGACTTTAAACGAATTTTTTAAAATCTTGAAATTCTGGTTCGACAACTGATAGGAGAATATCAGAGAGTGCATTTAGTTGCAAAATGGGCATTAGTGGAATTTTGATCTCATCAAGATAATCATCTCTAGCCTTTTGGTTTTGGCCTGCAACTTGTTTAAACCTTTTAATAGAGATTGGGTCCATTGCACAATTAAATATTATAATTAAATTAATTCTTGCAAAGTTTGCCAAAAGTGAACGATGCGTTATCTCCTTGATTATTATCCCTCGAAGATGAGTCCTTTGTAACTTTTATCACATAATAGTCTTGATATAAACGCCAAAAAGGGTTTAAGTTTAATATCCTTTAAGAAAGTTCGTTTATCTCTCTGCTCTAGCATTAGAGTAGAGTATAATCCAAAAAGACTATGCATTATAGGTACTACTCGTATATTATAACCAATAAATATCAATATGAGTACAAGTAAACTCAAAAATCATTTTTATCATCAATAGCATTAGAAGAGTCACCTACAAACTATTTTAAAAGCCAGAACAGATTCCCATTCGCCAATCAGCAGATATTCAAGACGATTACTTACAAACGCAACATATGAACATTATAGCTAATCCCCAAACCTCAGTCGTCCCAGCTCCACCGTTGCTGGCTATAACAAAAGCAATGATAAACTTTATTACCGAATAAGCGGACAACTCAAAACAATAAAGGAAGCTATCACATCACTGGATCGAAAGTCAAAGCAGAAGTTGCCCAAACGTAAACAGAAAACTCTCACTTAAATGTCAGTATAGCCAGATAAAAATAAGATCTATCAATAAATTTTAAAGAAAATATAGGAGATCAAAATTGAGAAAAGGCGATCGATAGACATAGTTACTGAGGAAAAGACTCTGTTTTATGGTTCTGATTATATCAGTGGGTTGCTTTTCAAGATCAAGATAAAACTGAGTGGCAGCCACTATCGTTTATATTGTAAAAACAATCATGCGAAGGGCCTACTAGAGATGAAGCGTGACGAGTATAAACAGATAAATAATGGAGTGTTACAAGGCAATCCTTGTAATATTTTAAAATACTTGGTCATTGAGGACAACAATCTACATCTGAAACTAAAATTTAAAAACAGTGCCGAAGGAAGAAACACCTCAGTCAAAAGTTACTTCAATTATTATTGATTTTTATTCCTTATTTCTTTATTTTATGACTAAAATGATAAATTTGAAATTGATGGACTGCAAATGAGTTGATGATCTGAATGCATCTAATTTTGAAATTTTGCTTGTATTTTTTATTTTTTGATAATACGCAGAAGAAGACTGAGTATGCTTCACATTACACTATCCTAAATTCAATATAATCCTTTTTGAATTGTTGCAGTTATCCATGATTAATCCTTTTATTTCCAATTACGACAACAACTACCTTCTACGCAAAAATTATCAAATTATAACAAAACCAAAACCAACCAATCCCCCTTAAACTTACTACTCAGCAACTAAAATTTAACTCCTACAAAATCGAAATCCCTTCAAAAAAGAGACTTTGCATCCATCTATGCATGTACCTATTCCCCTCTCTTAATCTCGATCACTTTCTAGCAGTCAAATATATAGTTCAAGGTTCCAGAATAAAACTAGACTGGGAAAGAGTCGATTGATCGAAGAGGTTGACGGTTGGAAAAGGGAATTGTAAAAGGATGAAAGAAAAAGATTAAAAGTATATGGGGTATAAGGACTTAGATATAATGCCTATCCTTCTTTTTCGGCAAATCAAGATAACGTATAAAACGAATACTATGGCTCCTCCTTAAATAACCTGTAACTATAACATAAGCCAACAGGCTATTTTAACACCAAGTAAAACAAAAACAGTTCCAAGGCTAATTTTTATCATCAATAAGCCAATAAAAAGAACTCTTTTCAAGAAAGAACATCGAGGAGAGGGCAGGAGATATAATCCTTTCAAGATGAGATTGTTGAGGATAGCTTTAATAAAGGCGCACATAAGCAAGGAGCATAAAACAAAGGAAAGTATGAAGTAGATGCTATTATGGAGGAGTCAATAAGGCAATCTAAGCTTGTTGATATGTTCGGGTCTGATTTTGATGGATTTAAGCGATAGATGAAGCACAATTCTAACTCATCTTATTACGGTAGTGGAGAAGAAGATCTCATGGAAAGTAAAAGAGAAGCAATGAAGCATAGTAAATCAAAATTTTCAAAGGACCATTTGCCCTATCATCCTACCATTTTTTAATCATAAGTTTTATAATTGAAAATGCTTATACCAAGCACAGTAGCAATAAAAGGTCAAATATATCATCGCCTGCAAATATGAAACCAAAGCCAGGAACAATGGATTTGTTCAATTGTTTTCTAATGATTTATTCCATCAATATTCGATTATAATTTAAAAATTTAATCTTTCGTATCGATGGAGCCCTCGCAAAATTAAAAGTAAACTAACAGTGAAAGGCTTAAGCAAATCGATTAGAGATGGAATGTTGTGGAAGATGCTTTTCGCATTTAGAGCAAAGAGAGAAAGCAGGATATCTCTTCACTCACCTAAAAAATGCAGTAGAGACTTAGCCTGTCTGATACCCTTTAAAAAAATAAAGCAAAAGTAAGCTATCACTAATGTAGGCGATCAGTTAGAATGTAAACAATTTGCAGGAATAAGCTAATGTTATTAAGTAAAATATCAGCAGTTACTTTGATTACGAGGCTTAGTTTAGAGTTGATCATCTTGACAAAAAGAATACCTTTATTCAAGCCTACAACCAGGTACTTTTAAATATAGAAAGAGTGGAGAAACTTTTAATACAAATATACAAAATTATGGCAATGCAAAGCTAAACTAGATCGCTAATCGACTGGAAGTGATTGATAAAGTTAATCATCAAAAGACAGAAGAAGCAGTGAAATAAATCAAATAAGAGCATATCAAGACAACTATAGAATTCATGGCTAGTGAGAAGGAAAAATACAAGCAATTATTAGGTAAAATGAGTAATGACGTTAATTCCCAGTTAGATAATATGAAAACAAAGATGAAATAGCATCTTAAACACAAAGACTAGTCCGATACCAAACTCCAGTATATGCTAGCTAACCTCAATTCAGAGCTTACCAAGTTATTTTAGGCAGAAAACAAGGAAGGAGAAGCTACTTATGACTGCCTCCTTAAATTAATTGAGGATTCATGTGCTAAGATTCAATAAGTTCAGCTCAAATGATGATTAGTTAATAATCTCATAATTATTTCAACTGACTGATAAAACGTAGAATTAAATCAACCATTAACTAGGATAATTGTGGTACCCTCCCTCATAATAACGTTCAGCCCAAGATAGTTCTTGATAGTGTCATCGAGGTCTTCTTCGCTAAATCCCCTTGATATAACTCGCCTTAACAATTGATGGAAGTCAGCGCTTTTGCTTTCTGAATAATTGCACATATCCTTGATGATCTTGAAAATTTAAGATGTATAGTCATGCATCGGTCTGCGCGATTAATGATCGAACCTTAAGTTTTTCTGGCTTTCTTTGATAATCTCCAGGCACTCAATCACGTCATCCTCGTTGACTTCGTTCGAAAATCTTAATTTAGCCTAAATAGCCAAAGAAATACTCTTGCTTGACAAAGTCGAATAGTGGCTAGCAGAGTTCTGGTTGTGGTGTAGGAGTCTCCTTCTTTTAAAAGATCAGTTTGATCTTGTCGTTTCTAGATATATTTATCAATCAGTAGTTTTTGTAAATTGTAGCTAATAGTAGGCGTATAAGTCTTCGAAAGCGAAATATAGGTTCTGAGAAACTCAGGAGTAAAAAGATTGTGATTTGGCAGGCCTGTTTAACTTTTATGAACCATGCCTATATGCTTTGCTAAAGCAATGTCCTTTTAACAATCAGATTCGTCCAGAAGAATAAATATGAGGTCAAATCTTGAAAGAAGAGCTGCTGGCAGATTTATATTTTTATGAACCGTTTCATTTTTATTGTATCTGCCATAGAGGGGGTTGGCGGCTGCCAGAATAGAGGTACGAGCGTTAAGTGATGTAATAATTCCGGCTTTAGCTATTGAGACTGTTTGCTGTTCCATGACTTCGTGAATAGCTGTGCGATCATATTATTCCATCTTATCAAACTAGTCAATGCAGCAAATACCCATGTCAGCCAAAACAAGAGCTCCAGCTTAAAGTGATATTTAGTGAGTGAATTGATCGATCACCACGGCAGCAGTTAGACCTACATCGGAACTTCCCTTTCCCGAAGTGTAGATCGCTCTTGGTGCTAAGTAAGAGATGTGCTTTAAAAGTTGTGATTTTGCAATACCAGGATCACCAATGAGGGCGATATTGATTTATCCTCTGATTTTAAGATTATCATGAGTCTACTTAGTTACTCCTCCAGCCATAAGCAAAAGTAGAGCTTTCTTGACAGTTTCCATACCATAGATTTCAGGCGCAATGGAAGCAGCCATTTTAATGAAGAGAGTCTCATCATCAAGACTTGCTCTAATTCCCTCTATTTCTGCTCTTTGATCTGCAGTAAGAGACATTTCTAGGTACCTCTTTTTTTCACGAATGATCTTGGCTGCCTGCAAATGACATTCAAATGCCAAATCATTTTAAAATCGAAAGTTTAATCTTTTTCTTGGCAAGAGAATACCTTGAACTACAATGACATCGCCTGGAGAAGCTGTTTTGATCTGGGACTCCTTAAGAGTGAGAGGATATGTGCGCGGAATACGACCATCCCTCAGTTGGTCTGGGGTTTCCTGAATCTTAAGATATTGAATAGATTTAAATTTAGAGCTACTAGGCAAAAAAGTCAATTTACCATTTACTTTATTTTAAATACATCTCTTGGACATGCATTTATCCAATGGAATATAGGCGTTGTCAAATACTTACATATAGTTTTCACATCCACATAAGTCGCATATGTAAGTGGCCACAGTCAACTCAGGCTTGATCTCACTGGTCCGTACCACAATAGCTTTCACCATCACAAGTGAGCCAATTTAATCTGCAGTCAAGTCACTTACTGCCTTGGGCTTCGTCTTTGAGTTAGGGCCATATATAATAGCGACATCATAATTTTTATGGATTGACAAAGGTATCTATTCACAGTTTTCCAAAGAGGCTGAATTTTGAATTTGCCAATTGGCGCTTCGCTGATCCTTAAGAATGTTTTAGAATTTAATTCTAATTTCCTGAATACAACTTTGAATACTTCATCTGGGTCCACTTGCTTGAGTCGGATAGGCATGAGTTCATCTGCGATTTCACTGAAGATGTCAATGTATCTAGCAGTATTGGTTTTAAACATTTAAACAAAGGATTGTTCATCCTCCTTTCTAAAGAAACTTTCCAGATCTTAGAAAACAATTTCGAGGCACTTAGATTCCTAATCGGCAAGTTATTGCTAAATAGATGAAGAGGTACCAGAGCAACAAGGTATTTCTTGCGGCCATAGATTTCATGTATGAAGTTGGAATCATAATCTTCGAAGCCCTTAATGAACTAGCGACACTTGTTTTTTTGGTCATCAAATACAATGCGCCGAACTGTCTTTTCCTTCATTCAAATCAAATTTTGCAGAGTTATTATAATGTTCGATTCGTATAATAGCCGGCAACAAAATAATTGATCAAGGGTATTTAATCAAACTATGATGATAGTAACAAAAATATTTTCGAAACTTATGCGATTTCAAAAACTATTTTATTTGACAGAATGATAATAATTAAATAATTCATTTGAAATGATATTCCGCAAACCGACAGTCATTCAAATCAAGGCCGAAGAAGACATGCAGGATATTCAGCCTCCTGTCCGCAGTAGCAACCAATTCACTCCCAATAATCCCATTAAAGGCAGACTGCAGTAACTGCGCAACCAGATGGATATCGAACGTAACTCTAATCAATCGCCTTTTTCCAATGAATACCAAAGTTTGATGCGCAACATCCATGATGAAGTAAACGACTTATGATAGGTTTAACATCTATAATTCATTGATAACTATTATATTAGTAGATGGATCATGCTAGTTATAAATTGAGGGCATCTTAATGAGTGTAAAATTAAAAAGTGTGCTCGCGTTCTCTCCCCACAGCCAATAGACTCTTGCTCCAGTCTGATGCCATCATAACAATGCCGGAATTGCCTTCCACTTTTTTTAGAAATCCACCTTATTTGTCAAACCAGCTTATATTACCATTGCTGTCACCAATAGCAATATATCCATTGTGCATAACTTAAAGTGCAGTTGGCTCGAACTCAAGCTTAAATTTATTCAAGTAGCCTCTAAAGCGCAGCTCATACTCAAATACGAAATTGTCTTTGCCAATAGAAAAAAAAGTATTGCCAACAGGATGAAATTGACTGCGAGTGATTGTAGCGTTACTATGTAAATTTATGTCTTGCACTAACTGTTATGTATGAGGGTCCCATAACTTTATTGTATCATGCA
>Ga0302185_10000381_pt1 | contig 34877 bp, 44 predicted proteins | sample II_Bog_E1_1_FD_200231 | JGI IMG/M metagenome (GOLD analysis project Ga0302185, IMG submission 200231) | Peat permafrost microbial communities from Stordalen Mire near Abisko, Sweden - II_Bog_E1_2 | ecosystem: Environmental > Terrestrial > Soil > Wetlands > Peat | place: Sweden: Abisko... | reverse complement strand
ATCAATGCACTTTTACCACTTGTTTACTTTTACTCTGGGCTACAACCCCTCACGATTAGTACTATGACGCTCGCTCTCTTCTTTTTGCCTTATATATTTATTGTTTTGTATACCGTTCAGCTAACTAGTGGGTTCTCGTATACGTTTAGAGCACTCTCATTTAGCATTAGTTCATTTCCTATTCATCTCCAGGCCATATGGCAGATTATTACTCGAAAGAAGTCTGGTTTTGTAGTTACCTCTAAACGAGCAATTAAAGGTAATCATAGTTACCTCGTGACTCCGCATATTGTCTATATAGTTTTGGTTATTCTGGGTGTTATCGTGGGGTCACTTCGTGAAGGTCTCAACGCGTCGATTCTCTCAAATGCAGCCTGGTCACTTGTATACGTATTTACTTTCATTCCATTCATAATGGCAGCCTTTCAAAAATTTACACCAGATTCTAACGAAGAGATTGCGCTGAAGCCGGTAACAAAAGAGGTAATTAATGATTGACGTAACAGCACTGCCCCCAGCACCAACGCGTGGCCGCAAAAAGAAATCATTTAAAATACTCTTACTACTTCTTGGGTTTATGCTATTCGCTACTCTTGTCGATGTATTCGTATTTGCAAGAACAAGCTTACAACTAGATGAATCCCAAAGTCTTTTCCAAGTCAGCCGTAATATTCCAGGCCTTCTGAATCTTGTTGCGCAGGACGTACACGTTCCGGGGTATCACCTCTTACTTCATTTCTGGATATTACTTTTTGGTAGTGATATTACCACTGCTAGATATCTGTCGATTATTTTCTTCGTCGCAACCATACCTGTCGTATATTTACTTGGAAAGAACGTCTTTAGTAGGCGAGTAGGTCTTTTTGCGGCTTTGCTAATTGCTATATCGCCTTTCATGCTCTGGTACGGAGCAGTTGCGCGTATGTATTCTATGCTTGCACTTGTCACAGTAGTTCATCAACTGTTCTTCGTAAAGATTTATAAAACAGGGAAGCCAATCTATTGGATCGGCTATTTCTTTATGACAATCATCGGCTTATATACGCATTACTTCTTTAGCTTTGTTTTACTGACTGAAGCCATCTTCTATATCTTCTACAGAAAAAGATTCCCACCTCATTCATTTGTGAAATTTCTTATAAGCCTCTTGATTGCTTTTGCAACATTTGCACCATGGCTACTATATGTATATCGGCTTGGACTTGCCTCAAACGATCAACCATACCTAACGATTCCCTCGAGTGGAGACCTCTTTGACGCCTATGCGCAGTTCCTTTTCGGTTTCCAAACAAATGGCATAAATACCTTTATTGTTTCTCTTTGGCCCATTCTAGTACTGGCTGCCTTCTTTACTCTTCAAAGAAAGAAACGGACGACACCAGCGTCTATATTCTTAATTTTTATGGCAGTTTTACCGGTACTTGGCGCTTTTGTTATAAGTTTGCTCGTAAAACCATTCTTTCTCAGCAGGTACCTCATCATATCGTTACCATCACTCATTCTTATATTTGCGTGGGTTATATCTATCTATCCCATAAAAATCCAGCGAATTATTCAAGCAGCTGTTGTTGCGGGTACTCTCATTTTATTAATGATAGAAATTATTAATCCAAACTCACCAATCAAAGAGGATTATAAAGATGCCGTGGCATACGTTTCATCTCAAGCTACTGCGCAGGATGTTATTGTCGCTACCGCGCCGTTCACGATTTATCCCATCGAATATTACTACCAAGGTCCGGCAGCACTTACGACGCAGCCTATTTGGAATAGATTCGTTAGTGGTTCTGTTCCAGCCTATAACCCCAAAACTGTTGTTGCCCAAACAAATGAGAATGTACTTAACTATCAGCATGCATGGCTAATCTTGAGTTACGACCAGGGCTACAATACTAAACTCAAAAACTATTACGATAGTAGGTTCCAGCTTCTCGAACATAAACAATTCTCTCCAGGACTTGTCGTGTATGAATACAAGATCAGCTACAACAAACCACTCTCAATTCCTTAAAAAAGAGCTATTGTACTCGGTTCATCAGCCAGTTAAACTGAGAGTATATGGAAGGAAAATCAGCATGAGCATCCTTCGTGAGTTCTACGGACAATTTGTCACACGTAGTTATAAAAAGGGTGAGATCATTCTCATGCAAGATATTGAACCGAACTCTGCTTATGCAGTTAAGGTGGGGTCGGTCAGGGTGTATGGACTTGAACCAGACGGAACAGTGAATTCTATATCATTCCTCGTTTCAGGTGAACTCTTTCCGGTTGGATGGATTTTTGGTAAAACAGAAAAAACACTCTTTTACTATGAAGCCCATACAGACGTAACGGTCTATGTTATGGATAAAGAACGCCTTACCTCTGCAATAGGTGAGATTCCTGAATTAAGCAAAATATTCCTAGAGCAAGAAGTAAACCAATATGTCGGCACAAGTCTCCAAGTAAAGGCGTTAGGCCAGCCACGAGCATACGCAAAGATTATTGGTATTCTTCATTATCTTTGTCTTCGATATGGTACAGAAACAGCAGAGAATACGGTACGAATTGAAATACCTTTTACTCAAGATGAGCTTGCTAGTCTTATTGGCATTACTCGTGAAACAACGACAAACGAACTCTTAAGCTTAAAAGCAGATAAGGTCGTAGCCGTACGAAACAAATTCTATACAGTTAACACGACCAAGCTAAATAGCCTTTTGGACGTTGAATACAATCCTGGCATAGATATTAAGTAAATTTGTAATCTATCTCATAGTTAGCACCTTATAAAACACCTATAGTAGTAGAGTAAACGTAGTATAAGGAGAAGAGTATGTTACTAGGTATAGTACTATGGGTCATATTTGGGGCATTAGCCGGATGGATCGCTTCGATGATTATGGGAACTGATGGACGCCAAGGAGTAATAGGAACTATTGTGGTTGGAATCCTGGGAGCCTTTATAGGAGGATTTCTATTTAGCCTTATTGGAGGAGCAGGGTTCACAGGCTTTAACATACCAAGCTTTATCGTGGCAGTCGTAGGTGCAGTGGTTCTTCTTGCGATCGTGCGAGTTTTATCAGGGCACACCACTAATACGGTCCACCATGTTTAAATGGACAAAAGTACCTGTTATGAATATACCTACCGATTCAACTGTTCCGGCTGATGACTCAAGCTCGAATAATTACATTCCCCATTTACCTCAAGAGAGTATAGATACGGATAACGGTACACGCGACCTTATCACCGAAGAAGCTCAAACCGATAGTCCGCCTGAACTATTGCAAGTTCCACCCGAGGAACTTGGAAGTGAGCTAGACAAGCAAGTTATAGAAGATGGGGCAACACAGTCTGACGAAGACTATGAAGATATTGAGGATTACACGACGATGGTCGAGAATCAAGATCTTAATTCCGATGATCCCGATTCAACTAATCGTTAATTCAAAATCACTCTATATAAATCAACTTACGTTTTTTAAGCGTAAGTTGATTTTATTGTTCGTGTAGCTTATGATTATGAATGAATAAAGTTCATATGTTTGAGGGGTTAAGCGCGGGATGGACGAAAAGAAAAAAAATGTCTTACAGACAATAAAAGATCAGGAGATGGACCGAAAATCTTTCTTAAAGATGTTTGGTCTCGTTATTCTTAGTGCTGTTGGAGCTAGAACAATCATCGGTCTACTTACTCCAACATCGATGAAGAATGAGAATACAGTAAATCCTAGAGGTTTTGGAAGTGGGAAGTACGGGGCATAACCCCCGGAAGAACGTTTCCATTCGGTCACTAGGTTTGTCTACTAAAACCCCAGCTTACTTGTCGTTAAGGTTGTTACATATATGAAAAGGTTACTACTATATATACGGCAGTCATCTCTCGTTCTTATTATGATGATTGCAACGTCTTTTCTTGTAACGATTCTTCACCAGTCGACAACCTTTGCGGCTACTAAAGAGCCTTCTGGTCTTACGATCTCACCTCTTCGTACGGAGCCAGAAATTGCTCCCGGTACTGTCTATACTGGACAACTTCTTCTTGTTAATACTACTGCGTCAAACATGACTATTAGTATGAGTTCTGCACAGTTTGGTGTTGTCGATGAAAATTATGATTATTCGTTCAATCTTACTTCAGAGCTCACCGGCTGGGTACTTTTTAGTCCCAGCTCTTTTCTGCTAACGCCTGGCAACGAAATAGATGTTACCTATACAGTTAATGTTCCACTAGGCGCAGAGCCGGGCGGTCGGTACATAAGTCTCTTTGCAACTTCTCAACCTTCTGCAGTAGACGGAAGTGGTATTAAGTCTCAGGAACAAGTGGCCTCTCTTCTTTATATTACGGTGACGGGAGATGTTACCCGATATGGCAAACTAGTATCGCTTCATAATCCATGGTTAATGACTGGACCTACTATATGGACGACTGAGATTCAGGATAATGGAACAACTCATTTTGAGAGTGACTATAGCCTTACGGAGGAGACCTTATTTGGCAAACAGGTAGGGTACATGTCAGGCTCAGCGTTAATTCTTCCCGATTCGATCAGGCTCGTAACAGGAAATATACCCCAGCCTAAGACACCAGGCATATATAAGATAGTCTATTCAATAGGGTTAGGTGATGAACCGGCAGTAAACACGACTCGATACATTATATATGTATCACCACTCGATGGGATTTTGATTCTATTTGTCGTTGCTATGGGAATAGGGCTAGGCTATCGTTACTATCGAAACGTGAATAAGAGAAAGAAGTCACAAAAACACTAGTTTGTCTGAGGCACTGCAGTATACATAACAGTTGCCGTGTATGTCCCAGCTGCGACTGTTCTATCAACAGTAACTCCATAAGTGACAGAAGTTACATTACCGGTATCAGCAGGCCCACTAAAAGAAGTCAATAATGTATCTGTCGCAGATGGGCCAATATAGTTGGTTGTGCCATCAGTGTTAAAACCCCAGGTATTTACCGCGAGAGCTGCTTCACTAATGTTAGATGATGAAGCGACACTCCTAGCTCCGTTCTGAAGCGCAGTCCCGCCTACTGTCCGAAGATATAAGTTATAACCAACTACGTCTGTTGAAACAACCGTTACAGTTCCGGTTGCGGAACTGGAGGTATTCGTCGTTGTTGATGAGGGTACGATAGCAATATTGATGTTTCCGCTATTAGATATAGTTAGCGAATCTAAGTCACCATAAGGTACATGTGTGCCATAATAGCCGTCTCCAAACGGCGCTGCATAGCTAATTGTATTTGTAAAAACAGTAACGAGAAGGGTTACCACTAGAACTATGAAAAAGGTGTTGTATAATTTCGACATGCTTATGGTATTATTGTAACATCACTTAGAACCGTAAAACATGAAGGTTAAAAATGTCAAAAACTAAACTGATAGTAAAGAGGATCACGCCGGTCATTTTCGCCCTCGTGATACTTTTCGGGATATTGCCGACAAATGCCTTTGCTGCGCAAATCACCTCTAGAAGTGTGACAATTGGTAGTTCAGCTCCGAGCGCCGTTACAACCTATTCCTTCGCTTTTGCGGTACCAACAACCACTGCTGTAAAAAGTGCATCCTTCACGCTTTGTACAACCGCTAGCGGGACGTGTACGATGCCGGCCGGCTTCTCTAATACAGGTGTCACATTAACAGGTCAGCCATCAGGCTTAGGACTTACAACTGGTTGGACTGTAGATAATACAACAGCAGGTACACTAGCGCTAAAGAACGCTTCAAATACTACCGTATCAGGTAGTAACCAGACAGTAAGCTTTACGGGAGTTACTAACCCAAGTACGCCAAATGCAACCTTTTTCGTCCGTATCTCTACATTTTCTGACTCTGGATATGCAACACCAATTGACACAGGTAACGTTGCTGGCTCAACTGCAGGTCAAGTTACCGTTACAGCTATCGTTAACGAATCACTTGTATTTACACTTGCTGCAGTAACTATTCCACTTGGTGTACTAACGACAAGTACGACAGGTTCTGGTTCTACTACAATGACAGCATCTACCAATGCTAGTTCAGGTTACTCAATTAGCTATACGGGTACAACTCTAACATCAGGCGCGAATCCTATTACTGCTGATACTGCAGCTGCAGCATCAATACAGAACACTAAGCAGTTTGGCTTTAACCTAGTTGCCGATACGACTCCGACTATTGGTGCTGCTGTATCTGGTTCAGGGTCAGGTGTACCTGCGACAGGCTATGGTACTGCCAACTCATTCAAGTTTAATTCCGGCGACACAGTAGCCTCAGCCTCGGTTCCAACAAACAGCAACACCTACACAGCAAGCTACATCGCAAACATTGATGGTATAACGCCTCCAGGAGCATATTCAACAACGCTTACTTATGTAGCAACAGCGAATTTTTAAGGAATTATCAATATGAAATTAAAAAATATGAAAACAAAAATTATACACTTAATCAACCTTAAAACGGTACTATTGGCATCGCTTATGATAGTCTCTCCATTCCTGACTGTTGCAACGACAAATGCTGCGCAGATTACAGGAAGGTCTATTAGTCTATCTACCTCTGCTGGAGCAGCAACTGGTGTTACCTACACCCTTACAACAGCAGCACTTCCATCTGCAACACACGTTTTATCAGTTCAAGTTCAATTTTGTACAGCTCCAACAGGTACGTGTACGGCACCTAGTGGGTTTAGCTCTGCAAGTGTACCAACAACACCAGTGACACAACCAACCGGACTTGGTGTAGCAAGTGGTTGGACATCTAACGAGGCGGTAGCAAACGACCTTCGCGAAACAATTGCGACTAACGCCAGTGCGCCATCTGGAACAGTATCTATACCATGGACTAACGTTACTAACCCAACCGCAACCAACTCATCCTACTATGCAATAATTACTACTTATTCAGATGCTGCATGGACAACCGCGATTGATACAGGTACAGTCGCTCTTAGTACATCAACACAAATCCAGGTAGCCTTGACTGTCTCCGAAGCCTTAACCTTCTGTACGGGTACTACTATCACCGGTACCAACTGTGCAACTGCAGCTGGAAGTACAGTCAACCTAGGATCTGGCTCGACAACAACAACCGCTACGGGTACCTCAATTCTCTCCGCATCAACAAATGCTGGAAGCGGGTACTCCATTACTTATTCAGCCCCAACCACCCTGGCTTCTGGAGGTAATCAGATTACTGCTATAAGTGATGCTGCGTCAGCTGTTGGAACCAAACAATTTGGACTCAACCTTGTTGCTAATACCACACCTGCCGTTGGAACAGCAGTATCTGGTACTGGTACTGCAACAGCAACTAATACTGCTGGGTTTTACAACTCGGCAAACAATTTCACCTTCCATACCAGTGGTGATACGGTTGCGTCTGCCAGTGCACCAACCAATGGCAATACCTTCACGGTTAGTTACATCGCTAACATCGATGGTGTTACCCCTCCGGGAGCATACACAACAAACTTGACTTACACAGCAACAGCGAACTTCTAATGAAAAGAAACGTGTTGATAAGAGCGGTCGTTGCTTTTGTAGCACTCACAGCAGGTATAAGTGGCCTTGTATCTCAATCCGCTCATGCTCAAGCCACGAATGCATCAGCAGCTCAAGGTATACAGATTAGTCCTGCCTTGGCGCAACTTAATGGTGATCCAGGTAAGTCATACACGGTTAAGGTGACGGTGACAAACGTGACGTCATCTGACCTTGTCTACACGACAACAATCGACGACTTTAAAGCAAAGAACGAATCAGGTACGCCTGAAATACTAACGAATGATACTCTTCCTCCAACAGCATCGATAAGAACTTGGGTACAGGCTCTTCCTCAATTTAATGTTGGCCCACAACAAGAAAAAGTTATAAATGCCGTCATTAATATACCTGCAAATGCTGAACCAGGCGGTCACTATGGTGTTATTCAGTTCACAGGTTCTGCTCCCGACCTACAGTCAACAGGGGTAGGTTTATCTGTAAGCGCAGGTCTTCTTGTACTTATTAGAGTAAGTGGTGATATTAATGAGTCTGCAGATTTAGCATCGTTTAGTACGACGACACCAAAGGAAAACCAAACGTTCTTTTTTGAAACAGGTCCAATAAACTTCGTGACCAGAATCCGTAACACAGGAAATGTCTATATTGCACCACAAGGTACGATCGAGCTCGCAAATATGTTCGGAAAGGTCATTTCGACCATGAAAGTTAATAGTGATGGATCGAACGTCCTATCGGATAGTATTCGTCGTTTCGAAAATACGTATACTAAAACCTGGATGTTTGGTCGCTATACAGCAGATCTAACACTTGGATATGGTACAAAAGGTGAGGCTATTACGGGTGAAACATCCTTCTGGGTAATTCCTTACCGATTAATCCTTGTCAGTCTCCTCATAGTTGCAACAGTCGTATTCGTATTGTCACGAGTGATTAAGATGTATAATAACTACATAATCGAAGCTGCCAAAAAACAAAACGAAAAAAAGCCAAATGAAAAAAAGTCAAAATCTAAAACCACCACTAAGAAGAAGTAAGCCAAAAGCAAAGAGTGCTTCCTTAAAAGTTAAACTTGTCTTCACTCGTAGATCGACCCTTAAGCACTTACGTATAGTGGAACATAAGCATACAGGTAAACTTCTTCATAGGACACATACTTCACACGCTGCACTTCTCATAATTCTTATTATCGTGGGAATATTCCTATTTGCTAGCCAGGAGTTTGCAAGTGCGGATACTCAGACAGCTAGTCAAGACGTTTCCGTAAGTGCCGTAGTCTCGGGTAATCCACCAACTATAGGCGCGGCAATTACTTCTCCTACTGACGGGACTGCAGTCACAGCACCGGACGAAGATATCTCTGGTACCTGTCAGGATGAGCTTTTCGTCGTCATCTATGATAACGGAACGTCTGCAGGATCAACAGACTGTACCGCCGCTGGCTTGTTTGACCTTACAATTCAGCTTGTCAGTGGACAAAATGCATTACAGGCATTAAATTATGACGGATTGAACCAGCCAGGTCCGGCAACCCCAACTATTACTGTTACCTATACTCCTCCTGTCGTTACGACTACACCTGCAGGTACTACAGTTACGCCTGTGACTATTCCTCCGGTTCTTGCAGCACCTCAGCCTGTTTCACAACTAGCAAACCCAGCTATAATACCGGCAGTAACAGCAAAAAAGGATTGTGATACCTACAATGGCACAGTTTCGACATCTTCCTCACTGGCATTTAGTGTTCAGGTAGTTTGTTTGCAGCGTGATCTTAATCCTCTCGAAAGCTATAAGTTAGGACTCTTAGTTCAAGGTGGTACACCTCCTTATGCACTCAACATTACTTGGGGTACATCAAAACTTAGTAATAGGTTGTTTAGCGTAGCCCACCCGAGTTATTTTATAATTGAGTATGCCTATCCAGTCGCTGGCATATACACCATTAAGATCAATGCTAATGATAATGTTGGTAATTCAGCCTATGCACAGGCCGTGGCAGAAGTGAATGGCGAACCACAGGCAACGATTGTTAGTACAATAAATAAGGATATTATTGATACGAATTGGTTTACGTCACCAGTACCCCTTTATTTGATCGCTGTGACGCTTCTGGCTGGTTTCTGGGTCGGTGACCTATTTGATCGTAAGTTCGGCACACAAAAGACTCAGACACGAAAGAGAAGAACTGCTTAATAGCTACTTAACGAAAGTCTGAGATAGGGCGACTTCTACGATATGCTGCCGCTGGAACAATACGAGTACGAGGTTGTAAATGAGTCGTCAAACTATCTGGCATAGTGGCAACATCCATCCAGTGGTGACGAGACACTTCTTGGCGAGCAGGAGCGCTCTCGCTAGAGTCGATTTCTAAAATAGGTGAATCTAGATCAAACTCAAAGTCGAGTTCTGGCTCAGACGCAAGAGAGAAACTTCGTGCCAATCGTGAAGCATCTTCGAAACTGAGCTGTGGAAGAAGTTGCTCAGGTTCGTCGGTAACAAGCGTACTACGACGAATAGCTCTCATTTCAAGGCTTCTCTTGTATCGGTGTTCAAGCGCAACAAGTACAATCGATAGATTGAATAGAACAACGATTGGGGCTGCGATAAGAAGTTCGGTTATAGGGTCAAATGAGAAGGGTGCTAGCACACCAATAAGAGCAGCACCGATGATGACATACTTCTCAAACTTAAGAAGCTTTCTTGGTGAAATAGGTTTTATATGGTCTATAAAACTAATAATAAGAGGTAGTTGGAAAACAATCATGAATGAGATCACGATATTAACAACAAAATTGAGATAAGTAGATGCATCAAGTAGGGCATTAAGACCGGTAACTTGAAATCCGACGAAAAACTTAATGGATGCAGGCAAGATTATATAGAAAGCAAATAATGCACCAGAGATTGCTAAAAGGATTGATCCAGCTGTCGTAGCGTAAATGCGCTTCCTACTAAGTTTAGTTGAAAAGGCGGGCTGAATGAACATAATCAAGTTATAGATAATGACAGGTAATGCAAAAGCTATAGCAACCAGTAGGGCTATCTTCATGACGAAGAGGAAGCTACCTGCTGGAGTGCTGTAGTAAAGAGGCGTATGAAGAGGGGAGCGAATTAATTGAAAGATAGGGCTATAAGAAAAATAGCCAATAACCCCTCCGACAATTAATACCGAAACAGAAGCAAGTAACCTAAACTGCAGTTCACGTAAATGATCATACAGTGTAGTTGGCTTAGCCACTGATTCGTCGCTCATTTTAGATAGTACCTAAGCTTTTTTTGAACTTGATTTAGAAGTCGTTCGTCTCTTAGTTGTTGCAACTTCTTCGTCTTCGCCACTGAAACCTTTTCGAATTTCACGTGCAGACTGACCAAGGCTACGTGCAAGCTCTGGAATTTTCTTTGCTCCGAATAGTAGCAAGATGATCGCTAATACAATCAATAAACCTTCAATTTTCCCTAATCCCATTATATGTAGTCCCTCTTTTTAACTCATTGTTACATTGCTAAGTATAAGCAACTTATTTTAAATATGCAAAGAATTCTGTTGTATTATTTTAGTATACATCGACCCATGTATAAAATAGGTAGATTTAGGATATAATCTAGACATGATTTATAACTGGCACAAGAACCAAAAAGACCATCGAACAATAGGAGAACGATCTGCGGACGTCCTCCGTAACAGTATGGGAAGTTGGACTTTTGTATTTGGTTTCCTTATCTTTATGGGTATATGGGCGTTAGCCAACACTGTTTTACCGATTATGCACTGGGATGTATACCCTTTCATCCTCTTAAACCTTTTTCTCTCGACACTTGCTGGTTTGCAGGGCGCCATCCTTCTTATCGCAGCAAAGCGTCAAGATGCTATTAGCGCTGCAATGGCAAAACATGACTACGAGACAAATGTTCGTGCGAAGAACGAAATAGAGGCTCTTACAAGGCTTAACCAACAGCAACTAGAGATCATACAGTCGCTTCATGCTGTTCTTGTTGAAAAGAAAAAGCCGACTATTTTGAATCTCGACTTAGATATTGTGAATCTTGAAGCAAAAGATAATAGCTAATCATACTTGACATACATTTCATACTTAGTTATACTGTTTTGGTATGCATGATAAAAAACTCTACGGAACCTCTACGGTAGGTACGAAAGGCCAAATTGTTATCCCGGCAGATGCTAGGGAGCAATTAGGTATTGATCACGGTGACCGACTATATGTTATAGGTTCACCGCAATCAGGAGTTGTCGTTCTTCTTAAGGAAGATAAGATAGAATCATTTATAGAAAAGATGAACTTACAAGTAGAAGAATTCAGAGCAATAAAAAATTCTAAGGATATATAAGAAAATAATATGAATCATCACTTAACTCTCAGAGCTAAAATTATCATCATGATCTCCGTCATGGCCAGCCTCTTCTTGGTTGCGCTTGATCAGACGATTATCTCAACCGCACTTGGCAAGATTGTCCAAGACTTTAATGCTTTTGATCAATTAAGCTGGATAGTCACGGCTTATCTTGTAACGACAACTATCACTGTGCCGATTGCCGGTAAGCTATCTGACCTCTTTGGTCGTAAAAAGATGCTCCTTATTGGAGTAAGCATTTTTGGTATAGGATCTCTTCTAAGTGGCGCTAGTCCTGATGTAACATGGCTTATTCTTGCCCGTGCCTTCCAAGGTATTGGTGGTGGTATTATTACCGCAAATGCCTTTACGATTGTTGGTGACCTTTTTGCAGCTCGTGAAAGAGGTAAGTGGCAGGGGCTTATTAGTGCCGTCTTTGGAATTGCATCTGTTATCGGTCCACTGCTTGGAGGATTCCTCACTGAGAGCCACAACGTTCTAGGCCTTACTCATACTGACTGGCGTTGGACGTTCTGGATTAATATTCCGGTGGCTATTACCGCCTTAATCATTATTTCAATCTTCTGTCCGCCTCTAAAACATGATGCGAAACCAAGGGTTGATTACGTTGGTGCAGGGCTTGTTGCGATTGTACTTGGTGTTCTGATCTTCGCTATCGATAACACTGGTCAGATCTTCTCGGGACTTCTTAATGCAACACACCTCAGCCTAACTGGTCTCCGTGTCATTATGTATGGAATTGTGGCAGCGGCACTAGCAGTACTTCTATTAGTAGAGCGAAAAGCGCCTGAGCCTATCGTTAATCTACGATTCTTCAAGAATAAGAACTTCTCACTAATTATGGTTATTGCGTTCTTAAACGGTGCGGCCTTCCTTGGTGCGATCCTCTATCTTACTCAGTTCAACCAACAGGTATTTGGTGCAACGCCAACTCAATCTGGATTAATGCTTCTTCCACTTATGGCGGGACTTATGACGGCTAGTATTGGTACTGGTCAGATTGTTTCTAGGATTGGAAAGTACAAGATAATCATGGTCGTTGGATTCGTTGTTATGACAATAGGACTAGGCTTCCTGACAACTCTAACTCCAACAACTCCTTACTTTAAGGAAGCGATTATCATGGTCTTTGTAGGACTTGGAATCGGTGTTGGACTACCTCTTATGAACCTTGCTGTTCAGAACGAGTTTGAACAAAAAGACCTTGGTGTGGCAACAAGTTCAACACAGTTGTTTAGAAACCTTGGTTCAACAATCGGAACGGCTATCTTCGGAAGCTTACTTACGGTCGGTATTGCGACTAGCTTAGGAAACATGAAAGCCGATCCATATATTGTTACACTTCGAAGTACACCTGCTGGGGCTAAGATCGTTACGAGTACAACTGACGCTAACACGCTTCTTAATATCAATAGCCCTGCGGTAAAGAGCGCTATCACTAGTGGCTTCAAGGCAAGCATTACAAAGCTACCTGTAGCCGAACAAGCTCCTATTAAGGCGACCTTCGTAAAGAACCAGAATGAGTACAGTACAAAGATTGTTAATGCGTTTAGTACTGCGATACATAACATCTTCATAGTCTCGACGGCTCTTGTAACAGTTGCTACTCTGAGTGTCCTCTTCCTAAAGGAACGTGCTCTTAAGGCAGCACGAGCAACAGATACACCGGGTGAGATTTAGTTAAGAGAATAACTCCTAACACTGTAGAATTTACAATTCTCAATAAACCCTTAGTAAACCACTTGTCGTTAAAAGATAAGTGGTTTACTATATAAACAATAAGCGTTATATAAATAGCGCTACTCTTGACGTTTTTGTCTCAAATTGATACTATAAATGACGTGTCTCGCGCCAAAACTATATTATAAAGGTCGAAGCGCGTGAGGCTGTACGTAGTACAAGGAGTACCAATCACATGCCAATAGCAATCGAATTGTGCCTACTAGGCGCAAAAAGATCGCGGTGGATGTGGTGCCTGCCGAATGGCAACTGTATATTGCACAGTAGAGTCGTTTGACTCAAATCCGAGCCTCTCATTGAAGCTTACAAAAAAAGAAAACACCCCAAGGCACCGGGGTGTTTTTGATATCTTTCTATAGGTACTATGAAGACGAAGTAGTTGTTGGTAGCGCTATGTTATTCTTTTTAAGTTCGGCGTTAATAGCTTGTATAAGGCCTGTCGTATTGTCCTGTACGATCTGGTTCTCTACAGTACCGTTAAGTGACGTACCGTCTAGGTAGAAACTAGGAGTTGAGTCTATGCCAAGCTTTCCACCAAGTGCTTGGTCAAACGAAATCTTTTGGGTAACGGATGTTGCACTGAGGTCTGCTTCAAACTTCGAGGAGTTGAGTCCCAGTTGTTTTGCAAAGCTAACGAATACGTTGGTGAGTTGATCTCCACTAAGGCTATCCCAATCTGATTGGTTCGCGTACAGCAAATCGTGGTAATCCCAGTACTTTCCTTGTAGTCCGGCTGCTTCGGCCGCACCAGCACCCGCTAGAGCATCTGGGTGAAGTGTTGTAAGCGGGAAGTTGCGGAAGACAAATGAGATTTGGTTCTCGTATTGTGTGACAACTGATTTGATAGGTGAGTATGCTTCGTCACAGTAAGGACATTCATAGTCACCGTACTCAATAAGGACAACCTTACTATTTTGTACACCAAATACGTGATCTGCGATCTCGCCGTTTTGCTTAGATGCCTTTTGAATATCGTTTGGATTTATCTTACTAACGTCAATCTTTGAATTGCCAGAAAATATTATAAGACCTGCAAATAAGCCAACTACAACAACTGCAAAAATGATCCATGTTCTTTTACTCAAGTGCTACTCCTCATTAAACTATACCTATTGTAGCAAATATTAATTGTTCCTACGGTACAATAGACTTATAATGTTCATCTTTCTTATAGTAGTTCTATGCATCTTGGTCGCGCTTCTTATATATGTAGAATCTTTTATAATACCGACAACTGAAATTAGTGTATTCGAACTTGAACGAAGAGCGGCTGAGAACGATCATACTGCTCATACGGTGTTACGACGCGAGAAAGCTTCAGTCGATCTATTGTCGTTAAAACACTTCATCGTCGTCGTACTACTTCTTATTATCGTTGTTTGGAGTCTTGCGGTATTTGGATGGGTTATCGGAAGTATTATTGCTCTTATTGTCGGTCTCTCATATGCACCACTAGCACGAACCAAACCTATTACGCGTTTATCCTCTAAACTATATTCACGTATTGAACGGAAGCTTATTGCATTTACCGAAAGACACCTCTCGTTCTTTGCTGTTATACGTGTGGCAAATCGTAAAGTAGTACTTCACATTGGTTCAAAAGAAGAGCTCCAATACTTAGTAGAAACATCTAAAAATATTTTATCTAACGAAGAGAGAAAACTAATTATTAACGGACTCTCTTTCACGGATAGGCAAATTCGTGAAATCATGACACCGAAAAGTGTTATCGATACCGTTAAGAAGACAGAGTTCCTTGGTCCTCTCATGCTTGATGAGCTTCATAAGACAGGCCATAGTCGACTTCCTGTTATCGATACCGACATTGACCATATCGTAGGAATATTACATCTTCAGGGGTTGCTTGCTCTTGATATTAAGCGTTCGGTCAGTGCAGAGAAAGCTATGGAGCCACAAGTATTCTATATACGCGAAGATCAAACATTACAACACGCACTTGCAGCCTTTCTTCGTACAAGACATCAGTTATTTATTGTTATAAATGAATATCGAGAGACAGTAGGCTTGATTTCACTTGAAGATGTCATTGAGGCACTTCTGGGACGTAAGATAGTTGATGAATTCGACGCTCACGATGACCTAAGAGCAGTCGCTCTTCGTAATCCACATGATAATAATCAGACCAAGAACGCTGAAGACGTCTAGCCTAATAGAGGTCGAAGTGGTACACTATACTTAATTATGACACGAACATTAGTACGAGACGTTGCCTCTAAGGCAGATCAGACGGTTACGGTCCAAGGATGGCTTCACAAAAAAAGACTCCTTGGTGGACTTAACTTTATTACCCTTCGAGATCGTAGTGGACTCGTACAAACACTTGTTGATAATAAGGATGAACTTGAAAAGCTCCGTGGTCTTCAAATTGGAACAGTTTTATCTATAACTGGTACGGTTATTGCTGACGAGCGTGCACCAGGTGGCGCTGAACTTCACGACGTGACAGTCACAGTCGAAGTACCAGTCACCGAAGAACCACCAATTGAGATTGATAAACCCATTAGCCACAAATCTGAAAATCTAGATTCGTTGTTTGAATTTAGAGTTCTTAACATTCGCAATCTTCAAGAGCAAAAGATCTTTAAAATACGAGCAAGTCTTACGAGATATATTCGCGAGTTCTTAAACGAAAGGGAATTTGTTGAAATTGATACTCCTAAGCTCCTTGCCGAACCAACAGAAGGTGGAGCAGAGGTTTTCAAGCTAGATTATTTTGGAAAGACAGCAACACTCGCACAAAGTCCTCAGTTCTTTAAGCAGATTATGGTTGGTGCTTTCGAAAGAGTATATGAAATTGGTCACAGCTATCGGGCAGAGCCAAGCTCAACGACCAGGCATTTAACTGAGCTTACAATGCTTGATATTGAGATGGGATTTGTTGAAAGCCACCAAGAAGTGATGGATCTCGTAGGTGATATGACTCAGTCCGTACTAAAACGAGTATACAAAGAGCATGCTGATGATCTCAAATCATTCAATGCTCCAGCATTACTCCTCCCTGAAGACGGTGTGATACCACAGTTTACAATCGCTGAGATTCACGATCTGTATACTAAAGCGACAAAGACTGATACGACTGATGAGAAAGATCTTATACCCGACGAAGAGCGTTGGATTGCTGAGTATGCACGTAAGAACCATGGCAGCGATCTTGTCTATGCAACAAGCTTTCCATCAGAAGCCGGAAAATTCTATCACAAATTCAAAGACGACGGAACTGTAGCATGGTCGGACTTACTTTTCAGAGGACTAGAAATCTCAACCGTTCCGCTTCGTGAAAACAATTATGAAAAAATGATTGAACAAATGAAACGTGCTGGACTTGATGTCACTCACGAAGGATTTAAATATTATCTTCAAGCCTTTAAATATGGGCTTCCTCAGCATGGAGGTTGTGGCTTTGGTATTGATCGCCTTGTCCAAAAAACAATTGGATTTGGAAACGTTAAAGAAGCAGTACTATTTCCACGCGACATCAACCGCCTTACTCCTTAGTTTAGTTTCTATATAAATCGTATAATCTTGAATGCTATACTAAGCATATGCAAGATAACCCTGTTGCCGAAGAAGTAGCCGAAGTACCTAGTATTCCCGTTATACCAGTAGTTCCACTTACGACACCTGGCGTGGTAGAGGACGTTAAGCCAAAAGGCAGACATTTTCTCGCAGTCTTTTTCTTTAGCTTTTTGTGGGGCACGTTTGGCGTTGATCGTTTCTACCTAGGAAAGATCGTGACCGGTATTCTGAAGTTTATAACAATTGGTGGGTTAGGCCTTTGGACATTAATTGATCTTATTCTTATTATGTCCGGTGCAATGAAAGACAAACAGGGGAATGAAATGCTCGAATTCCAGCGCTATAAAAAACTAGCTGCAAGGACGGTACTGTGGTTTGCTATTCTGACGGGACTGTATATTCTTATTGGCGGAATAACAACGATTCTTTCGATTCAACAAATCATCGAACACTATCAATCGAGCGGTGGTAGCTCAAGCCTAAACTCACTAAAGGGTGTTCTTCCGGCTGGTACACTTCAAAGTCTTGGTATTGGTAACTAACTAAATAGCTGGAGCATTATTAAGTGATTGCCAAATATACCAACTAGCAATTGATTCATAAGGACTCCATCCGTTTTTTAGTGCGAGTGCTGTAATCTCTTCTGGAGTAGGATGGGCACTAAGACCATATATCTTTTGAATACCATTTCGTATTCCTAGGTCTCCAATTGGAAGAACGTCGAGTCTTCCCATGCAGAACATAAGGAACATATGTACTGTCCAGACGCCAACACCTTTAATAAGAGTCAGCTCTTTAATGATTTCTTCATTCGAGAGGGAATCTAAATGATCAAACTGAACTGTTCCATCTAATACTTTCATAGCAATGTCCTGAATGTAACCGGCCTTCTGACGGGAAAGTCCTACAGATCGTAACTCTTCGATATCTTTTTGCAAGATCTGTTCTGGCGTTGGGAAGTCTGATCCCTCAAACAAGTCTACGAATCTTTTTTCAATTGTTGCTGAAGCTTTAACACTTAACTGCTGTGAGATGATGCTACTAACAAGGGCCTCATAATAGTTAGTATTAGCCGTAAAACTTGGTATTTTATCTATAGATACGATAACTTCACCTAACGTTGGATCATTTTTTGTCAAATATTCAATGAAGGTTTTGTACGGTGTAGTGTTGGATGTAGTAGCCATAAGAGAAATTACGCTTCTATTGATTGTCCTGGATTAAGGACGATAATGTCAGTTCCCAACTTTTCAGCCGACCCACTAAGCCATTGACCATACATATGTTTTCCCGAGTCGGCATTTAAGCCATCATGCGTAAGAAAGGCTTTCTTTGGTTTCGTTGCGAGAATGTAGTCGATAACGTCACCTGTTTTTAACCAAGGCCCACTAACAGGAAGGGCGAGTACTTCAATTGGACGTTCAGGCACGGTGAACGAATCACCAGGATAATAAACAGTATCGTTAATCATTACGCCAACATTTGTACCTGTCTGCATTGTTTCGTGAATAGGCGCATGTAGGCCGCCAAAGAAAGATAGGTTAAAGGGTCCGGCAGTTACTGAATCTCCTGGATTAACAACTTTAGACGCGTGGTTAGGCATTTGATCTGTTACGGAACTTAGTGAGATAAGAAGACTGTCAGGATTCTTATCAAATAAATCACTAATAACAGCAGGATCAAAGTGATCAGCATGAGGATGAGTAATGACTATACCAACAACACTGTCTGTAATATTTAAATCCTTTGTAAAGTTACCAGGATCGACAACTAAAACTTTTCCATCAATTTCCACAGTAAAACAAGCATGTTCATATTTTGTTATCTTCATTAGGGCCTCTTAATCTTTAAACCATTTAGTATATGCAGAACGAGCTTTAACAATCTTTGGCGCAATAACAATCGAACAATATCCGTTTCCGGGGTTTTTATTAAAGTAATCTTGATGCTCATCTTCTGCAGGCCAGAATGTGTCTAATTTTGTCACTTCGGTAACAATAGGATTATCCCAGTGTTCTTTAGCACGCTCAAGGGCATCTTCGAAGGCTTGCTTTTGCTGATCATCGGCGTAGTACATAGCAGAACGATATTGAGTTCCAACATCATTACCTTGGCGATCTAACGTTGTTGGATCATGAATCAAAAAGAAGAGATCTAATATATCATTTGCTGGTATGATTGTTTCGTCAAAAGTAATTTCTACTGCTTCGGCGTGACCGGTCGATCCTGTCGCCACCTGATAATAGGTAGGATTATCTACTGCTCCGCCAACATAACCGCTTACTACTTTATCGACACCTTTAAGACGCCTATAAACAGCATCTAAACACCAGAAACATCCACCTGCTAAAACATATGTAGTCATACTTTTATTATACGCTTTTACTCCTTATCATGCGACCCGAGCGAAAATAAGGTATCATAGCAAAATGAAATTATCGATTGCAGATATACAGTCGTTTCAAGACGTAGTCTGGCAGTATTATCATGATTCGGGTCGCTCTATGCCCTGGAGAGACATTACTGACCCGTATTATATTTTAGTAAGTGAACTTATGCTTCAACAAACGCAGGTTGAACGAGTCATACCTAAATTCGAGGCTTTTATTGCGGCATTCCCAACAAGTTTGAGTTTGTCGCAAGCCTCTTTGGCGGATGTGCTGATCTTATGGAGCGGACTTGGCTATAATCGTCGAGCAAAGTTCCTTTATGAAGCTGCAAAAATGATTCAAAACTCCTATGGTGGTTTAATTCCAGGAACCCCCGAAGACCTTGTTCGTTTACCTGGCGTTGGTCCTAATACCGCCGGTGCAATACTAGCCTATGGTTTTAATATCCCGGTGTCGTTTATTGAAACTAATATCAGAACAGTTCTTTTCCATCATTTCTTTCAAAACGGAGATAAAGTGAATGACAGCGAACTACTAGTCGTGCTTGATCAAGTCCTTGATCATGAACATCCGAGAGAGTGGTACTGGGCATTAATGGATTATGGAACCTTTTTAAAGAAAAAAGGCGTAGGCAAAAATGCACAAAGTGTACACTATAAGAAGCAGGCACCACTTAAAGGGAGCATTCGAGAGGTGAGGGGACAGATACTAAAGCAATTAACAAAATCCTCCATGACAGAGGACGAACTAAGGAGTTCTGTGATAGATGATGAGCGCTTCTCGGTTGCACTTGAAGGCTTGATAGGTGATGGACTTATCGTATCACGAAAAGGCCAATTATATTTGACCAAATAGGGCACGAAAGGAGATAATAGACCAAGATGAAGTTACACATCCGAATACCGGTTATTATTATTGCGTTTGCAATCGCGCTATCGCCACTTTTTGTCTTACAGGTAAACGCACAAGAGGCTACGCTCAGTGACGATCAACTTGCAGCGATTCGTAGTAACTGTTCTTCGACGACTAATACCTTAAATCAACTTCACTCTAATGACGCACTTCTTCGGGTTAACCAAGGTCAATTATATGAGTCAATTCTAACGAAGCTTATTCAACCTTTTGACGAGAGAGTTTCCCATACAAGTTTTAGTACCTCAGATCTTAAATCAATAGAAACAAACTATGGGCAGGCTCTTAACTCATTCCGGACTGATTATCAAACATACGAACAGCAGCTTTCGAGCGCACTAAATGTTAATTGTTCTAAGCAACCTCAACAGTTCTACGGCAGCATTGATCAAGCACGTACAGATCGAAATATTGTTCACGCCGATATAGTCCAATTAAATGCGGATGCCACAGACTACCAAGCCGCGTTAAAAGCTTTTGAGCAAAACTACGATCCCACGGCGGCTAGCACTGGAGATACAAACTAATGGATGAAGTAGAAGAAGTGAAAAAGAAGCCTTCGTACATGTCAGAACATAAGTTCCTTTTACTTATAGCCTATTCAATTATTGTTTCTCTTATCCTCGTAGGAATAAGTTTGGAAATATATAACGAAAGTGGAGCAGCTCAACTAGACCTTAGTCGTCCTGGCTACCGTTCGGTGCAGAGTAAAGCGATTACAAACGATAACGAACTTCAAACGTATCCAAGTACTGGTACGGTAACTCTTTCTACAGTTCAGCAATTTGAAGCAATTTATAACAAAGAATCTCAACAAGTAACGAATATTGATGCCTATGGTGGTGATCCGCTTAACCCAGACGCGCTTGAAATAAGCACACCGACAACTGACCAATAGAGTAAGTTATCTCTTTTTCAATTTCAGGATTATAGTCAAATTCTTTGTCAGAAGTTTTCTATTCGAGTTTCATAGCTTCTTTCTTTTTTGTTACTTATCAGATGACATACTTACAATAACGTGATATTATCACGATGAATATAAAGTTTAATTTGAGTCAAATATGATTGATCAAATAACAATAAATCATCACATTCAAAAGCACATTATCGAGACGTTACTATATAAAGAAACGGCTCGCTTTCGAGACTTAAGACCGCCAAAGACAGATACCAATCTTTTTTCATATCATCTCGGGGTACTCATAAAGACAGGTTTTGTTAAGAAGACTGATGAGGGTTATCGACTTAGTCAAAATGGACTCGTTTATGTCGATCGCATCAGTAGTGAGACATTGTCGATTCGAACACAACCAAAAATTATTTCAATGTTACTAATACAAAATAGTGATGGCGACATTCTGCTACAAAAAAGGGACAAGCAGCCTTTTATTAACACTTGGACACTTCCATACGGAAAGCTTCATATATCTGATCAAACTATAGAAGCAGCCGCAGTGAGAGAGGCAGAAGAGAAACTATTACTTGATACAATTTCACTGAGGCATGTAGGAGATGCATATATTCGTGTCTATGCGGGTAACGACGTCCTGACTGTGACGTTTGTCCATGTATTTCGTGGGACAATCGATGAACTTATAGAAAATGAAAATAATATTTGGGTGAGTCCTTACGGTCTCATGAAATATAATCTTGCACCTGCAGTTCAAGCTATCGTGTCACGCAGCTTCTTTGGTGATGATCATTTCTTTGAAGAATATGACGAAGAGTGGGCTAGCTAATATCGGCGATAAGGCCATTATGATCAGACGCTTCAATATCTGACATATGAAAGTCATTTACTGTAAGGTCGTTGCTAACGAAGATGTAATCACATACCTCAGACTTACTCGTCAGGTCGTTACGCGTGGTCTCGAGGCTATATTCAGTCGACAAATTACGAAGTGACTCATCAAGAACCTGCATCGATGGGCTTGTAGGAGCTAAATTAAAATCACCTGTTAAAACGACAGGGCCTTCGAGTGTATCTATGAAATCTTTAATTTGATGCGTTGCCTTCATGGTATGTTCATCACCCTGTTTGTGCTCGTGAATATGGTAGCCGTGATGGTTAATGATATTAATTTTTTTGCCATTACTTTCAACAATGACATGCTGAAAATTTCTAACGTTATAATCCTGCAGATTAAAGTCAAAGTTGTCTAGGTATTGTAGGTTTGTAAAGACAGTAGAGGGGTTTTCGAGCGGAAGTTTACTAAGAATGAGATTTCCATATTTAACCTGACCACTCATAAAGGCCATGGAGTAGAGAGGTGAGTAATAATGGTATGGATACTCTATTTGCTCCATTAATTCTTCGAATGAAATAAAGAAACCTAACTCGTAGGGTGAACTGAACATTTCCTGCAGGCATATAACATCAGGGTTCTCTTCACTTATAAGCTTCACGACACGTAGATCTAGACGATTAGACCAGGCATTTAATTGAAGGATTTTCATATAAGTTTCTCTCGAAGCCATTTATCAATTGCACCAGCTCCCATACCAAGTACGAGCTTGCCTTCACTTCGAGCTCTTTGGATAGCGTCTATTAAATCGTCATCAAATTGAGCAAGGTGAATCGAGTCCTTATTCGTGATGTTTGTAATAAGTTCAGCTGGATCAAGAACAGCAAGGTTTGGATCTTCACGAGAGAGATAGGTAGGAAGCCAATATATGTCTTCGGCAAGTTCGAATTGGTTTTTATACTGGCCTATAAGCTCGTGTTGACGAATATTCTGATGAGGTTGGTAGACGAGTACGACGTGATCGGACATCTCCCGGGCTAGTTGTAGCGTCGATGCGATCTCGATCGGATGGTGTCCGTAGTCGGTGTAAAGATTGTCGCCTAATTTTTCAAAGCGACGATCGGTGCCTGGGAAAAGTGCAAGAATACTATCCGTATCTTCGACAAACCCGAGTCGCCGAAGAGCAGTCTGCACAAGCGTTCCATTGCGTCGGTTATGGAGTCCATTGAGAGGAAGCGTTGCATTTACCTCACTCTCATCGAGTGCACTTACTTGGAAAAGGTCTTCGAAGATTTCACTGTGCTGATCTTTCCAAGTAATAACTTGTTCGCTCTGAACGGCAAATTGACGGAAAGCATCTAGATAGTCTTGCTCGGTAGGGTAGGTGTCGGAATGGTCATAGTCAATTGCGGTAAGAAGCGCAAAGTAGGGATTAAAGTGAAGGAAGTTTCTATCAAACTCGTCACATTCATAAATGAAATATTCACTTGTAGGGTCATATGCTCCAATGGAACCAAAGCCGATAGTTGTTCCAATAGAATAGCTAATAGGGATATTGAGCTGTTTCATTGTCCATACAAGCATTCCTGTCGTTGTAGTCTTACCGTGCGTACCGGCAACAGCGATAAGTTTTAATTGCTTGTCTTCAATGATCTTAGCAAGGAGTGCATCTCTTTTTGCAGTTGGAATACCAAGTTCCTTGGCAAGGTTAAGCTCGGCATGGTCTGGGGCCAGGGCTGAAGTATGGATAAACCAATCGATTGGCTCTTTCTCGTGCTGTGTCCTAAGAAAACTACCATCCTGACCAATATTTACTTCTATGCCTTCAGCCACTAGACGCTTGGTTACTAAACTTTCTTCTAAGTCTGATCCAACAACTCGGTAACCGGCATCCCTGGCTATCTCAGCAAGAGGTCCGATAGCGACACCGCCTATCCCAGAGAAGTAGATATTCATAAAATCTAGTATATCACCCTAGTCAGTGTGATGCCTATCACCATAGTGCTCGTGGTATACTATGAATAATACGATATGGGTGGGAACGTTAGTGGCTGATAAAAGACAAATCAGGAAGACGATTAAGCGAATACAGCGTGTAAAGACTTGGCAATTAGTCGTTCTTTTAATTTTGGCAGTATTTATCGCTGCTACTTTCTTGCGTCTGAATAACATCGGTATGGTTGAAAGGCGTAATGCTGTAATAAGCGCTGATGCTGCCGGAATCGATACGGTAACTGGTGACAGATTGTATGATTTACAACAATATGTCTCTTCTCACATGAATACTAATATGAACGGCGGACTGTACCTTACCTCAAGCTACAAACGTGATACAAAAGCAGCCATTCAAGCAGCTGATAGTGAAAATAATCCGAACGGAAATATTTACGTTAAAGCACAACAGACATGTGACCCGCATTTTACTCGATGGTCAGAAGCATATGTCCAATGTACAGTGGCGGCACTCGCGACATACCCTGCTGCAAGTAACCTCACATCAGCCTTGAATTTACCACCAGTATCGCTCTATTTGCGTGACTATGTTTCACCTGTATGGTCCCCTGATTTTGCAGGCTGGTCAGTAGTGGTTTGCATCGTCCTTGGCTTGATGATCATCGTTCGAATAGTGAGCCTAATTATCCTACGTCTGTTAGTTCGAAGGAATTATAAAAGCATATAACCGTTGACAGCGCGCATTCTACGCGGTACTCTAACTCTCGTATAGCACTAACAGGAGGTATAAGAATCTTATGGCTTACAGTCACACAAACTCAAAGGGCGTCACTTATTACTTGCACAGCACTGAAGTTACACTTCGTGGTGGCAAACCGCAGACAATCTACTTTTTCGCAAAGGTAGAGAAGAATGCAAAAGGTCACCCAGTTGATCTACCAGAAGACCGCGTAGTTAAGGAAAACCCACGTAACGGTTTCCTTACTGTTTCAAAAAAGAAATAGTCTAGTTTTTAGACTTGCACCATAAGCGCGTTTAGTTGTATAGTTATAACCAAACAAACAGGTGCCAAAATTGCCCCCTCCCCGGGGGCTTTTTTGTTACCCTTTGTAACAGAGTGGTGTAGAATAGAGAAGATGAAACCAATGATACAGGTCAAAAATCTTAAGAAAAAATATGGGGATAAGCAGGCGGTTGATGGCATTAGCTTTGATGTCAAAAAAGGCGAAATATTCGGTATCCTAGGTCCTAATGGAGCTGGAAAAACAACCACACTTGAAATGATGGAAACACTTCGTTCAATCGATAGCGGAAGTGTCTTTATTGATGGGATCAATGTTGCCGAAAATCCAGATAAAATTAAATACCTTATTGGAGTACAGCCCCAGACTCCAGCCTTCCAGGATAAAACCAGACTAACCGAAGTTATTGAGATGTTTGCAGCGGCATATGGTGAGCGTGTAGATGCTATGGCATTTTTAAGAGACGTTGATCTTGAAGACAAGGCAAAGAGTTACGTAGAAGAGCTCTCTGGGGGTCAGAAACAGCGACTTAGTATTACAACAGCGCTTGTACATGGTCCGAAAGTCTTCTTTCTCGATGAACCTACGACAGGACTTGACCCACAGGCACGACGTAATTTGTGGGAACTTATAGAAAAGGTTCGAGCAAAAGGCATCAGTGTGATCATGACGACGCACTATATGGACGAAGCTGAAGTTCTTTGTGACCGTATTGCCGTCATGGATAACGGTAAGATAGTTGCTCTTGATACTCCGAAGAATCTCATTAAACAACTACTGAAACGTGGCTTCCATAAAGATCAACATGTCGAACAAGCTAATCTTGAAGATGTGTTTATTGATCTTACGGGTAAAGGCTTAAGAGAGTAATATGTCACTACGTAAATCGCTCTATACTATCGTCACTCTTGCCAAGATTAATACTAGGCGAGTATTTCGAGATCGTGTTGCACTATTTTTTACAATTGGCTTTCCACTCATTTTCTTATTTGTCTTCGGAAGCCTCAATAGCGGAAGCGGAAACGTCTCGTTTAACGTAGCAATTATCAATCAGTCAAATACACCATTTGCAAAACAATTCATCAAAGAAGCTGACAGCAGTAAGATCCTGAAGGTAAATAAAGATGTTACGACGCTGTCAAATGCAGAAGATAAGATGAGCCGATCTGAACTTGATGCAACAATCACCCTTCCGAGTAGCTTTGGGGAGATGCAATCGGGCCAAACCTATCCAAGTGGACAGGCGACAGTTGTCTATACCGAAAATAACGCCCAGTCTGCTCAGGCTCTAAGCTCAATTCTTGATGCTCAGTTTAAAGCTATAAATGCAAAGTACGTCAGTAACATTACGCCATTTACCGTAGCTTCTAAACAGTTGAATGAGAGGAGCTTATCTTCCTTTGACTATACCTTCGCCGGGCTTCTTGGCTTTGCGATCATTGGTATGGGAATCTTTGGTCCTATAAACGTATTCCCGGAACTTAAGAAAATGGGTATTTTGAGACGACTATCGACGACTCCACTTAAGGTATGGCAGTACTTCTTAGCCACAATGCTTAGTCAGATTGTGATTGGACTTATCAGCCTTACTATTATGTTCATCGTCGCACGACTCGTATTCCATCTCGACGTAGTAGGTAACTACTTTGAATTAGCTCTCTTTATCATCTTGGGTATTATCTCAATCCTCGGTATTGGATTAGCACTTGGTGGATGGGCAAAGAACGAACGTCAGGTAGCGCCACTATCGAATATTATTGTTTTTCCAATGATGTTCTTATCAGGAACCTTCTTCCCTCGTTACCTAATGCCTGATTGGCTACAGCATATATCTGCGTTTCTCCCTCTAACCCCAGTTATCGACGGCGTACGACTTATTGCGACCGAAGGTAAGAACTTCACCGACATTTTGCCTCAGATAGGCCTTATAGGGGCCTGGATCGTCGTTATTTACTTCATCGCCTTTCGTGTTTTCCGTTGGGAGTAGATTGACTTTTTATCCCGTTTATGCTATATTATACACATGAATGCAGAGCAGAATTCCTATATCAAACCAGATATAAATAAGCCGTCTGACGATACCTTGTTTGATATTGTTCCTAACGAACTTCAAGGAGATAGTGAACCAGTATTGCCCGACGTCGATACGCGTCGAGAGCCTACTCCTATTGGACTGCAAAGTGACGATGATCGTGAAGATACTTGGTCTGACATAGGCTACAGTAAGCCGTATGTTGCTCCTGACAGAGAAACGTTAAAAAATTTAGCTAGTATTGGTCTTGGTAATAAGGCCGGAGAAGCTATATTAAAACGTGATGAAGACCGAGATGAATTTGTCAGACGATTTAACTTAACTGGTCAAGCTAATCTGACAGAAGAACAACGAGCTAATTTACAAACGTATGCAACTCAAGGACGTGAAGAAGCCGATAGACGAGCTGTTGAAGATGGTGAAGATCCAGCCAGTGTTGCGGTACGTCGTCGTATTACTGACACAAGACGTGATGGTAGGAGTTAATTTATGACTAACAGCCCGGCAGACCCAGAGACACCTCGTTTAGGTAATGAAGCGCCTCATGATAATAAGAACGTCCTTAAAGATATATACGAAAAACTAGGCACATATCCACACAGCACCAGTGAACGAGGGCACATGAAAAGCCTCAGTAGTGCCGAATATGACACAAAAGGCGCTGCGTACTATCTAGAGCTTTTATACGGAAGTGCAAAGAAGCGCGATCCAGCTCCAACAATAAATCCTCATCTTAATCTCACACTAGGTCATTCATTAGACTTTGATGGTCGAATTCCGGAACCGCGACCGAGTGACACTTTCCTTTTTGAACTTGTTGATAAATTTGCAGACTTCGTACTTGATGCGAGAGATACGTTCTATTCACTAGGAGATCTCGGTAAAAGACTTGAAAACACAAATGAAGATGAAAAGTTTGGAAACCTTACTCTCATGAGTGAACAAAGGCAAGACGAATCACTTCAACGCGCAATCGGCATGATTACACGCTATGCAGAAACCTACCTTCTATCTGAAAAAGTGGGTGTAAACTATTTGGATACTGATTACACAAATCCAACGGGTGATGTGCTATCTCGTGAAAAAGAGACAGTAGGTGATATAGATGTTCGTTTTATGAAACGACTTATTCAGATTACTGCTGAACTTGAAGCAAATCGATTTAACTTCTGGGTAGAGCAGTTGACCGGTCGTCAAGGCCAGAACCCAAGAATGGGTGCAATTCACTTTGGTTATAGAGGATTAAAGCAACGTGTTAACGATAAACTCGATATAATTTACGATGTCAAGCCCTCAACTGATCTTACTTAGCTAAGTCTTATACACCGCCAAGATATAGTTTAATAGTAGCAAAAACAGTCAGAAAGTTCTGACTGTGGTAGATGGCTAATGTGGTGGGGCATTATGAACGAAGTTAGAACTAGGTTGATGATTTAATTCGCTTTCATCCTTTCGGAATCATCAGCATAAATAACACATTTATGTAGCGAATGTGACAAGCGGACATAGGGTTAGGATAGATCACGACAGACACGTGATTTCCAGGTTTTAACCTATGTTCACTTGCCATATTCGCTATTGATCTAGCCGTAGTGCTTCCTATACCTTTCGATTGCCTGTTGAAGCGTCTCTGGTGCTTCAGACTTTGAAGGGATGAACAACGGACTACTCCATTGTCCCCATCGATAACCCCAGCCACCATGGCGGTACTTGATGAAGTACCGTGAGGGTGCCGTGTCGATGTCGTATGGGGCAAAATGCTCCATCTCGTCACGGTAGGCGTTCGGTTTTGGAAACCAGTAATCGAGGAGGTTCTTTGTGAAATCGGCTACGACGAGGATCTCTTCTTCTGTCGGCACCATGCCTGCATAGAAAGGCTCATCACCGATGACGACTCCGACGATGTATTTCCGATCTGGGTGGGGTGAGGTCAGGAACGGAACGCGGTGCGCAGTTGCGAACTCGGTCTGTTCAGGACTGATGTCGGTACCTGGCTCCCAAGTCCCGCGATACCATCGATTTGTCATTGTGCACCTTTCAGTTGTCGAATGGATGTCTGCTTGTCGAAGGGCTCGTGAAATGAAAGTATATCCACCTCAACGAGATGGATATACTATAACATAAAATAATTATATTAACAATATAGTGGTGGGGCGTTATGTACGAAGTCAGAACTATTTTGTGTTTAGAAAGTGAAAGCCCCGCCTGCGACGGGGCTTTCGTAAAGCCTGTTGCTTGCGGGGTACTCGACGTCAGTCGAGGTTGAACCATCCAGTGTGATCTTTCATGTCATACACACCGGAGACGATTCGGTTATTGAAGATCGCCGTGAAGCTGAAGGTGCCATCAAAAACGCTGAAGATTGTGGCAAGTTTTAGCTGACGCTTAAACGCGCTCTTGCTTGCCAACGTCTTCAATGTGAACGTTACCTCCACGTAGCGAGAAGACTGATCGTTCTCGTGTCGGTGAAGTTCCTCCTGGATCTCCATGCATTTCGTTGCTCCGGGACCATTGACGATCTCGAAATTGTCGACCGGAACATGTACCATCAGGTCGGCGACATTAATCAAGGTGCTGGTGGGCATCAAGCTCACCTTTCTCTTACGCCATTAGTCCTGGCGAAAAGGACGTAATCTCAGGATTGCTCATGAGCCACCTCGGGTTGAGGATTTAAATAAAATAATACCATAAAAATAGTATTATGTAAATAAGGTTGGTGGGGCTGACTGTTATAGATTGGTACATATCCATCAGTATCTGGTGGATATGTACCAATCACTAACGCCTGTAACGGATATTGATCTGTCCATAACTACCAGTTAATGATAGAACTAAGGTTTTCTATTAGAATGAGCCACTGGTCATTGTGGGTGATACTGCTCATGTTATACTAAATTTATGTCAAATAAGCTTAAAAGTGACAGTTCTAAGATGTCATTGAAGGTTGGTCGAGTACTAAGTATTCTAGGATTAGTAATAGTAGTCTGGTGGGTGATATTCTCAGTAGCTATAAACGTACCCCAACAACTTCAATGTCAAACCCAAGTTCAAAAAATGTGCTTCGATTCTTATGGGACTATAAATCTTATAGATCTTACTCCTGTTATTATAGGAGGCTTGATAGCTAGTACCGGATATACTGTAGCTAAGAAAAACTTAGCTAATAAGGTTACTTTTGTGGTTGCCTTTACGGCTATATTAACCATTATTTCGTGGGTGGTGATAGTTTATGCTAATATTGTCGTTCACGGTATAGATTGAAGAAGCCCCCGAGACGAATCTCGAGGGGCTGGATAGAGTTGAATTATCTACCAAGTGGTTATGAGCCGCCTGTTCTGGCCGATGAGCTACAGAAACGCCAGCACGTTTGGGTGTCACTAGTATCAATAACACAGAGCTGCAAGAATATATCTCTGCATCGTTGGGCGCAATATATCGAGCCGAATACAAGCCCACTTCTAAAAATGATTAATAGCTAACTCCTATCTACATACAAAAGTTGTATACAGAATGAGAGTGTCGAGGTAAGCATGGAAGCTTACCTCGACAAGTTGTGTGAACAACCCCCTCTTTAGTACTAGTTCTTGATGACGGTGCCATCGTGCGCGAAGTCGCTGGTCCAGATCGAATAGACTGCACCTTTGTCGTTGACGCAGTTAGCGACAGTTTTCGCTGGTGACAGAGGAATCGGATCTGCCGGGGTGACGTACGTAACGAGGAAATATCTTTCGCCAAACTTGGGTCCGGCCAGCTGATTGTTCTCGTACGTGTACAGGTTATTGGCTTGGACGTACTGGGCGGGGAGGACACCGATCTTGCGCATGACTCCACCATACTCTGCAACGCAGGGTCGGGTTTTGTACGTGATCGGCTCAGGGTACAGATAGATGGGCGTCGAGACGGTGACCATCGTTGCATCCTTGCTGTTGAAGGTTGATACAGCCTTGTCGACGATTGCCGCGTCACCCTGCACGTTGGTCCAGTGATTGAGGCCGGCGTTGTTGGTGATTAACGATTCGTACGTAGCAACCGTTTTGCCTACCGAAGGCCACACAATCACCGCTGCTACTGCCACGACTACAATCGTGACAACGGCAATGATCGGCCCAATACGAGGACCTTTGTTGTACTCGTTGATTTCCATGAACTTTCCTTAAAGGATAATAGGGGTTGGTTGTCGAAGGACGTATAGAAGGCACACACCTCAAATACTGACTAATTATAGCATAAGTATAATAAAAAGTCAATATACATAGGTGTTATCCATAGAGATGGAATTAAATGAATACTTTCGCGCCCAGTATGACTTGATATATTAATGCGAGCCCTAGAACTACAAAGGGAATGACGTATTGCAAAGTGAAATTCAATATTGTTCGGTTTGGCTTAAAACCAATTTTTCGAAGATACCATTCGTGAAACGTTTGCTTTTTGTCTTCGAATTGGGCACGGCTTAAAACACAGCCTTTGAATATAATTATTTGTACGTAGTTTAAGACAACTCCAACAGCGACAAGTCGCCAATCAAGCCAAAACGGCGCAGAGTAGGCGAGTAGAATTACTAATATATGCACGATAATTACTAACGGCCTTTTGCTCATGACTTAATCATAACAAAAAGAACTCCATGAAGAGTTCCTTTTGTTAGCATAAGCTCGTTGGTGGGGCGTTATGAACGAAGTTAGAACTAAGTTGGTTGACCAGTTCGCTTTCATCCTTTCGGAATCATCAGCATAAATACACATTTATGTAGCGAATACGACAAGCAGACACAGGGTGAGGGGACGCGAGTATGGCTCGCGAACCCAGTTTTTAACCTGTATTCGCTTGCCATATTCGCTAGGAGCTATTAACTCCGGACGATACTGTAGTCCGGGTATTCCGTGGGTGACATGAAGTTGCCACGTCGGGTGCGGATGACGCTGCCGATGTCGGAGTTCTCCATGTTGCGAAGAAGCCTGTCGTGATCTCCCTCCAGCGCCTTGACGGCCTCCATGTCGAGCAGTTCTGCGTCGATGAAGTACGTGGGGCTGATGTGGTTCCGCGAGCTTCGCGTCTCGTACAGCTCACCGTCAACGGATACATCCGTGGCGATGACGTCGAAGTAGAAGAAGCCGAAGGCGCCTTCGGGTGCCTCCGTGATCTGGGTCTGAGTGCTGCGAACTGCAACCTCTTTGGTCGATTCTTCCGTGACCATGATCCCTGGGTAGAGGTAGGCCACGTACTTGATGATTCTAGCGGTCACTAAAGGCTCCTAACCTTGTTGTGTCTGATTGTCGAAGAACTCGTGAATGAAATATATCCACCTCAACGAGATGGATATATTATAGCATAAAATTAATATATTTACAATATCTGGTGGGGCTGGATAGAGTTGAACTATCTACCAAGTGGTTATGAGCCGCCTGCTCTGACCGATGAGCTACAGCCCCGTCTGACATAGTATAGCGTATAGATATACTGTTAGGCTATAATAATGGCGAGTATATAATGAAAAAAATAAACACCCGTAGACTCTACTATCACATACGCCACAAATACTTCACGTTGAACAACGCAGTGATTGTTTTAGCGTTTGCTATCGCTGCAGGGTGGGTATGGGGTTCTCTTGGTGTTTTACAACGTAATTACACCTTACAGAAACAAGTTGACGACAAGCAACAGCAGCTTCTAGTAGCGCAGCTAGATACAGAGACTGCACAGCTTCAACAGCGTTATTATCAGACGCCAGAATACCAAGAACTTGCTGCACGTCAGGACTTTGGTTTAGCTAATCCTGGCGAGAGTGTCCTTATCCTCCCTCCGAACTCTCAAGCGGCAATAAACGCTGATCAGGCAGCTACAACTTCAGAGTCAGCTTCGTCTGTTGGTCCACCAGTTGGTAATTTCGAACAGTGGATGAACTTCCTATTTGGTGGCAATAGCGCGGGTGCAGCGGCTAATTCTTAGCTTGTAAAAAGCATTCTAATCTGTTAATATTATCGATGTGCCGCGGGGTGGAGCAGCCTGGTTAGCTCGGATGGCTCATAACCATCAGGTCGTAGGTTCAAATCCTACCCCCGCAACCAAGAATTTATTGCCTCTGTTAATTTAGCAGAGGTTTTATTTTTAGAATTTTTCTTACAGAGATAAATTGGCTCTAATCCTATGTGGTCTTTTGCTATGATAGAAACATGCAGTTATACCGATTTAGTCCGCTAAAGAATTCTGATGAGTGTTTCGACTCTCTGAGCTACATTGATGAGCAGCTTAAGAAGCTCGCAGACGTCGCTCTTGGTGAGCAGTTACCTATTAACACGCTGAAGATATTTGCTCACTATAACGATGAGTACGATTTCCTGAAAGAATGGGTTAATTCACTTGGCGAGAATGGCGGTACTTCTACTCCAAGCTATTATGTTCGGACACCAGAGGCAATAAAAGTGAACGATGACCAAGTAGATTATATCGGCATCAGAACTCCCGACCCATACCGTTCACAGGTTGGCTGCGGTGATTACGTCGTTGATGACTATGAAGCATTTAAAGACAAGTACCTTGGAAAGTCACCTTTTGTCAGAGAAATTCCTCATCCAAAGTTTGAGATGCTTGAGTTATTTCACCCAGACATTGATGTATTGGGCTATGTAGTCAAAGATAATGCTTAACGATATTAAAATCATCGCAGCCATTGCCGCTACATGCATAGCATTGGTGGCGTACATTCCATATCTAATAGACATGTTTAGAGGAAAGAACCAGCCTCATCTCTACACATGGATTAGCATATTTCTAATAACCGCAGTTATGGCATACATTCAACTTATTGGTGGTGCAGGTATAGGTGCGATACCAACAATTCTCGGGGTTGGTGTGAATGCTATTATTTTGTTTTTTTGTTTTAGATATGGAACGAAAGATATCGTATTGATGGATAAAGTCTGTCTCGCTATTTCGGTACTTGGAATTGTTGCATATGTTTTACTCCAAAACCAACCTGTTATAGCTTTGGCTATCGTAACGGCAGCAGAGATTACCTCATTCATACCTAGCTTTAGGAAAACAAAGAATAGCCCCTATTCGGAGTCGTTACCAAGCTATTATCTATTGATGCTAAAGCTAGCATTGATTCTGGTTGCTCTACAGACCTATAACCTACTGACGGCTTCATATTCGATACTATGGATTCTTGTGTTTGTCGTGTTCTTGATAGCAGTCTACTACTGGCGAGCTAAACAGCCCCATAAACAGAAGGTACGACACGTAAACGACGCACCTCTAATCTAAAAATGCAAATCCCATCTCGGTTAGATAGGTAACAGATGATCAGCACCTAAGAGTTGATTCCAGCGAACCAACTCCGAACAGATTAAATTCCAGTTTGAATGTACTTGGGCAACCAAGATTATTAAAAAGACTTCTTCGGAAGTCTTTTTGCTTAAGTTTTACAAATCTTCAATCTATAACTACAATCAACTGAAACAGTATGCCTATAGAATCTCACGAGAATGCCGATCTTCCACTTGCCGTTTCATTCGGAGCTCGAATGATGCCCGAACGAGGTCCTACGGATGTTATCGCAGCCACACGTCGAGTAGGCGCTCATTATCTCATTGAACACCTTATTGGGGGTGATTGGGGTAAGGTAAATCCTGAATACGACACTCCACTTGTAGAGCAGTTTCTTGCTCGTGTAGCAGCTAATGCAGC
>Ga0302185_10000379_pt1 | contig 34904 bp, 38 predicted proteins | sample II_Bog_E1_1_FD_200231 | JGI IMG/M metagenome (GOLD analysis project Ga0302185, IMG submission 200231) | Peat permafrost microbial communities from Stordalen Mire near Abisko, Sweden - II_Bog_E1_2 | ecosystem: Environmental > Terrestrial > Soil > Wetlands > Peat | place: Sweden: Abisko... | reverse complement strand
TACTCGTAACGAGCGACAATGACTATCAGTACATGACGCAGAAGATTTTTGCGTTGCTGCGGGATACCGGCATGGCTTACAAGAAGAACGGGGAGGTAGACTATTGCGGCGGTTGTGAAACCGTACTTGCAAGGGAGCAGGTTAAGAACGGAAAGTGCGATCGTTGCGATAGTGAAGTGACCAAGAAGACTTTGAACCAATGGTATTTAAGGCTTAGCAATTACGCGGAGAGGTTGCATAACAATTTGTCGATAATTGATTATCCAAAGAGCACCGTAAATGCACAACGTGAGTGGATAGGGCGTAGTGAGGGTTACGAGGTTTGCTTCGGCAATGGCATAGTGGTTTTCACTACGAAACCGGAGACCATACTTGACGTGAGGTTCATAGTTAAGGCCGGTGAGAACGCGTTCACTGGCGAGTATGCTGTCAACCCAGTTAACGGAGAATCCATACCGATATACACCGCCGACTATGTTGTCGATGGGTATGGTACCGGCTATGTAATGGGCGTGCCAAACGACGATAAGCGTGACCGTGCATTCGCCGAGAAGATGGGCATAGGTTTCGACATGCAAAAGAACTTGATCGATGACGTTTCTTTTGCAAATAAAAAAGTAAACTATAAGTTGCACGACTGGTGCATTAGCCGCCAGCGAAAGTGGGGCTGTCCGATACCGATGGAAGGCGAGACGGATACAATGGACACTTTCGTGGACAGCAGCTTCTATTTCATAGCTTACTGCGTCTGGAAGGGTATAAAGCCTCGACCGGTTGACTTGTACGTTGGCGGTAAGGAACATGCCTGCATGCACTTGATATATGTTCGCTTCATGACCATGTTCTTGTTCGACCAAGGGTTGATTGATTTCGAGGAGCCGTTCAAGAAGGTGATCCACCAGGGCATGATATTGAACGAGGGTGAGAAGATGAGTAAGAGCAAGAACAATGTCGTGTCGCTTGACGGTTACGACAGTGACGAGATAAGGTTTTACTTAATGTTCATAGGCCACTACTTCGACGGTGGCAGCTGGTCGGACAAGAATATAAACGGCATAAGGCGCTTCGTGGGTAAGTTTAAAGAATGGATGAGCAGGACCGGAGGGAGTGAAATAGACATTCAGAAATTCAAGCAGACTATTTTTGCGTTCACTGATAGTTTCAAGTTCAACAAGGTGGTCAGCTCGTTCATGATACTTGTGAATGACAACAAGAATCTGTCTTTGACTAAGGAAAACAAGGACCAGTTGATAAGTTTACTTAAAATATACATGCCTTCGATAGAGGAGAAATTATAATGGCAATAATCAATTTTATTTTAGCTTTTGCAGGAGTATGTGGCGTTGTCTTGTTTATAGAAACGCTACTTAACATAGCGGAAGGTTATTCGGATCCGGACAGTTGGCCGGACCCACCAGATTACTACGATTAAAATAGTTTCACAAAATTGGTATGCATCCGGGATTTTGTCTTACATTTGTTAAACATTAAGTTTTAATATGAGTAATGAGTATAAGATAATCCACGCTTATGTGAATGATCCGACCACGAACATTTTTAAATCGCAAAGGAATGGAAAGGCGGAATGTACCATTCTGTCTTGTTCTAATTCAGAAAATTGCGGGATGTACAAGCGTGGTGAGTGCACTATGCTTGCTATAATATCCGGCGATCGTTGTCCGTACGGAAAGAAAAGCTTTGAGAAAGGCTTCACGCCGAAAGCAAACAACTTTAGGAGGTGGATAAAAGACCGCAGGGAGCTGTACAAGGACTATCTTGGCAAGTTGTCATACCCGACAAACGTGATGGCAAGAGTAGGCGACTACGTTTACTTGCCTTACTCGTTGATAGAGATGAACGAATCGGTGCCTTTCCTGTCCAAGAGCGGTTTCATGCTCAGCGGCAACAGATTTTTGCTGTTCGAGAACTTCACGATAAAAAACATAATTTCTATATGTGACTTCAGGCCTATGGCTCTTTTTGCGTACGAAGAAATAACCGCTTATCAGGAGAAAAGCGTTCCCAATTTTTTGCTTCATCTTTCTGAAGTCTTCCCGGAGATATACGCAGAGCTATCCACGACTTATCCACGGGCCGCCAGGATAGTAAAGTCACTTACGCACAAAGGTCGTGAGGCAGTGTTAAAGACGTTGAATCCAAACGTAGGCGCGTTCGTAGACATTCACGGAGCGAGCTGGGTATGGGATGGGGAGTTTCTCACGTCTACCAACAGCAAGGCTTCTTTCATGATCGTCAATAAATTCTCCGAGATAAGGGTAAAGCCGAACGATAACTGTAAGATAGTCATAACTGACGAGGCTCAGGTAAACAAGGACACTGTATTCTTAACATAAATATTGTTTATGGCTTATTTAAGCAGGACTTTGGTAAGAATAGTCGCACAGGACGAGCAAAGCGTGACATTCTTTGCGCATGGAAGGGGCGACTGTATAACCATGCAGAGGAGCGAACTTCCGGACTGGATGGTAGAAACGAGCACGGACACTCGTTTTTTCGCGGTCACCAATCTCGATGTCGACGACGACATTGACGAAAACGGGAAGCCGTTTGGGATTTCAGCATGGGAAAATTCAACCAAGTTTGTTCCAAATTTCAAACCATTATATGACTCAATTCGGCACCAATTAAACAATAGCAAATGCAGGAACTAATACCGACGCAAGAGTCGAAGAAGCCAAGGTTGGTTAGGGCTATCTGGTTTAAAGCCAAGAGGAAAAAAGACGGCGATTGGGTAACCGGAAGTCTCGATGTTGCCTTCGATCAGTCTACTTTCATAACCTATTGGGAGAACGTCCTAATTGAACCCGATAACGATTACCACGAGCCAAAGCAATTTTGCGATGAAGTGCACTCTGACACAGTTTGCCAGTACATAGGCGTCACGATACACGATTTCGTAAGGATATTCGAGGGCGACATTCTCATCGGGAATTTTGCCGTAGCTTTGCCTGAGAAGAAACATGGAAAGTTCCAGGTGAAGCCTATGGACATGAAGTTAACAGTCGAATGGGACCAAGAAAATCTTAGGTTCTCTCTGAATAGGGAGAAAGGTTTCGAAAAGCACAGATTCATACCTTCGTTCGGCAGGTGTCAGGTGATCGGTAACATCCATGACGACAAATATTAGACATGACAGACTCACAGAAAATAAATGCGATACTCAGGCATACTGATTTCGTATACGCAAATACAAGGTTGCTCGGGCATAAACTGCTTGAGTTTCATAAGATTCCTTTTGATTTGAAGCGAGAGGATATAATGCATTTGTTCTATCTCGGTAAGAACCATGATTCCGATAAGTTGCTCGGCTTCGTTTTCGAACACCTTTGGAAAGGCGATCCGTTATTTAAGAACGCTCTTGCTTTGCACCACCAGGTTAGTCAGCACCACCCGGAGTTCTGGCCTGGTGGGGTAAAAGAAATGCCTACGATATATGTCGCAGAGATGGTCTGCGACTGCCTCGGACGTGCTCAGGAGTTCGGCACCGACATCAAGAGGTGGTTCTGGGTTACCGCAATGGATAAATACGAGTATGACATAACAACCGAGTTTGCTGATAAGGTTAAGTTTTTTCTTGACTTGATTTTAACGCCAAAATTTTAATTAATGGGACCGACAGTTGACATGTTGGAAAGTATGGTGACTACACTATTGTAGATGGAGGAAAGTACATTATACAGCATCTTGTGTTCCAACATCATACGGAACAGTATTTTCCAGACCTGTTCGCAAAATCAGTGATGAACGAACAGATGACATCCGAGTTTTATTACCACTACAACAATAATGGTTACTTCATCGTGGAGTGCAAAGTTGGGGAGGTGCAAGTCGGTAAGACTTTTCTCTACGAGATAGACAATAAGTACATTACCATATCAGATAGGGATAACGAGGTGATCAAGATTGATCGCAAATTAGGCATAAAAAATTTGGATCTTTTGGTGGCCATCGTGAAAAGCATGCGATTGGAATTCAATGCCAATCTTGTTAGGGATGCCCTTATACACTTGGATCCAGACATTTGTGTAAGCCCTTATTACAGCAAATATCATCCGAACATATATTCTGTTTATATAAGAAACGTAGGCTATTTCTACAGGTACGAAAACGGGGATATTAAAATTGTCGGTAACGCTGAGGTGAATAACGATGGCGATGATTATATTTACACCATAGAGGATCACGAAACGTCTATAAGATACCACCAGTCTAAAATAGACCAAATAAAAAAAATGGGAGAATCAAGTGAAAAAAGTTTTATCAAAAATTAACGAGCTGATTATAAACGGCAACCCGGACGAGCAGTTCCTATCGGTGTCCTATCAGCGATATTACGCGGCTCTTGCCGAGGTGGCAAATACTGTCCTCGAGTCAAAAGCGGAGCTGTTCAATATAATTGTGAATCTTAATGATTCTCATGAAAGAGATAAATTAATGCGAATACTAATGTAAACTTATGGCAAGCAGGAAAATAAAACAGGTAATAGTGATGCGCAAGGATCTAAACATGCGCAAAGGTAAAATGATGGCGCAGGCGGCTCATGCCTGCATGGCGTTCCTTACGAAGAACGCAGTAGTCAACGATGACTTCTGGACTTTCACCACTGGATTCTTCCCTTATGATTTTAACATCATAAAAGAGTGGCTAAATGACGGCTTCACGAAGATTGCGCTGCAGGTAGACAACCTCGACGAGCTAATGGACATATACACAAAGGCCTTGAACAAGGGCATGATAGTGAGCCTCATAACCGATTCTGGGTTGACTGAGTTCAAAGGGATACCTACCGTGACATGCCTTGCAATAGGGCCGGTAGAGAATGAAGAGGTTGATAAGATTACTGGCCACTTGAAGCTATGGTAACCGATGGACAAGAAACAACTCCGTAATGAATTCCGTAATGACGTATACGAGCGAGACGGGTATAAGTGCCGCGTTTGTGGGCGTAGTGATGTTAAACTGGATGCCCACCACATAACCGATCGCACGGAAATGCCAAACGGCGGCTACGTGTTGGAAAACGGAATAACCCTTTGCGACGCCGAAAATGGCTGCCACATCAAGGCCGAGAGGTTTCACATGAGCAACAACAAGAGGTGGGTCGATGGTTACCACCCGGACGACCTGTACAAAATCATAGGATCCGACTACGAGACCGCGTTTTTAAAATCTGAACAACTATGCCAAAGCCAGAACTAAAGGGCACGAAGTGCAAGGACATATCGATCCTGAGGATTGCAAAAGATCCCATGACGGACGACTATTCCACACGTTGGGACCACTCTAGGAAGTGCACTGATTTCAAGATAGATCTTTTTGAACATGTCACCGGCTTGAGGTTCGCTGATTTTGCGCTAATGTACCCACTTCTCGCTTTCGAGTGCATGGAAGAGGAGCTTGAGTACGAGCACGACGTGTTCTGGGCAAGCAGGGAGACGGAGTTTGAACTGTTCATCCCTGTAAAAAATCAGAACCTCGTCAACTGGATAGAGAAGTACTGCTTCGACAAAAAACTAACTTTCCGCAGGATGAAAAAGGCAAACCTCCACATGTTTCATTATATACACAAGCCTTGGATGCGCGATAAGGCGAAAGAGTTTCGTGAGAAACATTCCACATAATACAAATGAAAAAGGCAACATTAAAAGATTACGTTATATTCAAGATCAGGTATTACGCCGACAAGAAATTGCTTGACAGGTACTACAAAGATCCAAATCATAGGGACAAGGGATACCCGGACCAGCACCGGGAAAGAGCTGAGGCTTACAACAAATTCAAGCGTGATCTGTTTTCATTCGTGGCTAAAGTCAGTTTCTACGATTACGTGCGCAAGTATGGCATCGGAAGTTGGGATTGCATGAGAGAGGAACTCTGGGCAGACCATGACATATTCATAAACGACGGAGCAACAAACTGTATCATGTACGTGCCCGTCAATAATGTTGAGCTGGTAGAATGGGTGACCGACAGTCTTAACAACAACATACTGCCTTGGAAGACGTTGAAGAGGGCAAGCTTATTCTTCTTGAGATTCAACACCAAGGAAACTTGGCGCAGGGACGAAGCAGCAAAACTACAGAAGGATATAATAAAAGAATACTTTACTCCCAGAAGATAGACGTACATTTGTTAAAAATAAAGAAATGATAGTAGTTTATTACATTGCGCTGTATCTTATTTCCGATGAAATGCTCAAGCACAACAACCCTTTAGCTTGGTTGCCAATTTCAGGTATTGTAGTCGCCGGTATAATACAACTTTACCTACACTATAAGCAAACAGGAAATGATTCTGAGGATAGCAACGATTTAGATGACAACAAGGATGAGGACGACGAATGTTGTGGAGGTGCCGGTGAAAATTGCCACTGCATGACTAAAGCGTAAATCCTAAAAAAGGATTTATGGAAAAGAAAGAACTGAAGGTAATAATAATGATAGGGCTCAGCGGCAGTGGTAAGTCAACCTGGGCTCGTGAGTACTGCAGAAAACACGAAAATTTCGTCATAGTAAGCAGGGACTCGTTTAGGTACATGCTTAAAAATGCCGGGTTCTGCGATCCTAAAACGGAGTCGATGATAAACGAGCTTATGGAGAACGCAATATCCAAGGCTTTAAAGTTTAAGTACAATGTCATTGTAGACAATACGCACCTGAGGGCCTCTCGCATAAATGAGATCGTACGCCTTGTGGAGTATTCCGCAGACGTAGAATTCATGTTGCTTGACGTACCTGTCAAGAAGTGCATCGAACGAGATGCCGAGAGGCCGAACAAGGTCGGTGCCGGCGTCATAACCGAGCAAAATGAGGACTTCAAGGTGCTCAAGGATAGTTTTGTCTTTCAAAACTTGAAGCGCAAGCCGTCTTGGCAGCGCCCGAGGGTGATACCGAAGATGTCGTCACCGCTCGATCCCGCTGTAATCTTCGACATTGACGGAACACTTGCGTACATGCACAACAGAGGCCCTTTTGACTGGGACAAGGTGGATAGAGATCACCTTAACGAGGTCGTCGCCGAGCACGTGAGATTCCACAAGGAGGCCGGCAGGAAGATAATAATAGTCACCGGGCGAGATGAGGCCGCACGTTCGCTCACAAGCCAATGGCTTGAGTTCTACGGCGTGTACTTCGACAAGCTTCTCATGAGGCCTAAGGACGACTTCAGGAAGGACTCGGTCGTAAAGAAGGAGATATTCCTGAACTACATAAAGGACAAGTACAACGTTATATGCGTGTACGACGACCGCCTACAGGTCGTCGACGCTTGGAGGAAACTCGGCCTATGGGTTTTCAATTGTGACCAGACTGGGGTTGAGTTCTGACAATTAAATCGGTTCTTATAATACCAAGAATATTTGTAATCAATGACGTACACGATACAATTCGTTGCAAAGCATAAGGACGGATCGCTTTGGGAGGGCTCTTTGCTATCCAAATCAAAGAAGTACAAGAACTGGATAGAAAAAGCAAAGAAGGAACATTCCAACCTGAATTTCGACGAGCTCGACAAGATAAGTTTCACAGCAACACCACTGAAGTAGATATGAATTACTATTCTTTTATAGGCTTCGACGAGGCCACTAAAGACGTAGCATACGCGAAAATCAGGAACGACTATCAGGACATTGATCACCTCACGCTTCTAAAAGTGATCTGCTCGCATTACGAAAGGCCGTTCTTAGGCAATGTGTACTGCAAAGATGTTTTAGTAAAGTTCAAGGAGGTGAAAGAAATGTTTACTTACATCTGCTATCACTACAACGTGCCCGGCCGCAAGCAAATCATGAAGTTGATTAAGACTGCAAGCAAGAACAGCTTCGAGAAAAGGTACTTAGAGGTAAGGGACCTGATAAACGCAGATGATACCGCATTGCATGACGTGAAATTCATCCTGCAGCGCACACGGGTCGAAATGGAGCTCAGCAGGCCGATATATCACCGCACCCCTGCTGTTACATCTAACCAGGTCAAAAGGTGTCCAGAATTGGCCCGTATTGACCCTGATGTTGTTATTTGGGATTTTGAGTTAATTGACAAAACCCTTTTATTTGTATCAAATAAAACAAGTGAATGGATTTTACAATTAAGTTAAACGAGAAGGAAATACAGATCCTAAGTAACATTATTTCCAATAGCTCGCCTACTGTGCCTTTTGGAGTGATAAGTGAATTCGTCCAGAACATAGACAAACAGATTAGGGCGCAGGCTCCACCAGCCGAAGACGAGACTACTGTAGGACCGCAGGAAGATTTAAAAGTTGTGTAAAGTTAAAGGGAACCATTAGGTTCCCTTTTTTATTTACTGTGGTCTGTTATAGTCTATTGAGTCGCGCTCGGCTTGTGCTGACTTGTACTTGTTTATTATGAAGTCCTCCAAGTCCGAACCGGCTTTGCCAAGCTTTCTTAGCAAGTCTTTCGGTTCCACCTTTACATGTCCCCTAAATATGGATGCTGGTACAATGACTTCGTTTGGCACTCGATTTTCCAAACCATCGTCTTCTGACGCTCGATCGTCTTTTAATCTCTTCTCACATTCGCGAATGGCATCGTCTATCCTCTCCTGTGTGATGCGCTCTACCTCGGCCTTCAGCTTTTCCTCCTTGTCCATGCGGATTTTAAAATCGTTGTATTCATTTCTGCTGTATAAGTGCGGCGTGAGCGTGAACTCCTGGACCGTTTCGCCATTGCTTCCAGCACTGACCCCATTGCAACTTAGCTTTGCTTTGTTTGTGCCGTCGTAAAGTTCGCTTCTCCAGTAAAAGTTTTCGTCGTTCATAAGGCCTACGAACTTGCCGAGCATCTTGTCCCTTACGTCATCCCCAGACGTGATTAATTCGATTTTCAGGACCGGCACGTATTCGTGGTCCAGGTCCACCTTGATTCTTGATTTCATTTATGTTGTTTTATTGATGTCTTTATGCACCAGGTTAAAACAAATATAAGTTAGGTTGCCAAGAAAGCGAAAAAAACAAATTAGTTCCCTATGAAGGCGACGAAATCACCTTCAGTACCGTTTATGTACACAACGCCAGTATTGTTTACGCGGACGACGATGCTCGCGCCGGCCGGAAGCTGGTACCCATTCCCGGTGCCATCATTGGTCGTAGAAACGCCTAACAACCCTACAAATAAGTTGGCGGCGTTTGTCTTGTTGGCCGTTATCGTTACGCCGTTGCTGACTACGTTTAAAGGCAATTGAACCGCGGTACCCGTGACAGCTATCTTGGCTTGGCCGACGATGAGCGTGGATGGCAGGATAGAACCTGAGATAGAGTGAGGCAGTTCTGTGTGTGAGTAATCCATTGTCTTTTAGTTTTAAATATATACCCATATAAACAAAAAGAGGAACATTTCTGTTCCTCTTTATATTTCGAGTTTTTAATTCCCTTAGGAGTTGTTAACCAGGCTTGGCTGATACACGTCGAAGGATGTTAAGCCTTGCATATATACTACACCATAGAACCTGTTGTTCAACATCTGAGTACCAAACCTTGAAGAGATCATCTTCCTTGGGTTGAAGTCTTGGTCCTCGATTACTGTTGGAGACAAGATGTACTCGATGTAAGGAGCATAAACGTACCCAGTATCGAAGAAGGTAGAACCCTTACGGCCTATCAAACAAACGTTACCCGGTAAGTTAGGGTCAACATAAACTGTGTACTTCTGCTCAAGAGTACCAATTTTCTCAACACCAAGAGCGAACTTAGTGCCCTTATCGTCCATATCAGTTGGCTTGTAAGAGTTGAGGTTAATCAACTTTGCAGCACCCTCTGCGGAGATAAGTATCCAGTTAGCACCACCTTGCTTAGTGGACTTCCTGATTTTACCATCAACACGGTTGATTGCAAGAACCAGACCTTGGTTATAGTCAGACTCTATACCCCTGAACACAGTGTTAGCTGGGTTAGGATCAACAGTGCCGTAAAAATCAGCGTTCCATACTTCAAAGTGACCGGCAAGTATAACAAGCTCTCTTACGATCATCCTGTCTTTCTCACCTGCAATCTGCTCAGCAAGCAACTGAGAAAGTTCAGCCTCAGCATCAACAGCGTAGTACGCCATCAAATCCTGCGCAAGCTCAACAGTCCAAGCAGTCTTAAGCTTGTGTATCTGAGTGGAGATTGGAACCTGAACGATTTCAAGCTTAAGCTCCGAAGAGAAAGCTGGGTAAAGCTCAAGGTTCATATATTCGTTGTAAGCTATCCTCAAGCTAAGCGTGCCGAGGTTGTCCCTTGTAGGTATAATTTTCAACCTAAGCAAGTTGTTCGGTGCACCGTTAGCGTTACGACCTGCTGTAGAAGTAGTGTCGCTGTTCGCAGACCTGCCAGAAGACAGGATGAAGTCACCGTAGTTTTGAGGAACCCTCTGTACGAAGAAGTCAACGTTCTGAATTGCAACGCCAGCAGCGTCATAAACTGCGATAGAAGCAGCCTGGTCCATGGTGATACCACCAACGGCAGTCAGGTCAAATTCAAGTATCGCAATCTGGGCTGTGCCAGAACCGGAAGTCAAATCAGCTGTAGCTGAGAAAGATGAAGCGTAAGCGCTGTCACCAGTAACCCAACCTGTACCAGTCCAACCGCGAGGTATAACACGACCCTTAGAGATGTCGTAGTTAGCGTTGTTGTAGAACTGATCGTAACCAGAAAGCGTGCTGAATGTGTTACCATCCATGTTGTTTACACCGCCATCCTGAAGATAGTCTGACTGTAAAGCCTTCTTGGTGTTAGACACCTTGTAGTCAAGATAGAACACCAAACCGTTAGGATAAGAAAGTGGCTGTACGGAGATAAGGTTAGGGGTAACCATCAACGCATTCTGCCTTCTTATCATAGGGATAGCTATTGTATCAAACACGGCCATATCCTGTGTAGTGTTGTTCTCTTTAAGGATCTGCCTTTTTTGGTTCTCCATAAGAACAGACATGTTCGATGCGTCCTTACCTCTCAAACCATAAAGATAACCAGTGCCCTTCCAAGCCTCAACGAGCCTCTTCCTTTTAGCGGACTCGTCCATCTCAGTAAGCCTACCGAGATTTTTCTGGTCTATATTTTCTTTTAAGAATTTCATTTTATTGTTTTTTTCTGTGATAACCTTGTTGTTTAAACCGTTATGTTATTTTAAATACGGTGCTTTTTGAAAAACGATTATTTGTCAAAATACACGTCGTCTTCAGTATGTAACCCCATCAGCATGTTCTTCCTCTGCTGAGCAAAAGACACGTCTTTCGCTGCAGGTTTGTTCTCACGCATTACTTGCTGCTTACCCTTTACGCCAGCAACAGCTTCGTTAAGAGAAGGCCTGTTGATCTTCTTAATAGACTCTATCATAGATGTATAGAATTTATTAACCTGCTCAACATCTTTGCACTTGTCGAATGACTCGGAAATCTTGGTCCTTGCATCAGCAGTAAGCCTGTCGCCAGCAACCGATAAAAGGCCGTTAGCCTTTATAAGTCTGTAGTTCTCAAGCTTAAGCTTGGCGATCTCTTTTTCCTTAGACTCCTTTATCTCCTTGAGCTTGGCGATAATTGCAGCAGACTTAACAAGCATCTTTGATTTCTTAAGAGACTCCTGAACAACACCGGCAACGTCAGCTGCGATGTCTTCCGTAGTCCTGTCGGAAGCCTTAGACTTCTGCGTTACAGTTTTCTGGCCTTTATCGTTAAGACCCTCTGGTACTTCCTTGAAGTCCAAAGCGGCGAGCTCGGAAGCAAGATCAACATCTTCCTGAAGTTCATCCTTAACGTCTTCGCCATCGTAACCCTGTTCGTAGCCAGGTAAATCGTCAATTCCGTCAAATGGATCTTTTGCTTCATCCATTATTTCAGTGTTGTCCATATCTTCCATTGATTCTATCATTTGTGTGGGTTCTTCATCCCACTCGTTTATTTCATTAAGGTCGTCGTCTCCAAGTTGGTCATCGCCAAGGTCAGCGCTATTAAGATCGCCTGATATGTCGTCGTTAGGGACTTCTTCTGTTTGTTCCTTAGCCAACTGGGCTAAAGTATCTTCAAGAGCCTGTAAAGAGTTATCGCTGCTCTCAATGTCTTGAACCTGGTCTGTGTTCAAAGGGAAGCTACCGTCAGTAGCGGTTTTTTGGCCAAGTGGGTCAAGGTCTTCGGCAGGGTCTTCGGTATCGAGCTGGTCGAGACCGTCCACGTCTTCGTCGGCAATGCTATCGTTCAAAAGGGCATCAATCCAAGTGTCAACCTGGTCTGCCTGGGTGTCTGTAAGATCTTCGATTGGTGAAGCTCCGAGACCGTCATCATCGCCAAGACCATCGTCATCAGCGTCATCATCAGCGCCAATTCCATCATCGCCAAGGTCAGTGCTACCAAGTCCAGCATCGTCAAGATCGTCGCCGCCACCAAGATCGTCGTCGTCAGCAGTATCATCAGGCAAATCGCCGTCCTCTTCCAAAATAAACCTTCTGAAGTTCTCTTTTAACTTAGCCTTCATCCTGTTATTAGAATCGTTGTTTGCGATAGAATGCCTTGTATTTTTGATTGCCATTGTAAACTTTTTAATAATTTATCTTTTAAATATTAGTACTTTTTCAAAACAGTTATTTTGTAACTAATACGCTATCAACCGCATTCTTATATGCAATGGATTCTTTAAAAAGGTTAGAATAGAACTCGCCTTTAAGCCAGTTAACAGTGCTATAAGCAGCCTCGCTGATGTAGAGAACCTTACTGTTTGAAGAGTTCTCTATTTGCTCACGCTGTGCCTTTGCTTTAGGCGATTCGTTAATAGTCTTGTTGAATTCCTCCTCGAACACATTAGAATCCTTAGCTGCGCCCTCTTTCATCTGGGCGTTAATAAGTTTTAGTTTAGGTAACAAATCTTTTTTTATAGACTCGTACACCTTCTTGAAGCCGGCTTTATCCTTGTTGTCGATCGTAGCTGAAACAGTTTTCTTGACCATGAAATTCATGACACCAACTGCTTCAACAATCCTCTTCGTGTTGGATATGGAAACCTCGTTTATTTTCAGAGCATTTTTCCACTTTGTATTGAAAGACTCAGCGAGTTTCCTGAACTCCGCAGTTGTTTTTATGTATTCGGTAATAGTGTCGACATAGGTGTTTGCCTTAGCCTCCTTAACTTCACCCTTAACCTTGCCGGCTGCTTTAGTCTGCTCGTCGGCTGGGGTAGTAACGTTCTTAGGCTGGCCCTTAACCTTAGTGCTGAATTTTTCTGGTTCCATCTTATGGTCTCCGCCATCTTTAACCTTGTCGAACTTAGGCTCTGCATCTATCTCGTGCTCGCCCTTATCACTTGACTTCTCGAAAGTCTTCTCGAGGTCTGGTTTCGCGTCCTTCCACTCCTTGTCAACTATGCTTTCTATCTTCTCAAGGATTTGTTTTATAACTTTATCGTTAGCCATTTGTAGGTTTTACTTTTAAATATTAAAAAATAAAAAAGGAGCAATGTTTGTTGCTCCTTTATAAATTTATTTACACAAAGACTCTATTTCCTCGACGGAATACTTTGATGACTGCCACTTTACTCTTATCGTAAACCCATCAACCATGTTTACCTCCAAATCCTTGTTCTTCTTCAACCTGTCTATTATGTCGCATATATCGTCTGTGTCAACTTTAAAAAGGTGAATTTCCTTCTTGTTTGACTTCTTTGTCGTCGGCTCCTTGGCTTTCATTTCCTTTGTTTATCTCCGGTTGTATTTTAACGCCGAGCTGATTCAATACGAATCTCTCGAGTTCTTGCCTGTTACAAGCCTTTATAGCAGTCTCGAGCATTTGCATGTCTATCCTGTGGGATTTGTAATCGTTAATTGCTACGGCCAGCGGCATAGCCTTAACGAGGTGCGCAGTTGCCTCCATCAATTTAAGTAAATCCTCCTTGCTGTAATAATTCTGAATCCACTTAACCTTTATCGTGTTGTGGTTGATAACGTTTGCCTGAACGCCTCTCAGGCCGTTTAGTTTTTCGATTTTATCGAAAACTTCAACGCCAGGTTCGAAAGTGAAATCGCAAGACACCTTCGTGTTACCTTCCTTTATAACCTTGTCGTCCCTCTTAAGCTTTTTTTTTACAGATTCCTCTATAGCCTCCGGATATTTCTTCGACTTATATTTTCCGCTTACCCACTCCCTTTGATCGTTGTCAGACAACAACAGCGTAACCTCGAATTTAAGTTGGTCGTCATTCTTGCTGAATTCATAAGCGGCCGTGTTGATATTTATAACTGGCAACACTTTAGATATTTCAGTCAAGAAATCCGACCTGAATTTACCCATGATCTGCGCGAGCTGGTATCTCCTCAACTCCAAGTCGTTGCCTATCTCCTCATCGAGTTTAATAGCGATGTCCATGTTTATGAACGGACCGCCTTCGTTCTCATATATCCTCAACAGGGTGTACTTTTCAAAATCCTTATCAAAAGCGGCTTTTATCTTCTTTACGATCTCTGAATCCTCATACTTAAGTATTGGGTTTGAAGTAGGTATCCATGCAGACGTCTCATTTAACGACGCTTTCAAAACGCTCTCAACTATGTTAGTGCTCATCTGGCCAGTCTTGTTCTTCAACAGGTTATCATTCAACTCCTTGACAAATGGTTTTACCCTGCTCAGTATATCACCGAACGTTTCCGGATCGTTCAAACTCAACCCGTCAATATTTTCCACCTTGGCGGCTACGCCATTTATAAAAGACGTTAAATCAGCATTAGTCTTAATCGTACCGAAGTATTTCTTTTTAAGCTGGTTTATTATCATGTTTGATAATCTATCGGAAATCTGATTGTTTAACATTATTATATTTTTCCGTATTTTGTTTGTAAGAATTTTTCAACTCCCATGATGCTTAAAAATGATTTGTCAACGCTACTAAGCCCGGCGAGTTTTTTCTCATGTATTATTTCCTTGGATGTAACAACATTGCAACTATCACCAAAGCATTTAGACTCAGTAAGCACTTTGCCGGCCTTTTTCTCGGATTCAGCTATCCTTAGATTCGCGTCATAGGTGGAAGGCTTTGATACGAGGTCCCAGCATATAAGTTCAAGGTCTTCATCAACTATGTCATAACCGGATCCATCCTGGTAAACAGAGCCGAGGGCTCTCGATGATATACCAAGCGTCTTCCCATTGAGTATAATACCACGAGCTATTTTTCCGGATGCCACTTCAGGCATGTAAGCGTTCAGCAGTTTCACCTTTGCCCATACCTCCGTGCCCTTAAACCATATATCCTCTATCGTCATAGCAGCGTTCTTCAACTCTGGAACTGTAGACTCCGCAGGGTGGTCAAGCTCTCCGTAAGACTGTCCTTCCCTTACATCCTCCTTCAAATACCTCTCACATTCTTTCTTCAGAATGCTGAATGGATAGATTCTACCGTTCCTGTTAGGCGCATCACCCTTCTGAATTATGCCAACAAGATATATTGGCATATCAGGATTAGCCTTTGCCCTTTCGAGGTAGTTATTACCACCCTCAACCTCAAGGAGGAACTCATTGAATCCCTTCTTAGAGTTTTCGACAAGAATAGCCCTATCTTTTTTATTGAATCTATTTGTATATACGATTGTCTTTTTCATTAAAAATCAACAGATTTTATTTTTAAATACGTAGCAAAGAAAAAGCCCGCTTTATTTAGCGGGCTTTCATTAATAATTGCTTTTATAAGCTGTACTTGTCGTATCGTCGTCGATTCTTATTGGGATATTCTTATCCTCCATCTTTTTGACCTTGTCGAGGTTGTTTATAACGTCATCAGAGGTCATACTTAGGTCCTCGTTTATGTCGCCTTCCGAAGGTGGCAACTGGTTGCTTTGGTCCATGATCGCCTGGTTTGATTGCATGTTTGTGATGTTTGAGATCATCTCTGCATTGTCTGACTGTGCAGAGGCGACTATCGATGCAAGCCCGGTGAGTTTCGTCTTCGCAGCGTCCTGGTTTGGCAGGTCTCCTATTTTAGATATAGCGATCGTTATGTCGTTGCTCAAATTGTCAAGGTCGTCGGATATTCTCTGCAAATAACTTATCGCGTTATTCTTAAGTCCCTCGTCAACCTCAACAAGCAACACCCTGAAGCCGGTCAGCTGCTCGATAAGTTTTATTTTGTTAGAGTAATTCTTATTCATTGTCTCCGGCGGTTTTTATAATGATTGAGTTTGAATCTGCGAAATCATATAACGAGTTCATCGCGGTGTCGAACTCCTCCGGGGAAGTAGCCGCGCTAACGCCCTGTATAAGTTGTGTAAATTGACCAGCCGCCTGCTCGCCAACGCTATCCTGTATGTTGTCGATGCTCTGTTCGAGCGCAGATGACACGCTCTGTTTGAAACCATTAAATGTATCGTCGTCAAGACCTTCAATGAGATTAGAATATGCCTGCGTAAGGTCTATACTTAAGGAGCCGCTCGCTTGTTCTGGATCTGGCTTTTCCATGGGGTCCACATCAAAGCCGCCACCCTCTGCCATATAAGAACCGAATTCAAAATCACTGGCCTCAAGCAACTTGTTTATTTGGTTCTTGTTTAGTTTAAGAGCTTTGATTGTCTTCTCGGCGAGTGGAAATTTCTTCTTAAGTAAATAAGCCTCCTTAACTGTCGGCTTATAAGTTTTCCCCTCGATAACGCTCCTGTCGTCAGGCTGGCGCTGCTCGAGATCTTGAACCTGGCCTTGGCCTGCCGCGGCACTGTTATCAACGCTGTCATCGGCAATTGCATTGTCAATATTCGGGTCCTCCGGAACTGTCGTAGTTGCCGGGTCGTTGTTAGTTCCGGAAGAGGCGACCATTACCCTGTCAAGCATGTTGCTAAAGTCCTGCGCTTTCGCCTTCAAAACCATAGCTGCCTTCTTAACGGACGGATCGCTAAACTTCATAGCCATACTATTAAGCTTTATGATCTGAGTTTCGATATTTGAAACAGCATCGTATAAATCAGACAACTGCACATCGTTAACGGCAGCTGCCTCTTTTATAACCTTATATCTACTATTCTTCATTTCAGTATTTATTCTTTTAAATATCAATATAAACAGAAAGATGCCAGCTCTCGCTGGCATCCTCTTTATTTCAATGGTTATCCTTGCTTAATTGATTAAACCTCCAAAGGCTCATTGGTAGCCTCTACTGGCACCTCGTCCTCTTCATCATCTTGAGGCTGTGCCTTCTTGATTATTTGCTTCTTCTGGCCGGGAGGCGTCTGGCCTGGTTTAGGCTTCCTGCCGCGAATTAACTTGTTAGTTACGGTTTGATCAAATTGGTCGTCGTCTCGTGCGTCTTCTGGCGAAGGCTCGTACTTCTTCCAACTGTCACCGACGAACTCCTTGTCTTGGCCAAGTGGTTTCTCTCCATGCTCTGGGTCAAGTCTCGCGTCGCCTATTATAAGCGGGTTGTCATCCTCATTCGTATCGCCGGTCCTCTTGTCGTTGTAATATTCATCGGCAGTCCCCTTAACACTCTTATACTCTGTAGACCTGCCAGTTCCGTGTGCAGCCGTGTGTTCTTGCTGTGCCTTAGGATTAAGGTAAGCCTCAAGCTCATGAACTGTTGGAAGGAAGCTGTCGAAGTCCTTCAAGAACGAAGCAACCGCGTCCCTTATGTCTTCGATGCCACCAACGTCACCAACCTTAAGCTTGGTATCGGTAGGCCTAACAGCGTTCACTGTGTAGAGAGCGTCCTTCTGGTAGTGGAGTATAATCTCTAAAGCAGCAGCCTTGACAATTACATCCTTCTTCTTGTCGGTAGGGAAGAAGTTACCAGCAACCGTAGGTATCCACTTGGTGCCAACCGGGTTAAGAATATCGTGTAACCCCGTTTGATAGATAAACTTGTTTATCGTTATCCTCTCAAACTGCTTCAATAGAGACCTAATCTTAGGCGCCTGTATGATCCAGTCGGAATCACGCCTCGTGATCGGGTAAAGCCTCAGCTTGAAAAATATTTCTATCGCCCTATCCTGGTCCTTAGAAATAGAAACGGAAATGTCGTGTATGTAAGTCATGTCGCTTATCATGACATTTACCTCATTACCACCCTTTTCTATGTCTTCATATTCGTTATCAGTAGTCTCATCGCCTGGCGTGCGTATAAGCTCAGTAAGCATGTTAAGCTTGTAAGCCTTGTTGACCGCGCTGTTGAAGTTCTTGTAGGACTCTTCCTTTATGGATACAACGCTCGAGTCAACCATCTCCTTGAGTTTACCGCTAAACCTCTTAGCCTTTGTCTCCATGAGATCAAGTCTTTCCTGTAGGGAAACGAAGTCAGCGTTCTCCCTTATGTCCATATAGCCTTCCTTTATAACTGCCACCTTGGCCTCTTTCAAAGCCTTAAGCTTTCCGGAAGCCTTGTTGAAAACAATGTTTCTAACAACGTCTTCCCTTATGGTGTTTTTGTGGCCGTCGATGAAGAGGTCTATCTTTGTCGGCTGTACATCTTTCAGGTTTACATTGAAGAACTCGAGCAATTTCTTTTCCTCGTTCATGATGCTCGCCTTACCAAGTTTGTTCTCGGTAACGAAAGCATCGTGCTTTTCTTTCAGTTCTTTAAAAAACTTATTAGTGCCTATCTGATCGAGTTTTCCAGCCTTTGAGTTAACTTCGGAAATCAAACCGAAAACGTGCGAAAGCACCTTGCTCTCAATTATCTTGTTCTCAAGAGACTTGACAAGTTCTTTCTTCTTGTTCTCGTCTTTGATCCCCTTTATGGACTCGTATATTTTCTTTATCCCTGCAGACAATATCATTGTAGATTTTCTTTTTTAAATAGCCCTGATTATATAAAGAAAGAGCGGCGTTTATTTGTGTTAACTGGTTCTTTCACGAAAAAATTCTTCTTTTGATCGATAATGTCTATACCGTTGTTTCTCTTCGCCTCCAAAGGATTGTAATTGTATTTATCCGTAGCAATCATGCCCCTTATATTTTGTTTGTCGGAGTTAGTGTCCCAGAACTCAGTCGTCTGGTTGTCAAACGTGTTATAGAACGTATCCCTCTGCCTGACATTCTTCTTGTAGACGTAATTGTAGTAATAAACGGCGTGCTGCAAAGCCATAACCAAGTCATCGTGCTTGCCTGGTGCATGCCTTCTCCTACCATCCTTATCCCATATCCAATTGTGAAATTCCGCCGAAAGATCAAGACAGTTGATCGTAATGATGTTGTTCCTTATAAATTCCTCGAGTTTGTCACCACCCTTGGTCCTAACCTCCTCAGAAATCCAAAGACCTATCTTCCTCTTCTTAACGCCGAGCGACTCATCCTTCTTGTTCAGCGTCGAATAGTAAATGTTGCTATATCCCATCGTCTTTAATTCCTGCAGCGTGGTACCTCCACCACCGGCATTCTCCACGACGGCTATTGCATTGTTATATCTCTTGCCTATCTGCATGATTATTTTCGCAAGGGTGTTCGGCATGACCTGCAATTTTAAAGTTGCGCATATTCTCAAAGTCTTCAAGCACATCACGACGACAGTTGAAAAGTCACTACCGTCCCCGGTCGCAACGTCACTGCCAATGACATACTTACCACCATCCTCAGGTGCGAAGTATTCTTTGTACTTAGTCATTATACCATTCGGATAAAGACATACGAACTTAGAGGTCTTTGCGTATGTCTCCATAGTTCTCAGTATGACAGCTTCAAACACCTCACCACCAGTACCTGTAAATTGACAGTCAAGTTCACACGCAGTCTTAGTAGGGCCAAGCTTTCTGCTTTCGTTGTCGTACCATGGCGATCTCATGTCGCCATCAAGTATGAACTGGTAAGACTTCTTGTCTATCTTGGACACTATACCTGTTTCTCTATCCACGAGCGTCTCAGGCCACTCATCGTTAAAGAACTTAAGCTCTCCCCCGCCAGGGAGCGCCTTGTTCGCAACCCACTTGTACTGTCCCTTGTTATATATCGGGTGCTCAGTCCAGTGCGCATCAATAACGTTGAAACCCCTCTGCTTCGCGTTCTGGTATGTGTCATAGTACCAACCGAAGGCTCCTTTCGGAGTCGAGATCATTATCGTGCGGCCGTTTACAAGCGCGAGAGCTGGGCTCAAAGCCGCAAATATCTCCTTCATCTTCTCCGGAGACTTCCTGTCTATGTACGCAACCTCATCCACGACCGCGAGGTTCAACGATGGTATACCACGACCAGCATCCTCCGTGTTACCCTGTGCCTTAACAAAAGAACTGTTGGTCAACTCAAAGCTCTCCTTGTTGTTGTAGCCCTCTTTGTACTCAGGCACAAGCCATGAAGCACTCTTAATGTCGTCGGTTATCCTCGTAAAATCACGGGCATTATCCAGTATATCCTTAATCGTCTTTATAAAGTCTTTCGCGGAGCCCATCTCCTTGGAAATTACTAAGGTCTTGAAGTTATTCTTGTTTATGAGCTCGGCCGCAATGAAGGCGCTCGTAAAGGTCGTGAAGCCCATCTGCCTCGTCTTCATGGTTATATTGTTCTGATAAGTTAGATACGCCATGAGCGCCTTTATCTGGTGTGGGTACAATATGAACGGCTTCCTCGCGTTCTTCGAGTCAACTGTAAAGTAAGTCTCGATCATGTATTTGTAGTCCATGAAGCAACGTATCCTCTCCTTGAGTATAGCGGCCTGCCTCATTTCGGGCTTCATCTTCATCAACCTCTTCGTAGTAAGCATTATTACTTTTAATCTTTAAATAATGCAGCCACGGAGCCCGAAATGCCAAATGGGAGCGTTTACGGCTGTGGGGGCACACAAAAGCCGTCGGAAAGAAGTATTTAACGAAATTGCAAACTTAAACGCTAAAGAAGTTTAGCGTTTGTAAAATGAAATATTTTTCAGGTAAACGAAAGAGATCACATTATGCGAATCATCCGTATAGGTCCCCCCACTATTAAAATGAAAAAAGGGGACTTTCGTCCCCTTGTATTAATTTGTTCGTATGAGTAAAATTAGAATCTTATAAGGCTGTATTGAAATGATACGCCAAAGCTCACTTGATTGTGCGCGATGTCGTAACCAACGTATGGTCCAATAGAAAACCTCTTCGGCGCCGTACTCGTCAGTATGACGCTCTTCATGTTCTTGTACTGCACGTTCGGATTGGTGGAGGATATGTCCACGAAGTTCTGCGTCGGGCCGAGGCCTAAGAAACCCGTAGACTTTGAGTAGCCAATAACGGTCATGCTGTCATTTATACTATAAGTTCCGCTAAAGCCATTGTTCATAATCTTTCCCTTGAAGTTTAGCCACTTGTCGCTGTACGATACGCTCAAGCCCAATGCGCTATCAGCCCCGTTCTTTGGGTAATTGTTGATAATGTCCGGTAAGCCGCTTGGAGCAGAGTAGACATACTTGAATGTGTCTACCTTTCCGTTAGTTATCTTGCCGCTATCGAGCACCCCAACGTTAACGAAGTTGTTTATATCCTTGCCTTTAATCTTCAGAAGATTCGCCATGGAATCTATCTGATTTTTGTACAAGATCGTGTAGACTTCCTTGTCCCCAGTGAGAGACTGCACCTGCCCGTGGAGCGTGCCGTTCTCGTCCTTGTATGTGCTCACCTGGCCGGTCAGCGCCGCAGCCTGAGCCTCGATCGTCTGGTACTGCTTGTTCTTGTACTCAACCCTTATCCAAAGGTATAGAGATAGCGAGAATAGAAGTGCAAGTACGAAGACCAAAATTTTTTCACTCGTTGTCATTTTGCTTTATCCTTTAAATATCCTTTGTTCTTTGCTTCTAAAAATTCCTGATGCTTTTTTATATTAACGATCATTACATGATTAATATTTGTATCATCTGTATAAGGTCTGAATCTTATTTCATTACCTTCTTTTAAAAATGGAGACAACTTTTCTACTATCTTCCTTATATTCATAGCTCCGACTTTTTGCATAATTCCGTTGATTTCCCAAATGATTTTATCAAACTCATCAAACGAAATGTTTAAAACTTCCGAAAATCTTTCCTCTTTAGTTATGAATCTTTCGGTTCCATACCATTCTCCAGTTTCGTTTATTACTGGCTTGATAAAATAATGTGTAGTTAAACATTTAGCACCAAAAGGCCGATTAAATTTTTTCCATTTGTAACCACCTGGATGTTCATATATTATATCGAACAAATAAATATCCGGTGTTCCTTTGCAATCAACAATCATTTCCATTCCAGATATGCACCCCTTTAACAAAAAATCTCTTCCTAAACCATCAAATTTTTTACTGTTATCCAAAGTAAACATCTCCAAATAACCAAAATGTTTCAATATGAGAGATAAAAAATTTGCTTCTAAGTAGTCTTCGGTAAGTTTGCCCGTCTTTTGATTGCTGATAGTCATTACATAAATTAAAACGGGACCAACATTAGTCCCGTTCAAATATAGTTGCTATTACTGACATTATACCTCTCTGAATATACCTTTTCTGTACAACCTGTAAATCGTCCTCACCGCGATCCTCTTTCCGTTGCTCGCCTGGTTGATTGTGTAGGTCTTTTTCTTCTTAACACTGTCGTACTTAGGGTACAATGTAACCTCGACGCTGTCCGGCTTCAATTTGCCCCTCACTACCGGTGCGAGAGCCTCAAACTCGTCCTGGCCCATCATTTTGTCGGGGTGCGTTACGTGGTGGAACATGTTTGTGTCCCTCATCAGCTTTTCTACGAACTGGCTGCCGGTAACCTCAGCTCCTGTCTCCTCCATGTGGTACAAGCTAACCGTAAAATAGTAGTTTACCTTGGTCGCGTTACTGAGGTAAGAATAAGTCTTCTTCGGATTCTCAAATTTCGTCGCCTTGGTCACGAACGGGAAGTTTTCACTGAACTTGTTTATGACATAGTTCAAGAAGGTCCTGTCCTCCCTCTTTATCGCGTTTGGATCTGTAGATGGCGCTTGCTTAGCCTTGTACAAATGATAATAGCTGCTGTTCCTAACACTCACGTTCACGTTGAAAAGTCCGTAGATGTCCTTCGTAATATCGTAATCTACGTTTATATTGAAATTCTCTTCTTTTAACAGCTTGTTTAATAAATCAAAAAGGAACGACTCAAAGCTTTTCTTTGTCTCCTCGGCAAGTTGCTTGAACTTGTTAACGTCCATCAGCTTTTCGTTACCGAATATGTTACTTTGTCGAGTCTGTTGAAGTGGCATTTTATTATTTTAAATATTACAAAAAAGAATGGAACCATAAAGGTTCCACTCAAAGATAATATTGGTTAATTGGTTATTTCCATACAAGCAATGGAATTGATGTCTTCTTGGTTCTAAACATTATGTTTCCGAGTCCCTTTTCTGTATTCTCGTAAATGCCGACAACTTTTGATATGCCGTATGATTTCTTCCCTTTAGGGTCTATCAGCTCCTTGACCGTACCGAGCTTTGACCTTTCTTTCAGGTTGCCCTTCAAAAGAAGGTATTCCTTGTTTTCTGTTATAACGAGCGTGTTTGGCTCGGTGCTGTGTTGCAATATGTTCGAGTATGTCTCGTTCATGCCGCTCTTGAGGTTCACGACGCCTACAGACTTAACGTTCCAGCCCGCTACGTAATTTATCTGGGCCGATTCTTCGAATATGTCTGACGCCTTATAATTGTCGTCGTTCCTCGTGGCGAGGTCCATGTTAAGTATGTTTCTAAAAACCTTGTTTTCCTTTATTTCCCTCTTGTAATTGATGCGGTCGAGAGCCTCTTCGAGAGTTCTAAAATTGTACTTGTTTATTCTGAAGGGCGTCTTCGTCTTGTTGGAAGGCCTGTCTGAGTACTCAATGACGTACTGCTTGTCGTTAGCCTCCACGTTTATCTTAAGTTCTGTGCCTTCGCCTATTATCGACCTTAGCTTGTTGCCGGCCTTCTGCACGGTCTCACTTATATAGCCGAGCTCGCTTATAGTTATCGTAACGCCCTTTAAAGTTATCTGTATGTCGTTCGAGCCAAGTTTCATCTTGTCGTTAATGTTCATCTCTGGCACTTCCTGATAATCGGACATCGAGTCATTGTAAGGCTCTTCATCATCGTCGTTAATCTCGTCCGTGAAGAACTCGCCGTAGCCTTCGCCATCGTCGTTAACCTCGTCCGTGTTGAAATAGTCACCGTCGTATAAACCCTCCGCCAAATCGTCGTCCTCGTCCTCCGCATCATCCGAGTCGTCCTCGTCAGTAAGCAATTCCTTGCTTCCCTTGTCTTTTACATCAGTAGGCTCGATCTCAACGTCCAGCTCGTCCTTGTCGCCAAAATCATCTGTGTAGTCAGTAGGCTCTGCGTCAGCGGGATCCTCTATAGATCCAGAGGCATCGCCGGCAAAACCATTTTCGTTCGGAACATCTCCAAGGGTATTCTCGAGCGGCTTCATGTTTTCATCCGGCTCCATACCTGGCTGGTCGTAAGGTGCATCGACCTCGTCGTCGTCCTCGAAGCCGTCTATGCCAAGTTCCTTTATCTGCGCGTTTATGTCCTTACCTATCTGCTGGAACTCCTCGGTGTTGAAGCCGTCGATGTTCTTGACGTAGGAATTGTTCGGCTGCGTCTTGCTCTCGAGCGATGATATTTCGGTCGCAAGCTCCTTAAAGTCGGAAGATAACGTATTGCCATCCTCCTGGTGGAACGCAGCCTTCAAAGCTTCCGGTCCACCCTGCAACTTCGTGCCAGGCACAGGTGGGGCTTTAACCTCAGTTCCACCAGGGACGCTTGCATCCGCAGCGGCTGTTGGTGGTTCAGCCACTCCAGCAGCAACCGGTGCCACTGACATAACGTTAGGCGTTCCAATAGTCTGGCCGAGTATCTTCATGAGGTCATCCAAAGACAATACCTGCATAGAAGGCGAAGGCGATGACACTATAGGATCTGGCTCATCCTGGTAATCCTCGTCGTCCTCATAAAATACATTGGCGTCCTCCGTATCAAGGTCGTACCTGTCGTTGTCTTCCTTGAGCGTCTTCTTTAGATCGTTCGGCATGACAACGAAGGACTCCGTAATAACGTCGAACGTTACGTTTATTCCCTTAGCGTTCATCTTATTGCAATAGTTCCTCCAGTCCAAGCCCTCGTTTATATTGTCGAGCTCTTTGTATTCAGGTGTTTGCTTCCCGAAATTTTTCCTTACAAGTAAGCCGGAAAAGTCTATTTTATTAGGTATTTTCATTAATGTATTTATGAATTCTATGTTTTTAAATATTATCTTATTTATAAATGAATCCACCTCTTAGCTTGCTATTCCAGCCGCCTACTATTTTCTTTCCTTCCTTGGCTATAAAGTTACCCTGGCTGACGGTTATGTCGAAATTGTTTCCGGTCTTGGTTGCGACGCTCTCTTTCCATATATTATAGTCGCGGTAGACCGACTTGTTCTTTATGGTAGATTTAGCCTCCGTCTTGATGCCTTTTTTCTCGACGAATCTCATCACAAGCTCGTTTTGTTCCTTACTCGGTATGTTGTCCCAGTAAGAATCAAAATTGTGCCTCATCTCGAAGCCGAGACCGCCGGCGGACCTGTCCTTGTATATGTATTCGTCGTAGTTAGGGTCTATGCTCTCGCAAAACTGCTCAAACTCGTTGAATGGCACGACAAGAGAAGTGGTCTTCCTATCCCTTGGGTAGTAGTACTCTATTATAACCTTGTCGAAATCGAACTTTACGTCATCAATCTTTAGGCCCATGTCCTCAGTTATCAAAGACTTGAAGTACTCCTTAAGCAGCAACTGCACCTTGGCATCAGTCTGCTCCGATATGAACCTTTCGAAGGTAGCTTTTTTACCGTCGCGGCTGACGTTTTTCTCGACAAAGCTCTCGAAATCAGACTTGCTGAATTCCAGGTTCGTCTCGCCGTCCTCGTGTATCAACACCGCCTTAGCGTGCTCACCAGAGGTGCTCAAGTTGTGCTCCATTACGAACGACCTCTCAAGGCCTTTTATGCCGATGAGCTTTTCTTTAAGTTCCTGCAGCGGAAGTTTTGTGACGGTCTTCGAACCGCTCTTGACATTTAAAGCGTTCGCGTAAGGATCGAAGTCCTCGAGCCTCTTGCGCACTAACTCCTTGCCGAATGCGGGCTTGTCCATTACAGCCATGTCGGCAGTATTGTTCTCCGTTATGTCCCACTTATGCGTTTCGTTGTTTTCGTCGTTCATTTCGTTCTTGTTTTTATTTATATATGTCCCCTTTGTATATGGGTCGCACTGCAATTCGTTATTTATCTTTTTGAGGTCCTTGGATATTTGAATAAGCCGCGTCATCGGAAAATCCGTAACGTAGATCTCCTTAATAGAGGTGCCATCCGTCCTGCCCGTTATCTTTGAAGTAACGTTGTACTTTTTGTTTCTAAGCAGGTTGGTTATAGTCTTCGCTATTTCCTGGCTAAATGGCGTATCATGCCTGTTGTGAATTCTTATGTTGACCGTAGACATCCAGTCCATCGAGTACTCCTCCTGCAGGAAGTCTACCTTTACAGTTTTTATACAGTCCTTGCCGTTCCTGTCTACGCTCTTGACAAGTGCGAACTTCTCCCTTGATTCCATTATGTCGGAAGACAAATCGTTAAGCAGGTTGGTGAACTCTTGTGAGCAGCTCATCAGGAGGTCCTTGTTGTCCGCCTGCAGCTGGCTTATGAACTGCTTTGCGCCGGCCGGGTTCTGTATTATAGCATCCTTGTTTTTGTTGATGTAGTTTGCTATCGTTTGCTCCTCCGGCTGTGTCCACGCCCTGTCAACAATATTACTTAGTTTCGTGTTTATATCTGGCATTACTTGTTATTGTGCAACTTAAAGAATAAATTCTCAACCTGCTCCCTTATTATGTTCCTCACCTTCTTCTCGGCCGAAGAAGACATTCCATCCTCTATAACCAAAAACTGATTTTCATTAATGAACTTACCGTCACAAACGACCCCATCGTCAACGGGGTCGTAACTCTCGAGCAACTCACCCCTCTTAAAATAAGCAGAGTCTTCGGTAATTAGCAACGCTTTGTTCATAAAAATGATTTCTTTTTTAAATATTAATAAAAAAGGAATAGCTTTTAGGTATTCCTCTTATTAATCTAAGCGACTTCGGTATATCGCTTTGACTTGCTTATCTTTATCTGCTTGTTACACAGGTCCTTTATCTCGTCCATGTGCGATATTGTTATTATGTTCTTGTAGTAGTTAGACAGTATGTTGAACAGGTCCGGCAGCTTCTCTATCGTCTCCTTGTCGAGCGAGTCGTAGCCCTCGTCTATGAACAGAGTCTGCACCTTGGGCAATATTGATATTTGAGCGAGCGCCACCTTGATGCACAGGTTTATCATGAACGTCTCCGATCCGGACGCGAGCGCCACGTCGTTGTGCTCTGGATCACCCTCGTAGTTGAACTGTATCTTGAGCTCGCCCTTCTTGTCGTCTACCTTGAATTCAACCGTGAAGTCGAATATCTGCTCTATTATTGTGTTTATGCGGTCGTTTATCTCGCTTATCTTCGACATCAGCATGAAAAGCGGCAGGCCGTCCTTGTCGACTATCTTCTTGTATATCCGCAGGAGCCTTATCTCCTCGGTCAGCGAGTCTATCGTCTTCATCCTGTCCACATACACCTTCACTTCCGACCTCATAGAGGCGAGCTTCATTTCGTAGCTCGATATGTTCTTCCTAACGTCCTTTATCTTCGAGTTTAACGAGTTCTTGTCGTGGTAATACTCTGCCACCTTGTCCTTCAGCAAATTGACTATAAGCCTCGCGTCGGTAACCTTCTCGTACTCGGATATTTTCGATTTTAGCCTGCTTATCTCGAGTTCGTTGTTCTTTATGGTGTTCTCGATCTTTATTATTTGGTACCTTTCTATATCCTTGGCTATCTTCTCCACGTCTTCCACCCTCAAAAGCCATTCCTTCGCGTATTTTATTTCTTCCCTTACGACGTCACTCGCTTTTGCGATCGAATCTCTTTCCGCGTCAAGGCTTGAGATGCTTTCAAGTATTCTTTCCTTGTCTTTGTCCGTAAACTTCTTACCGCAAGTATTGCAACTATCAATGTTCAATTGCGACTTCGCCTTCTGTATTTCGTGCTCTATGACGGCTATCGACTTCACGGACTTCTCTATCACAGCGGCCTTGGCCGATTTGACGCTATCGTATTCGCTTATAGGCCCGTTTGACAGCTCGAACATTGTTTTTTCGTTCGCTATTTCCCCCCTCATCTGATCCACCATCGCCCTCTTGCCGACGATAAGATTTCTGTACTGGGCATTCTCCTTTTCGAGCTGAACTATTTTGTTGTTAAACTCATTCACGTCTATGACGACGCTGCCTGACGCCCGCTGGTTTGAAGCGTATATCTCGTTAACCTCCTTGTAGCCCGACTCAATATCCTCGAGCTCGTCCAACAACTCGGTCTCCTGTGACTTGTCGAACTTCAGCAAGATCTCCGTCTTCACTATGTCCTTCTCGACGACGCTGATGCTCTTGTTCTTGTTTAGCTCAGCCATGAGCGTGTTGTACACCGCATTCTTCTCCTTCAGTATGTCCTTGACGTTCTCCTCCTTCAGCTCGAATGGCTGCAGGCCGAGGAACTTGTGCACGAGCTTCAGCCTGTCGGAGTTCTTGCAGTCTATGAACTCGACCTGTCTCTTCTGCGCGGAGAAAATGCTAAGCATCTCGAAGGTCTCGTTTATGCCGAGGTATCTCTGGATTTCCTTCTCCGTGTGTGGCCTACTCTCCTTGGAGAAGTTGTTTATAACGTTTCCAATGTCGTCGATCTCCTCGAAAGAAAGATCGAGCCTGCAAACCGATAGCTTCTTGTCAGCCGTTATCGTCCGCCTTATCTTGTACCTGGTCCCGTTCTTAGTGAAGTATATCTCGACGTAAGCCGGCTTCGACTTGTTGAACTTGTTTATCATCTTGATGGCAGACGAATTGTTCGGCATCTCGTTGAATAGCACGAACTGAACCGCTTTTATGATTGTGCTCTTGCCGCTCCTGTTCTTTCCTATTATACCTATCAGGCCGTCCATGTCAAGGTCTATGACGTTTTCCGCGTCTGAGAACGAAAGGAAGTTATTTATGACGAGCTTGTATATGTCGAAGTCGCCGCTGTCGAATATCTTAACGTCGCCCTTCGAGAACTCCACGTCGTACCTAAGCAGGGCGGCCGTATCCTTCTGCAAGTCGACTATGCCGAACTCCGCCGCGTTGCTCGCTATGAACTCCTTGAAGTAGTCTATCAGGTTGTTCGATGTTATCTTGTTCGTGGCCACATTGCCGTAAGACAGCGGCGACTTGTTTACCACCGGCAGAAGGTCCACCTCAACGTTGTGCTGCGCCTTTATCTTCTTCGCGAACTCTATCGCGGAGCTCCTCGTGTGGCTCTCCACGTCGAACTTGACGCGGACCTTCTGCGTCGGCAGCAAGGCTGGCACCTTCTCGTTAACGTTCACGCTAACCGTGGAGTAGATGTTCGTAAGCCTCTTCACTGTCGTGTCGTAAGTGGTCCCGTTCCAATCGTACACGAGGTAAGAGCCATCAGGCTCCTCGTCGACGTTCACCTGTATCAGAGACCCAGTGTAGGCGATCTCCCCGTTCCTGAAGAACTGCTGCTTGTGTATGTCTGCGGCCACCACCTGGTTGCACTCTATGAACTCGGCTATGTCTATGCCGCCGCCTATCTCGAAGCCGCTGCTGTTCTTCGCGCCCTTGATGACGCCGTGGTAGAGGCCTATAGTGTACTCCCCACTGTCGTTGTTGCTCACGAAAGGATTAAGCTGGTCGTCTATGCACGACCACACCGCCCACTGGACGCCGAACTTGCTGTAGAGGCCGGAGTGCTTGAAGTAGTATATCGGGTTCACCTTCTCCTTCTGTATGGAGTGTATGATAGGGGAGATCGAGTCGAGCCTGTCTGCGTTGTTAAGCTGCACGTCGTGGTTCCCTGGTATTATTATGATCGGGCAGAACTTGGATAGCCTTATGAACAGGCTCCTGCATATATCAATCTGCTCCGGGCTGAGCCTTATCTTGCTGTCTATCGTGTCTCCAAGTATTAGTATCAGGTCAGGCTTCTCGTCCTCCAACACGCTGTATAACTCCTTGAAAACCGACAGGTGCTCCGCGAACCTCTTAGAATTGAAAATGTGTATGTCGCCTATACAAATGATTTTTTTAGCTTGGTCTGGATTCATCGAAACACTTGTTTAGTTCGTATAAAAATGCTGGCTTGTCCTTGCAGTAGAATTCGTTCATGTCTTTGTATTGGTAAAGGTTAAGTATGACGAGGCTGCCGACTCCACCGTTCATAAGCTTGTCTATCTGCCTCGCGAAGTGGTCCATGTCTATGGTGTTGTCGAGGCCGAGCACGACGCGCCTCTCCCTAAGGAAGTCGACCGTCTGGTCGTTCACCTCCGTGTTCAGTATCGGTATGCCGTTGCCGGTCGGAAGCACGTCGTATATGCCCTCGCCGAGGACTATCGGGTAGTCCACGTCTATGAACTCCTTGTAAGGGACGAAGTTCAGCCTGCCGAGGTTCCTGTACCTCTTCGTCTTGAGGTCCTGCAGGCACGCCCCGACGAGACGGCCGTCCTCATAAAACGGAAATACAATATTGTTATAGTAGATCTCATCCTCGCCATAACAATATTGTACCCGCCTCTTAACGAGGTCGCTCTTCCTCATCCCCCTCTCGCCTATGAGGTAGTCTGCCGCCGGCTTGTGCAGGTAGAAGCTCGCCATCTTCTGCGGCAGCGCTATTACCTTCTCCTCCTGCTCGACCGCCTGCTCGACCGCCTCCGCGTGCTGGTGCCTGAAACAATCAAGCGCCCTCCATCCGTTGTCGTTCGCGTAATCCTCCATGAGGACCCTTATGAAGCCGGAGTAGTGGCAAGCCCAGCAGTTGAATATGTTCCTGTCTATGTTTATCTCGAGATTGAACTTGTCCCCCTGGTCGCATCCAGGCTTCGGGCAGTTGTACTTCAGGCCCTGGCGGGTGTATATCGCGTCGCCCAGGTTGGAGTTAAGATACTGTTTGAGGACCTCTCTTGTCATCATAATTTGTAATTGCTAACAGACAAATATAGCCCAATATCGCACTGGCTACTTGCCGTCATACAATTTTAAATACGCCTTCCCGAGAATCCAGCTGTCGGACATGTCCTTCGCCTCCTCGAGGAACACCTCCTCCCCCTTCCTCGGCCCTGACTTCAGCACCTTCTTCGGGAAGAAAGACTCCCCGAGCTCCTTGACGGCAAACTCGAACGCGACCTCCTTCTGCTTGACGTCCTTGCGCGCCCTGGCGACCTTGTGGAAGCCCGGGAAGCACGCTGACCTGGCGGCGTTAACGTTTATCTCGACGGTCTCTAGACCCTTCGTCTTCATGATGATTTGACAAGCGAAGTTAAGCTGGGCTGTTTTGAGCATCGCGTCGGCGTTCGTGCCGCCCTGCCTGAAGCTCTTTAGCCTCTCCTCTATGACGAACTTCGTGACGCCGAAACCGTCCGACTTGCACTTGGCCAGTATGTCATCTATCAGGCCTATAAGCTCCATGCCGCGGTCTACCAGCTCGTCCGCATCGAACTTGTGGTACTTGCACGTTACGAGGTCGCCCCTGAACAGCGAGAATATGCTGTAGCCCACCACCGTCGTCGAAAGGTCGAACGACAGCAGCAGGTCCATTTCTTTGTTGTCCATTTACCTCTGGTCGGAGTTACAGGTAAACTGGCCGTTTAATATGCAATTGCAAACGCCTCCGTTCGCACAGGCGGTGCAGGTTACTATGTACGGCGGGTTCCACGCAGGCGCCGTCCCTATCCCAGGTACGTAAGGCGTGCCTATCCCGGGTGCCTGCGGCCAAGGCTTCCCTGTGTAAGGGTATGGCCAGTATGGCGTGTCTGTGTAAGGGTATGGCGTGTTAGGCGTGTTAGGCAGGTTAGGCGGGTATGGCATATTAGGCGTGTATGGCAGTGGCTCGGTGCTCGGTATCGTCACGGGGTATGGCAGTGGGTTGACGAGCGGGTAATTAAAGGGGCCTTGCTCCTGCTGCTTCTGTTTGATGAACTCGTCCACCCCCTTCCTCCAAAGCCTGTCCGCCTCCTTCTCCGCCTCGAGCTTCTCCTGGTGCTCCCTCACCTTCTGCTTGGCGAGCTCGTCCCTGATCGAGTCAATGTCGCGGACGTCGGCTTTAGCCGCCTGCAAGTCTACAGGCCCCTCGGGCTCGACCTCGGTTTTGTCTGCCGGCGCGAGATCTTCCTTTGGGTGCGTAACTATTAGGCTCACCCTGTGGTCGAGGTAGTCGATCAGCTGGTTGACGGTATCCTCGAGGTGGAGCCCGTAGTTCTCGTCGCCGGCAAGCCACAGGTCGGAAAACACGACGGCGAACTTGTTTACGATCCTGTCGAATATGAAGGCGTACACCTCCTCGAACGACAAGTTCAGGAACGCATCATCTACCTCGTCCTGCAGGTCGAGGAACTTGTCGTCGAACTCCCTCGCCTTCTTGCGCGCCTCGCTGAGCACTCGCTCTTCTTGCTTCTCGCGTTCCACCCTCTCGCGGCGCTCAAGATTCATCCTCGTAAAGGAAGACACGTAGGGCCCGGTTTCCGACGCGTTTATGTTGTTCATCGTCTCCTCGAAGCTCTTGATGGACTTCTTGAGCATGTCCTCGGCACTCTCCTTTATCGTGTCGTCTACCGGCCTGTTCCTAAGCTTGGCGAGCATCCTCTCGTACATGAACTTCTGGAAGCCTATTGAGTCGAACAGCTCCTTGTCTGGGTCCGCCTTCCGGCCGGTATCCCTGGCCCTAAGATCCTCGAACCAGGCGTCCACGTCCTCCTTGCTTACCATGCCTTCGCTCCAGTCGAAAGACTTTTTGGCGTAGCCGTCCTCAACAACATCGCTGTGATCAACGAAGGCTCCCTCGCTCACCCACTCTTCGTTTTTTTTGCGTAGCGTGCAGCTCGATTTCATAGTGAATTCGTCCTCGTCTTCATACAAATCCTCATCGTCGTCCTCCGTCTCAATCCAACCGCCGCAGCTGTCATCACAACACTCGGTGTCCTTTCTTTCCTCCTCTACATCAAAGCCGAGCAGCTTGGCCGCCTCGGCGTCTGACACGGACTCTTCCAACAAGAGCCTGCCAACAATCTTACTTGTGTTTCCCATTAATATACGTATTTTTTTTCGTTCACTCTCGTCTTCTGGTCGAAGCCGAGCGAGTAGTTCAGGTACTCTATTGGGTTGAGCTTTACGAGGTCGTAGCTCCCGCCGTACGAGTACCGCCTCTTCGTCGCCTGGCAGCAGTCATAGCCGTCAAAGTAAGGAGAAAAATCTATAAGGTCAAATTTGGAAGAGTCGAGCGCCATGCGGAGCCCCACGTACTCGTCCTGCAGGTCGTCCGGGAGCAGGTGCCTCTGCTCCTCGAACCTCGAGTCAAGCATCGCCTGGCTCTCCGGACTCATCCCGTCCTTGAAGACCCTGCTGCTGACGCCGGCCAGCCGTAGGATCTGGTTGAGCCTCTCGTATATGAAGTTCTTGTTGAGCATGACGTTGAAGTTGCTCCTCTTCAGGTCGTCGAACTCTTCCGACACCATCCTCCCGGACTCCTCCCCGGAGAACGACGGCAGGACCGGCACGCCGAACCTCACGAAGGCGTCCAGCAGCGCCTCCTCCACCACGCCCCTGTCCCTGCGGTTGAACATGAACGCGTCGTGCAGCGGCAGGACGTCCACGCCACGCTCCATGAGCGGCATGAAGACGCCGTCTATCAGCACGAGCGCCTCCACCCGCTGCATGATCTGGCAGAGCCTCTTGTTCCCGCCCATCTTTATCAGCGAGCGCTTCACCATGTTCACGAACGGGAAGTGGCTCTCGAAGAACCTGTATATCTCGTTGTGCCTGTTCAGCTTGCCGTAGAAGTAGTACATGCTCATCAGCTTGACGTCCGGGCACACGACCTCGCCGGAAAGGAAGTCGTAGAAGGAGCCGGAGCTCGCGATGCGCTGCAGCATCCGCACCCTCTCCCGGTGACCGTCGTCCTCCGCAACCGACAGGAACAGCCGGCGCTCGGCGTCGGTCAGCACCGAGGACACGCCGTCCAGGAACCCGGCGGAGAACAGCATGGAGAAGAAGTAAGGGTGGCTGTTCCTGACGTCGATCTCCTCCGTGTCCGTCGACCCGCCGATCTCCACGTACCGCCTCAGGGCCCTGTTCATGTTGAGGAAGGGGTGGTAGAGCCGCGTGCCGAAGGCGTCCCTCCCGATGGTGAACCTGCGCAGGCGCTGCCCCGCCGGCGCCTCCCTGAGCTCCCCGCCGGCAAGCACGTTGGAGTAATAGTACTCGAAACCGTACGAATCATCCTCCGAGTGCAGGACGGCGTCGTCCGACAGCCTGAACCTCATGGAGAACCACTCGTTCAGAGAAGCGTCCCTCACGGTAGAGGACGAACCGTCAGCGTACCGGACGTCCCCGTCCCCCTCAACCCCGTAGAACCTCCTCACCGCGACCCTGCCGCGCAGCGGGAACACGCACACCTCAGGCCGCTCCACCGAGAACGCGAAGTGCCTGCACACCCCGGACCCCTCCCTGCCGACGAACACCCCCGGCTGGTAGAAGGGGTCCTCCACCACCACCCCGAGCGACACCAGCCCGTCGAGCAGCCTGCGGTAGTCCCTCCCCGCGAACGACTCCAGGAACCTCGCCGGCATCGGCGTCTTGTCCCTCTTAGACGGCATCGTCGACCGCCACCTCGACGAGTAGAACAGCAGGACGTGGCACAGCGACATCGCCTCCTCCACCCTCGACAGCAGGAAGGCGTCGCCAGAAGAGAGCACCGCCTCCAGCGAGTACCTCGGCACCACAAGGTCGTACCTCAGCGCCTCCCTGTAGCGCCCGCCGTCCCTCGTGCCGTCCGGGCGCACCCTCGGCCTGCGGCGCAGCATCTCCACGCCGTCGCCGCGCCACTCCGCGTTCCTCAGCGCGCA
>Ga0302185_10000376_pt1 | contig 35117 bp, 27 predicted proteins | sample II_Bog_E1_1_FD_200231 | JGI IMG/M metagenome (GOLD analysis project Ga0302185, IMG submission 200231) | Peat permafrost microbial communities from Stordalen Mire near Abisko, Sweden - II_Bog_E1_2 | ecosystem: Environmental > Terrestrial > Soil > Wetlands > Peat | place: Sweden: Abisko... | reverse complement strand
AGTTCAGCATATTCTCCTAGAAGAACTATTTGCAGATAATGGTCCTCTTGGGCCAAAAGCAAGGATAGTATTTTTTGTTTCCCTTATCCTTATTGTACTCAATCAACTCCTTAAGGGTTTTGAGGTTTTGGCCTGAAGGCTTCAAGAAAATCATGATCTGATCGTAGTTGTTTGGGATGGGCATAGGCTCAAATGGAAGAATTCCTCCCTCTTCGGGCACTCCATGCTCGGACAGCATCTTTTTTTCAATTACAAGATTGATCGGCGTACGGACATCGATGTCCAACATCAGAAGCTTCCTGCCTGCAATCTGACTCATAAATTGGATACCGAATCGAGGAGAGAAATCATTTTTGATTTGAGATATTATCGGAAGAGGCTGGGTTCAAAGATGCGTTCGTCTTTATTCAACATGTTTGACTATAAATTACAAGGCGATTATATTCTCTTTTACTCATGGATAATCTAGCTTACCCTACGCCCTCCTCTCCAAAAATATATTTAAAACAAGAGGTGTCTGTTCTATCACGAATGAAATGAAATAAAATTGCAGTGGATGGTTTCACTGAGATTTGCTGCCTTTCGATTATTCGATATAAATAAATTCATGAACAAGGAACAAATTGTGGGCGTTTCCTCTCTTCCTGATCTTCAAGATCTCCAGAAAATAAAAAGGAAATCCTTACAGCATACTGCTCGCGTGGCTGATTATAAAAATGTACCCATCGCAATACCTAGAATATCATCCTGGCCTAAAACATAACCAAAAGCACTATAAATACCTAGCCAAATCGCAGTTCAGTCGTCTAGCCTCTAAAGGCCACTCGGGTGTGGTGCACTCTGCCCTCAAAAAAGCAGTACATGATCAAGATAGTGGTTGATCCACCAAAAATAAAGATAAAAAATAAGAATGAAGGGAAATAAGCTAAAAAAACTAAAATAGCATCGAATCTAAAGCCGGTTTAGAAAAAGGATCAGTAGACAGAAGACAACTTGCTGGCTAAGTTTTTGGTAGCCTGCAAATAACTTCAAAACGACGACAAGATCGCATCCAAGGAGGTCGTTGAAACCTGCAAAAAAAGCTCATAATGCCAGCAATCGCTGAAACCTTCCCGCAGAACGCACTCCCTCGAACCGTAGTAGAAATGGGTGAGGTTCTCCGCGAAATTTAAATAACTCACTGCACGGTTGAATAGCATAGAGTAAACCCTAATATCGTTAAACTGATGAGTATTATTATCTATTTTTAGAATTATATATTTCTAGTCTTATTATAGCTCATGTCTAGTATATCGGACCGCCCTTTTTAATCTGAATTGGCCTATTCACGCTCACGATACCATTACAGCTACTTTTATACGCAGAAGACAATTTAGAGCTTTAAAAAAAGAAATGGGATGGCGTCATGCTTGGAGTTTGGTGGGACTGAGTAAAATTGTAAACCGAGGGAGCTAATCAAAAAGATAGCGACTGCAACAGAGATTGGTCTTTCTCAACAGGAGCGAACAAGTCTACAACACAAGGGCAATACAGAGACATCACTGAAAAGCAGCTAAAAAACTTTGGCTGGTAGTCGATAGCTGTTATTTAATCGCTTTTAGTGTAAGAAATCGTTGGCATAATCAAAAACGATGCCCTCCTTGCTCTCTTCCATTTTAGCAATGAGTAACGTTGCATCCGAAATCAAAAGCATAGTCTACTGTTGTGAGCTCTAAATTAACTAATATAAAAAATAGATATGTAGGCTAAAGGCAGTTTAATAGGAGTACATGCTTCTTAGATAAATTTTACTAAAACACTATCAAACTTGCAGTCAGCATTGATAATTTATTTCATTATTATTTCATTATCATCAATCAATCATCGAATGTAGTCAGAGAAGAATGCCAGTTTGTCAGTTGACTCCAGCTGCTTCATGAACTCACTGTACTATTCGCAAAGTTTTAGCAAATTCTATTCGTCGTAGTCCTGCCAAGCTCCGGTTGCCTTGCGTTCCAATTCCTCCCGAATTTATTGCGAATAGTTGCATTCCTTGATAAATTTATTCAATTTTTCACTGTATTTCTGTCTGTATTCATCATCTTTATTGGGATTGGCTGCTTTCAAGTTAATCGACAAAAATTTAAGTGCGCTCTCCTTTGACCCAAGTGTGGGATATTTCGGCCTACGGTATCCTAATTGCGCCAAGCACCTCATCATGATATTACTGAGGTGATGTTCTAAAAAGGCCGAACAGTCGTTTCTCTTGGCGATCTTTTTTAAGTCATTCTTTTTCTCAAATTACACTGGTAGCTTGTCAGGTAATTTCAGCATTTCATAGAGAGCAGGATTCTTTTGGAAAGCCTTCATGTTCTTAGCACTTGACATGAGGAAATATTTCTTCTTATACGCCAGTCCGAAAAGAGCATTTCCCTTCACCAACTGCTTTTTTGCCAAATCCGTCATGCTGTATCCTTGATTCTAGAATTTACTGTAAACTGAATGGACATCTTCAATGTTGATTTCCTCGGGAGGTGAAAATGACTCGCCTCGATTGATAAATGTATCAGGATTATTCACAAAGTCATTCAGTTACTTACTACTTTTAAAGGCATAAATTTTGCGATTAAACAGAGCGATGTTTTCATAGTTTTGAAGACAGACTTTGACGTACTCTCTTCGGATTTTGTAGCTAATCGGACAGAAGTTTAGATATTCGGATATGTTGTGCAGAACGCAGTTAAGACTTAAACCGATATGAGTCACGTCTGTCGCCGAATGGGTCACCAAGTCTTTGATAAAGGTTCGTTTGGCTTTCACCTTCTTTTCCATTTCACTTCTTGACTGTTACAGCATCCCCCATTTAGACATGTTTCCATCGATTATTTTGACGTTGTTGTACTTACTCTCATAGTAGACTTAGACCTACACCAAGTTATTACGTGTTGTTTGCAGTCTGCTGTGAATCACTCCCATATTGTAGTCGTAGAGAGCTTTATTTTATTTATCTTTGCTTAGAACCCGCTTTTTAATATCTAATTCTGTCATTTTGGTGATGAGGAGCAAAGTAGGAACAATTCCTTTTTTGTTGAGCAATTCACATTGCTTTTTATTGAGAGGTAAGCCATCCAACACCCATCCTTGATGGCAATCATAGAGCATGCTTCTCTTTTCGATTAAAGACACAATCGACTCATCGCTTAGGCATTTTCCCGAGCGAACCTCACTTAGAATCGATCGAATATCGTAATCCTAATGCTACTTCGAGAACTCCTCAATTATCTATTCGATGCTTATGATTTTAAATCCATATTTATCCCGTATATTCTTCGCGAGAGTTGTCTTTCCTGTCTTTGGCTTGCCGATTATAAAGAGTATGGGTGTAAATTTCACGTCTTTCGGAATGGCTTGGTTTTGATTCAAAGATTTTGGGTTTCTCATCACATAGTCTCTTTCTTCCTCGTCATTTAAGTAGTATATTCTATCCTTGTAGATCAAAGGGAAGGGCTTGGGATTTTAAAATAAAGTAAAAGGATTTAACTTCCCGAACCGACTCTCCCTCACGATATAGTTGTTTAAGAAATCACGGACCCGATGTCTGTCGATGGTGAGCATACTATTCTTCTCCCATCGGTTGATTCTGTCCTCGATGTAAGGTTTAATGACATAATTGATGCGATCTGTTACGTGTTTTATTTATCTTTAGCATTTGATATTCACGACCTCAACTCCCCACGATTTAAATGCCTCAGTGTACTCCTCCAACTTGGAACTGTCCGCTTCTCTCTGAGTTTTCAATGCTTATTATTTTTGAGTTATCATCTATTATAGTTTGGGTATTTCAGTGTCCTACTCCTCCGCCGGTTAGTTATACTCCTACCCAGCTTCTAATGCTTTCTTTCGTGCCTATTCCCTCTATTGCAATTTTTACATTCTCCGTTTCTACTTGATATCTTCCAGCTATTTCTAAATTGCCTTCTTGTCGAGTACTCTCTCCAACCACTTCTGCTCATCACAGTTTAGAATCAGCACCAGTTCAGGTAACTTTCTGCCCTCTCCAAGCAATTAGGCTAATCCAGTCGATACTTTATCCTCATCCACATCGAAAAAGTTAGCATTGATAAAGATCTCATTTATTCCGCTAAAAATGGTCTTGATGGTTTCGATTTCGTTGGCTCTCCGATCAAAATCTGCAGATTACTCCAACAGCTAAGGATCCTCGAGTTGTTTGCCCTCTTAGTCAAATTATGGCTTTTTAAACCCTTTATTATAGTATCTCTCTGTTTTTCTTTGGTTCTTTTTATTCTCTAACTGTTGGAGTAGTGTCTATTTCATTGTAAGGATAGGAATGCGATACTTTTCGTTTAATTTAAGAAGTTGAGTCTTTAGACCCACTCCTCGAATGCCCATAAACATTATTCTGGGCGCAATCGAAGGACTTTCCTTCATTAAATATTTCAAAGGATCTGCCTTGAAGTCAGATAGCTACTTTTCTCCACAAAATTTAAATCGACGACCTTGAATACCCGCCTCGAACTACTCTTTCCCTTTTATTAGCCACCCATTTTTTAGAGAGACTGGGCAAAACTATCCACAGAATCCCATTGGAATAGGATCTCCCTCTTCCTGTTTATCAGCACATACTCTATTGAGTCCATCCTCATCAGTTTTTAAGTAGAAAGGATCGATAATTTGTCTGATTTTATTCACAATTTCATTTGGAGTCTTGTCAATCAGAATTTATTTACAAACTTACTCTCCCAAAGCCTATTTAACTGGGCCAATAGCAGTTGTAAATAAACCTACCTGCTCTAACTCCGCATCACTTAATCTCTTTTGCAAATTCTTGTTGGGAGCCTCCTCAGTATTATCGGAGAGGATGATGAGCTTGTCGATAGGGATGTTGAACTGTTTCAGACTATTGAGTTGCTACTCATTATTAGGGTAGCCAATAAAGATGTACCCTCTGGTTTAATTCAGCTTTCCAAAATGGTTGATTTCAGGAATCAGATCCTTTAAAGCAATATCCTCTGGAGGAGGGGTTTTGGGTCTTTCCTCTTCTGTATTTTTATCCTTCTTCTTCGTCTTTTTAGGGGCAGGCTTACGATCATCTGTCTAAATGTTCTAGCCAGTTCCTCCCTCTTCCTCACTCCTCTCAATTCCCCACCCTGCTGGCTTTTTCTGAAGATTAACTCCGATGCTATACAGAATTATAGGAAGAATATCCTTGGCATTCAGCAGACCGCCCTTTGAGAATTATTTGAATTCTCCCTCAGAGAGATGGATGGATGATGATCGCTTGTCGAAATTAGATGGGATGTGAGTTTAGAACTGCTTTTGGCGAATTATCACCGATTAAAGGATTTACTGAATGTTAATCACCTTTAAACCGTAAATCGCGCCGAGCATACCCGCGATAGTCTTCTTTCCTGATTGTCTCGGACCAGTGATGCAAATGTTTGTAGTTTTGGGTAATTTTGGCAGCTGTTGCAGGTAGTTTCTGGGCAAATTTAAAAACGAATTTAGATTGTTCTCATTATCGAAAACAAACACTCGCCCAGCATACTCAGCAGCAAATTCGAACTTTCCCACAACCAGCTTATCCTTTGATAGCTAAACACAATCTATCAAACCCCAAGGACTCCACTGCCTGAATATTTTAGCCTCCTCCAAACCAACTCCCAACAGTTATTTTTCGTTGCCTTCTATCTTTTTCGGGAGAGGGATCCTGTATAATGCGTTTTCAAGCAGATTGAGACATTAGGTGACGCTTTGGAAACTGTTTTGCACTTTTATAAATCGATGAGGATGGATGTGTTGAGTGAGATGCTCGATCAGTGAAAAGGAAGAGTCTTTCAATTTTACTTAGAGAAGATTTGATTCTACTAAAGGAGGCTATTTTTCACCTTACTCGGGTTAGGGTTATTACTCGCCCTACTCAGGGACGGGTTTTGGTTTAAGGAGAATGTATCTGTCGAGACTAGATGATAGAGTGAGATTTTATGGTTTTTCCATGAGAGAAGAGGTGAAATATTTCCACTGTTCTTCTGTTTGATCAGTTTGCAGGATATGCGTGAAATATCGGCATTATATTTTGGGCAGGTTGATGCGATTACTAATCAGGGTTTATATCCAATATTTATTATACTCGAAGGGTAGATCCAGAATAAACCCTCGTGAGTGTGTGGTTTACTTTTCAAATTAGTTATTGATTAAATCCAAAACATCTTCTTCTTCAACTCCACTTCCTTTCGATAGTTCAGACAGGATGTATTTTTAGATGGGAAGCAGTCCTTCTTTCACATTGCCATCCTCGTCAGTCTCCGGTGGGTTCTCCTCAAAAAATTTAGTGCGCTCAAATACTTTGTCAATCATGCTCTCAACACTGATGTAAATCAAGTTGTATTTCTTTGCGAGAGACTTAGCTAGGGTGGTCTTCCCTGATTTAGGTCTGCCAATAGTGAGCAACTGCAGAGGTACAAGTTTGGCATACTATAGGACATCCTATAAAAAAGTATTATCTGTATCTTTAAGAATGTGATCTTCGTAGGAGAGATGTTTCTCAATAACCAAGTTTAAATTTTTATCCTCTTCCTGGATAAGTCGCAAGCTGGTCTGCAGCTACTTGATGCTAAACTGTGATCGTTGCTCATCATAAAACTTCATCAGATTTCTACTAATTGATTCTCCCAAAACGGCAGTTTAGAGGTCGTAGTCTTTAACTTACTTTCTGATTGCTTCTTTTCCTAAAATCCCCAGCAGATTTTCTTTTCTCTGGACAATAAGTTTCTCTCTGGTTAGTGTGAGTTCGTCAATGTTAAATTCATCCCGATCGAAATATTCAGACAAAATGTTATAGAATTTAAATTCACCACTCGAGAGTTATTTAAGCTTTTGAAGGTAGTTCTTTCTGGCAAAGGTACGATTTAGACGTGCCATGCTCAGAGTCTTGGACATTGGAGGATATACTTCCGAAGGCAAATGTGATCCTGTGAGAACTCCTGTTGCTATAAATACCTCCTGATTGACTGTTAAATCTCGAATCAGGTTATTTGACGATTAGTTGACAGCCACCCAGTAGTCAATCTTATTAAAGGTGAGCTTTTTATTCTTTCTGAGGCGGTAACTGTTCTTCATCGCAAAGTTACCGTTTGTGTACTGGTGCAAGTAATCCTCGCAGATGTACCCCCAAGGGATAATATCATCAATATTCGATTTGAGTTCAGTTACAACCACTTAGAAATCTTTGACCTCAGCTAGTTAATTTTCTGCAAGACTCACCTTCTATTCAAAGTAAACGTGCTTCATTTCCTCTCTAAGGTGCTTTTCCGCCAGAGCGGTCTCATTTAATACAGTCTACGAATCCAATATCTCCAGCTTGAGATCAACGTTTACTTTTCGTTTACTGGTTGGGTTGACGGCGCTCACTATGAAAGTGTCGGTGATTCTTGCCTTGAGAAGTTAAAGAAAACCAATAGCGCTTGATACATTTATGTTTTCGATTGAATAGGAACATATTTTAAGTAGATACTCCTTGAGGTTGTTATAGGTTACCTTGTCTTCATGGGTTCTGATACTTTCGAACAGTTCCTGGGCTAACACCTTTAGTTGTTTCAGTGGAAAATCTGGTAAGAAAAATCCAAAGTAGTTGATTCCAAGTTTGATGATGGAGTCAATGGTCGGATTACAGTTGAGTATTTGATAGTACTGGTTGACCATGGACTTAAAGGAGGGGTGCAAGGCTATTAAATTAAGCAGAAAGGTATACTTATTGGAGGGATTGACATGGCAGGTATTAAAGATGAGTGAGGTAGCCATATAAGTTATATATTTGTAAATATTATTCAAATCAAACTACACTCATTTGTGATATTGATTTTATTAGCATGACAAGTAAGATACCTATAATGCAGCCATCGTCCGCAAATTCAGACTCCTTGAAGAGCTCGAGAAGGGAGAAAAGGCACATGGAGACCAGAGTATTAGCTATGGACTTGCTCAATGTAGGTATTGCACCATACAGCCGACGATATGACCCTCACCAACTGGAATGCCACCATCCTTGGACCTTATAAGGTAAACTATCCCAACAAATAGACCATCTTCGACAACAGAATTTACATGTTACAGATAGTTTGCGGTCCTCAATATCCCGAAAAGGCACCTGAAATTAGATTTATCAACAAAGTTAATCTACCTAGTGTCAACCAAGCAAACGGTCGAATATAAAAATTAGGCTTGCTGGTGGCTTGGAAATCAAGCACAACAATGGAAGCTCTGTTAGTAGCTATTAAGAATGAGATGCTAGCCAATAAGGGCCTAAAGCAACCCCCAGAAGATGCTTCATATTGATTGTTGGAAGGGTTAATTTGCACCAGTCATTTGAGATGAAACTGTGCTTAATTATAAGTTTAATAGAGTTGACTTTAGTATCTCTTAGAGTTTTTCTAAATTGTAAAGTGACTTTATTATGAATACTAACTACAATTGATAAATAACATATCCTTAAACTATATGTCGATCAAGTATACTACATAAAAAGCATCACTCTTCCACCTCTTTCATTCTTTTTTACGAATAAGTGACATAATAGCATTGAAGTTATTCCTCTTGATCTGCACAACCGCTATCCTTTTAGAAGTTACACTCTACACCAAAAACTACACCTATTTAGTCTTCAGAATCATTTTCAAACCTGCAGTAACTTGATGCATCTTATAGCTATACTTTTGGCTTAATATTTCAACCAGCGTCGATTTAAACATGTTAGTCACTCCTTTATACATAAAGGCCAGCATAATCGAGTCGCATATCTTCAGCAGAGTTTATTGATCAATCCCTCCCGATGAAGACAAATAATTATTCTGCTATTTTTTTAGTTCACTCTCACGAATCGATGCCATCAACTGCTCTTGAACATTATGAGTCGACGCCTTCGAAAATATCATGCTGGTGACATCATCACAACTAACTGATTTCTTACTCTCCTCATCTTTTATGTCAGTCATAAATTTTCTTAGCTTTTCATTCTTTACTGATAATATCTTTGAATCCGACAACTCCACCAGCGAGCCTTCTTTGGCCAAAGGATGAGTCGGAAGATTTTTGAATGGAATCTCATAGTTATTTGGATTAAAGCCCGGTGCCCATTGCTCAAGTTTCGGTTTATCAATTTTCTAATGGGATAAATACTAAATTTCCAAAGCCATCAAATATTGCACTATCTTTTTACGAGTGTTTCGAATTCTGTCGTCTTATGACTTAACTTTAGCTGTTTTGATTAATAAATCATACCGTCTTTTCTTTTCGTTGACTTGCCACTGGATTTCATAGAGGTCACTATCTATAAATAACAGCTGCTGTAAATGCTTAACTGTGATCTGAACCAGACTATTCTAACGCATATTCCTTTGTAGATCTGAGAAGAAGTAAGATTTGTTGCTGGTGTTTTAAGTTAGAAAAGAAATAGTGTTGTCCATTGCTCTTAATATCTTCAGTAGCTTTATATGCTGATCAGCGATGGGGTATTTTTCATAGTTTTTGAGTAACCCAACAAATCTTAGACGCAGGGATTCTTTCTGAAAGATTTATTATACTTTTTTATTCTTTTTAATCTCGATAATTTCGTTGCTTTACTCATTGATTCGATTCTTAAATTGTCGCACTTTCAAATAATGATCAGCCTCCTACTGCTTGACTTCTTGCTTGATTTTATGATCGATTGATGCCTTAATAATCTTGCCGATTTTGCGAGTTTCCTCTTCATCTGAGGCGAATAGCTTAATCTTTTAATTGACTGGCTGGGTACAAGAATCCTCCGGTTCTCTCTAATCATTACCAAGGACTGAATTATCAATATGGTTCTTATCATATGCTTTTTCAAACTTGGCTTCTTTAACATTTTTATTGACGGGGTCATTAATCAGCCGCTGTTAAAATATAGCCTAAATCTCAGAGCAGTTCGTATTTTAATTGATGACTGCGCTGCCCTATTCTAGTCGCGATCTTTTGTTGAGATGACTTTGATCTTTGTGAACTCGCCTACTAAAATACCTCAGCAGTGAAGTTTGATATGTAGCTTTTCTGTCTTTGCGATTATCAAAATAATTGTTCATTATCTCTGCTGTTAACTGCACAGCAACATAGCCTATTGAACAATAAATATATAAAAATGATTAAGTATCGTTCATCAACAGTGTAAACTCATTAATTGCAAGACAAGTAGCCTCCACAATCCCATTATTACAACATTCAAAATAAATAAAAAATCATGATTTTTTATCAGAAACGAATTACTCAACTCCTAAGAACTATTTTTAATCGATGCCCAGTAGTGATGGAATTTTTAGCTTTTCAGACAGGTAATCCCTCACATCTGGCTTAAAACTCAGCTCGATCAGCATCTTCTCCATCGCCTTCAGCTCTCTATCTTCTTTATTATCCGTAAAATCCAAAATCGGAATTCCATTGCTGATCTGCATCCCGAAGGAGTGGACCAAGTTATCCACCATCACGATATCCTTCAGTTCTCTGTTCTGAATAATCCTCAAATCTTTGATGTATAAGCCCCCGTTTGTTTAGAGACAGTTTCGACGGTGCAATACTCCTTGAATCGTTTTCTTCTTCTGGTTTAGATATCCGACGATTGGTTCCGCGTAGTCTTGAGATCCCGCTGTGAAGATATAGACATTATAGTGCCGGCTCATATTAGATAAAAACTCGAGGCAGTGCGGTCGCATATTGAATTTAAACTGATCCCCCTTAAATGCAAACTACACGTCCGTTTTTTAGCTGGTAAAGACAGAATGAATGAGGGTCTAGTCCAGATCCAACATTAAAAACTTTTTTTTCTTATCTAAATACAACTTAAAGTACCTGCCTCTGGCAGCTTCACTTTTTTCTTATTGATATGCTCCTCAGTGGGTCCCTTGAGACTTTTTAGAGCGTAGTAGAGTCCCTTATAGAGATAAATTGCAAACTTTTTGTAATCTGGCAGAGAGGGAGAAGTGGCGCGAATCAGATAAAATGCAGGGTGCCGATGGAATATTGATTTTTATGTAGCCACAATCTAGTTTTACTTCTCCTCATCGCCCTTGTTTTTGACGGGCTTGATAGGTTTGGCCACGCTTTTTCTATTCAGCGAGGATATGGTATTGCTGCGTAAAATACTACGAACTTCCATTTACTTCTTCTAATAATAGAACATTATAATACCGTGGCTCTGTTGTTGCCTTTTCAGCTTATAATTTAACAATAAATCATGACTTAGTTGTAGACTTGATTTAAGAGATAAATTGGATATTTGCAAGAAGACGAGCTTTAAATCTTTTTAATAATTCTTTTATATCACCATGCAGGAAGGGCACAATTAAAACTGGATGCCTCTCGAGTCTAATCCTGAGGTCATTAACCCATACATTGAAAAAATGGGGCTCAGACTCGATCAGTTTTCATTCCATTAGATGCTTTCCACTGAGGAGTGGGCTCTGGAAATGCTCCCCAAACCAGCAATTGGCATCTTGTTTCTCTATGAAGAATCCCCTGTCCAGATATAGTTCAAATAAATCCAGAGCCAACACCTTAAGCCAGAATAAATCCCAGCTAACGTCTTCTTTATGAAGCAGTACGCAAGAAATGCCTGTGGCACGATCGCTCTCTTTCACATGATCCTCAACGCCCGTGAAGCCTACCCTTAAATTATCACTTCTGGTTCATTCCTGGATAACTTTTACACTAACAGTTCCAATGTTGACCCTAAACAGAGAGGAGAAATGTTCAAAAACAACCAAGATATTTTGAATTAACATAAACATGCCGTACATTAAGGACAGTCTGGTGTTGCCAGTTAGTGTGAATCACATTTTATTGCCTTTATACCCAAAAATGGAAGACTGTATGAACTCGATGGCTTTAAAAAAAGCCCAGTCGACCACGGAGAATGCTCTCCTGAATAATTTTTGACGAAGGGATCTAATGTGATTAGGCAGTTCATGGACCGAGACCCCGACAATATAAATTTTTCTATGATAGTACTTGCATCAAGCCAGGTTTAATGATCTCACTCATCAATAAATCATTGTATCATTATATTTTATAAAATTATTGTTTGGTGTTGTATGTAAAATTTAATGATAATAAATAATACTTCTTCTATACTTCTATTACTTACTTTTGACTGTTAAAAATCAAAGAGTTGGTTGACTTAACAATATCAAAAATAACAAGCAAGCGACGAGAGAATTTAATTGAAGCCAATCGATAAATTTTAAATCTGTCGAGTTGTGATAAAATAGGTCATCAATCATAAACAATTATTAGCACACCCACTCCAAATAATTTAACATTATTACTTCTTTGATATGAATTTTTTTTTCATACAAATGGATACTTAAGAATTTTTATAAAATCAGTTTGAGAGTGATAACAAATATAGAAATATAGTTTAAAAATGGATATGAGAATCAAAGATAATCAAGCGAGCTTGCATGTGGCAGCAGAATTTATATATCCTGGATTGCAGAGATAGCATCCTCCCGGAAAGTACATAAAGCAACCAACGATAGTGGGCACACATGCGGAGCCTGAAGGAGAGTAGTTAGCGGCGCATTTTGAGCATTGGGAACCAGTGTATGCCGAGCAATGAGCGACGGTGAGTACGCATGAGGAACCAGAAAGAGAATACCCGGAGGCACATGTTGAGCATAATGAACCACTATATCCCGTCGCGCATTTTGAGCAAATGGAGCCACTATATGTCACACAATTAGCTATAATGACCACGCATGCGGAACCAGAACGAGTATACCCTAAGGCGCATGTTGAGCATAATAAACCACTATATCCCGTCGCGCATTTTAAGCAAATGGAACCATTATATGTTACACAATTAGCTATAGTGGCCACGCATGCGGAACCAGAACGAGTATATCCTGAGGCGCATGTTGAGCATGAGGAACCACTGTATCCCGTTGTGCATTTTGAGCAGGAAGAACCACTATATGTTACACAATTAGGGATAGGGAGGATGCATTTGGAACCGGAAATGAAGTATCCAGGATTGCACTTATAGCATGCTGTCCCGGCATATTGAAAGCAACCAACGATAGTGGGCACGCATGCAGAACCAGAAAGGGAGTAGCCAGCTGCACATGATGAGCATGAGGGACCAGTGTACCCTTTGGCACAAGCACTGCTTCCCAACACTAGGAGTGTGGCTAGGATGACAAGGAGGTCAATGGATTTTTGGTTCATTGATATAAATTGATTAATAATCTTCTACAGAAAGTCTTCTCATTTAGAGGAAGGAATTATCATTATTTTGGTTATATTTTTTGACAAGTAAGCCTTTACCAGCATGCGCTGATTGTCCTAATGTTTTTTTTGTCGAATTATTCCTCTTAAATTGAAAATTAATTTTTCTCCCTTGCTAAAGGATTTTTCAAAACTGCAAATACAAAATATTTCTAAATAAAAGTTAATACAAGACAATCATACCCCCACTATCTTGTTTTCCCTTGTTCAGCTATTGCTTCATAGTGACTTTTGTAAAAAATCAATGCTTTTCCTCCATTTTTTGCTGCAAATACCACAAGGTATGATCCGTATCCAAAAAAATATTTTATCAAAAACTAGACGTTTTTTCATGTTTATTCAATCATTAGAATTATTTTAAACACTGGATCACATTGAAAAAAATTGTTTTAAAGTTACTGACTTTAATTTGTTTATATTTTTGCAAAAGTTAAGCGAAATTAAAATGACAAATTCTCATTTTAAGGTTTTTGACTTGATTTCTTAGTTTTAACCTTATTCATCAATTGGAGAATCATTCTTATCACAAATAAATCTCACTTACTATCTAATAAAAAAGCAATGATCTATGATGATTAATTTTGGAATAAATTAGGTTTCTTTATTTAATTGCAAAGAAAACGATGAGTTCAATCATATTATTCAATCGATATTGTAAATTAAGATAAATGAATCGTGGAGGGAAGATTATAGCTTTGCCTTTGTTGTTCATGGATTAAGTCAAGCTATGCTATAAATATATTTAAAAATTAAGTCATAAGTACCCTTAATCATCATCATAAAGATAAGTAAATGAGTTGCACATCTTATTCCCACCATGGCAAGCTATTAGTGTATAATCACCAAATAGGCTGTCTTATATTATAGGCAGATATTATTGATATTAGCATCGAATAGCAAATAGCATAATTTAACAGAAAGGTCATTTATTCTATTGTAATGGAGGTCTAATGTGTTTGGTTTCATTCAATATCATAAATCAAGTCCTGATATTCGGGTTGAGGTCGTGCCCTCCTTCTGCTTCTATGATTTCAGCATCCATTTCTCGAATGTGTTGACTAGACCCTATAGGCTGCTCACCATTTGTTTATCTTTTACTAGAGTCATAAACTCACTCTACGAAAATTTGCTTCCCCCATAAACATGGGCGAGTATTTTGCCCAAAAAGCGTACACAGGCAAGGGGTAGCTCCTCAATAACATCTTGAACAGTTTGGCTATCAATTGTCTGCCCTCCTCGACTCAGGAATTTGAATAGTTGATTGATCTTAAGAACACATGATTATTTGGCATTTTCATGTGTTATCTATTTCTATTATTTGAATTTGGAGATATTATCCCTCGCTGTTTGATTCTGTGCTCTATCTTTTAACTCGTTTTTGCTGTTGGTTCTGCTGTACCGTAATTCCGCTAGCTTTTCACTTTTAGAATTAATTTCAGGCTGAAACCGTAAGACATATTTATCCTCATACTGTTCCTACAAAATTTGATTCACAAGTTTTTTGGTTTCAATATGTTTGCTTTGCTGGAAGAGGTGTTCATGCACGCTGATCTGCTTGAATCTTTTCACTTTCTTTGCAGACTCCATCTATTTTTTCAATATTATTTGTTGGATGACATGAGAATGCTTTGGACTGGATTTTAAACTTGACTGTAAGCTTAACTCTCGACGCGTCTCTTCCGTGTGGTTGACTTCTTGGGTAGCAACTCTATGATTATTGGAGTCAACAAGAGAGCGCTTTTAATTGACTTACACACTGTATCTAGGTTTATAGTAATTCTCTTTGTTGCTTTTGCTGACTCTACGGCTCATCTTCTGCTTCTCCTGTTCGTAAATCAATATGTTATTAGTCCTGGATGCTTCCTGGATTTTCAGTTTGCAGAAATTACCGTTAGATAGATTGTTTTATCTGTTGCTATTTAATTTTTATAGAATTCTCTTCCGGAGGGTAGATTATTTAGCATATTCAGGCTCAAGACTGAGTTCAGTTTGGATGAGAGAAGTCCAGCCAGGGGTTTATACACTTTTGAAGGTCACTCGCGAATCAGCAGCTAGTTGTTGCAGTTTTTGTGTATAGAATTGTCCAATGTTAAGCGGTTAATGATTTAACGGCTATGTTGTCATGATAAATATTAACAAATGCCAAAATTATAAATTATCTTCACGAAACTAAAGAGGTCAGCAATATTGTAAGCTAATGACTATTTAGCAATTTATCTCAAGATATTTCACCATTTCATTAAATATACTGATATAGGAGCATCCTTCAGGTTATTATTATCGATAATTAACAGCAACTGAACATGGGTAAAAAGATAGAAAACTACGTGTTGGATAACATCATTGGCGAGGGTGAGTTTGGCAAGGTCTACAAAGCCGTAAACGAAAAGACCAGCCAGGTCGTGGCCATCAAGATCATCCGCATCTAAAAATTCAAAATGAGTCCTAAACTGTAGGAGTTCACCATCAACTAAATCCAAACTCTCTCCAAGATAGAGGATACCACCCACGTGGTACGATTCATTTAAATTCTTAAAACAGCCAATAACTACTACTTCGTGTATGAGTACTGCAATGGAGGTACGCTCGAGGAATAAATTAAAAGCATGGGAAGATTCTCAGAAGAAAAAGCAACTAATTACTTCAAAGATCTGTTGAAAGCCTTTCAGATACTGATTAAGTCGAATGTTATGCACAGGGATATCAAACCGAGCAATATACTACTACATAACGGTATTATCAAGTTAGCAGATTTTGGATTTTGTAAACCACTTAAAGATGCCAGGGATCTGTCGCAGACCATGCTCGGATCGCCCATCTACATGGCTCCTGAGATATTAAAGGGTGAAGCTTATACTATCAAGACCGACATCTGGTCTTTAGGAGTCGTTCTTTATGAGATGATCTTTGGTTTTTGCCCCTTCGAGTAGAAAACCATTGCAAGACTGATATCGCTCATCGATGAAACAACTATTGTATTTCCACAAAATGTCAAGATATCGAAGAAGACCGAATAACTCATCAAGAAAATGTTGGTCAAGGACCAGTTCCGGAGAATTACTTGGGAGGAGCTGTTTTCCTATGACTTGAGTTTATCGATAGATGAGGACAAATTCAAGACGAATAACCCGAATGCTTTTTCGAAGAAGGGTGCTTTTACTTCGATAGTTACTGAAGAAGTCAAGAATAGGTACTTGATACCTGTTTAAAACAGCTATAAACAGCACAGTTCTATTCAAAATACGAGCAGCAGCAACTCCAATATTCCCTACAACGTGGATATGCGCAAAAAGGAACCTCCCAAATCATATATCAGTCCGGCAGATAAAAAGATTGTTCAAACTTGTTTGGAAAATAGGGCTAAGATCAGTCAGGGAATCAGATTATTAAAGGAACTCATCCATGATAACAGTTCTAAGTTATCAATCTCCCTCTGTTGTTTTTTAGCACGTAAAATCAGAATCTACAATCGTTAAAACAGTGATATCTTGAAGAAAATCAGCGCTGACAAGTAGAATAAAGACAGGAACAGCGAGTTGAGGAAGTTATTAACCATTTTAAACGAATAAAGGGGAAAAGTAGATGACAAACTGACTCCATTTGAAGTGTAGTACGAACAAATTAAATAACCATTGGACATTGTCTTCCTAAAATTCGCGGAGGAGGAAGGCTTAACTCAGTAGAGAGAAGGTCTGCTTCAACTAGTCTAAATCTATGATTTCCTCAATGAGCAGGCTGAAGCGATTGATTACAACCGCCTGGCTAAAAAGTAGCTGCTGGAGTAATACGAGAGGCGAGTTCTAAAAAGAGTTTGATTTATGATTTCTTTTTAATTGAAAGTAGCTGATACTTAAGTTGAATTATGATCAGATTATGCACTTTTTAATCATGCTGTTCCAAAACTCAAGGTTTTAGTTCTCACCTAGGAGTCGTTCGTGAGCTATCAGGGTCAGATGCTCGCTGATGCGCTAGCGAAGATGGGTCCAATAGCGAGTGATTTAGCGGGTCGACATGAACGACCAGAACACCTATTGCACTGCCAAAGTGTTTTTGTTGTTGCACACAGGCTATTCTAGAAGAATAGATGACGATTCTATTTCGACATTTGAACCTACATAACTTCTTCCGTACCCTGGCTTTTAAGTGAATTAGAAGTCAGCGACGGCTGACCCCTTCTAACATATTAATAATGAATTTTATTCCTGTACTCGAGGACTTACTTAAGAGTAGTCATGTTTTCCTTCTCATAGCGAAACATATTTTTTATTTTAGACTCGAAGATCATGTATTCATTGTCGATTCGCTGTGAAAATTTGTGGGCCATTTACTTGAGACCTTCAAAGACTTTCATCTCACTTTTCTCGTTGTTGTCAATGTTATATTTCTTAATCATGGCTTAGAGCGATTAGAAAGTTGATGAAACATCGCCTAAAGATTGTATAAGCAGGTCATAGTTTTAAAAAAGAGCCTACATTTGCTTTTTGAGTTTGTCGTAGGTCACATCCAGTTCTGTCAACAAATTCATCGTATTAGTGATCACCTTTTATCCGTTACTAACGGGAGGAATGATCACACTGTTGTCAGTCAAGATAATATCTCCAATGAATTTCGGCCTGGGAATATGTTAATAATCTTATAACTTTTGTTTAAGTTCCTCTCTGGAGATTGGTGTTTGATTGATTGAGGTAAAATCGCAAAGCATTCTGACTATTTAGCTGTTTTTAAGTTCATCTGATTTAATGGCTACGTATTTTATAAACTAATGCACCATTAATCTGTATTTGGTGAGAGTTTAAGGGTCCTTGCCCTCTGAGGTGCCAATCCATCCCTCGGGTTAGAGGTATGGTAGTCTCAGAAATGGGTACAGTCTCTGCAAAGCATTTCTGACTTTGATTAAATCTGTAAATTTTCTCTGGATAACGTGTTAGCAAGGTAGAAATTGAATGTGATAGAGAGTATATCCACTCTGAAAGAAGCTTCTCGGTATTTGTTCTGTTTTAATAACTTTAGCGTCAGTGATTTCTGGCAGCGGAGGAAACACTTTTTATTTCGAGGTGTTTATCTTTATGTTTGATAGGTTTATTAGATTCTTTATCTCAGTTAATTTCTTCTCGGGTTTTTATAGTTTTGTGATTTAAGTGAGTGGTTCAGTCGTGTCTGCTATCTTTAAAGGTGATTTTAATTTTTAGACTTATTAATTATTGGCTTGCTGAGATAGTTTAACTGTGTTGGTTGAGGATGGAGGGGAAAGAGGAAAATCTTTAAGAACGTTATCAGTTATTGTATGCTGAGGATGCATTAAATCAAGCTGCAAAGGAATATTCGCAAACTAATTGGAATTGCCTGAAGGATTAATAGAGGGACCGGATAAGAGTACACTCCAGTCATCATCTGAAAACACTAAACCCATATTGTTTTTATGTTCAGTTTGCAGACCAGAACATGGCTGATTGATGTTCGACAGATGTTAAGAGTCGAGTTCATGTTTATTATCGATTACCGGATAGGATATGCCTGAAGTGGCAAGATGCAGCGAGTTGATAAAGGACTAAACAATGTCAGTAAGTTCCTGCATGGACCAATTTTCCAGATCATCTAGGTTGTGCTTTTCGGAACAAAACTCGACAAACGTTTCAGCGTCGTAGCCAGCATCTAGTATTTTTTATCGCAGGTACTGTTGTTTGGTCTCGAGACTGTTATTTTCCATCTGGTCTTTAAATTATATAAGTTGGTTTGTAAAATTATAGGTTAAATCAAGAGTTTTAGTATAAGTTCAAAAATCATAACAATAAAAATCATTATTTACTAAGTAATTTTGGACCAATTTCGAAGTCTCGTTGATAGTCAGTCGCATCCATGCAGCTGAAAATGTTTGCATTGAAAAACTCGGTATTTTTAGAGCTATTCACCTTTGAGATGATCATGTCCTTTTAGTACTCATGCATAGAAGTTCTAACTTTCATCAGTTACGGACTCTAATCTATCTATTCCTGCTGATGGCCTCTTTGCGAGTTGAATTGGTATTAAAATTTCATAGCTGATTTTAATGTTCCTCCATATTCACGAGGATTGTAAGAAATAGAATTATTCGGAGCGTGCCCAACAAAAGATTAGTTTATCTAACTTTGTCTGTTTGATTGTGATTAAAGTGACTTTTTGATGGCTGTAAAATTAGAAATGTTCATCTCAAATAATGTTTATCATTAATTTAAACTCAGCACAGATAGAATAGAAATCAAGATCGCAAGTCATTAATCCAACTCTGTCGTTGATCCTAAAAGTTACGACTTGGTTCTTTTCTAACTTTAGTTGAATTCGAAAGGTACTGCCGTTTTGACTATTCGTTGACCTTCATGTACATTTTCAAAGGGGAAAACCTGGCATAAGAACTCAACACAAATCGTTTATCACTCTATCTGATCTCTTAATTTTGCAATTTAGAGGCTGTTTTCTTGGTGGGAATTTTTTATATTTTTAGTTCGGCCCGCATTCGATTCAATCGTTCATCGAGCAGCTTATACTTTTGCTTTAAATCGGGTTCCTTCTGGTTTATGGTGCTGTACTTGTATTTTCGCTTGAGATAGTCGGTTTCAGTTCTGAGGGGATTTTTGTTTGTATCTCGCAAATAATATGGAAGGTCAGCGCTTTTTGTTCTGGAGGAAGCCTGAGAGCTGGATTTTGAATTATCTCTTGCCGATTTTTAAAGATTCATCCAAATTTATGAATGCATTTCTTCTTTTTTGGCGTTGCTTTTATTCTTCTCTGCAAACGACTGATCAGGATTTAGTCCAGTTGAGAGATTGGGAGGCTTATTATTTTTTTGATTAAACAAATTTAGGAGTTATGCGAAGGCTTGTTTGGGAATACTCCCATTTTAGGACTTCCAAACTTATGGTGATTACGTTTTATCTTTTGCATTGCTTTAGTTTTTTTAGGAAATCGGAGGAGGAGTGACCTTAATATTCGGGATCTACGCAGATCCATCAATCGTTTTTTTAACTTATGGGCTTTTACTTGCAGTTTGCGGCTTGGGTATTGGTGATTTGCTGATCGGCTTTTGCTACTTCTTTTTCGAGGATTTTTTTGGAGATCTGGTAGCAGTCATGTATCGATACTTCTTTGACTAAGTCTCAGGGCTACTAATATACGAATTCAATGTCTTTGAAGTTTTCAGCAGCTTTTAAAGTTCCGCCTTGATGAACTCAATATCTGACAAAGCAATCTTGACTCTCTCATTCATACTCTAACCTAACGATTCAGCAAATTATAATATGACTAATCTAATATAATAAAATGGCATCAATTAATTCCTGCGAATCGAGTGAGGGAGTCAACAAAGTTCCCCTCCAGCTGCATTCCAAAAAGATATCAAGGAATAATTAAATTTTTAATATTGTATCAGATGAAAGTCCTGAAGTGTCGCGTGTCAATGCTAAAATCGCGTTGCCTCCATCAATCACCAACAATTCCACATTTGCTAGTCGTTATTCTCATCTGTCCAACGTCTATCATATCAAACCCAACTATATCTTTGGCACTTTCATCAGAAACGTTTAGTTTTCTGGATCCAATACTAGTCCCTACACCTGTCAAAAAACCAGTCGATTTCCATGCAGCAGATTTAGCTTGGAAGAAAATACTTAAAATGGTCGAAAATATGAGCTTGCCTCTAATTTTTCAGGGACCAGGTATCACTTGTCTAACGAAAAATAAACTATACTAACCATTGTTTTTTTGGTCAGCTGTGCAATATCAGCCCATAGATAGTTCGAATTCTTTGGACTAAAACCTGGATATGCTTATAGTGATCTTGAGGGAAGCGATAAAGGGGAGGATCTCGGCGAACTCTTTTTACGGGGTGACAATAGTGGAAAGATAATGAAATTTAGCAATATTGAACCCTAAATGAGCTGTTAAAGTGGTCAGTTAATCTTGGAATTCATCAGAAAATCAATTGTTCCTTCGGTATAAAATGCAGTGATTGTGAATGAGAGTAAGAGATAGATCATGCAGATGTACAAAATTGATGCCAAACAAGAAATATTCGAAATCTATTTTTCAAGTGAAATTCCTTTGGCGTGGAGTTTCGCTTTTGTCTTGGCCAGTCTGGACTTCAAGCTGGCTCTGTAGTGATTTATTCAATTAACAGTTAGTGTTACTAATTTATTAATTATAACTGTTTTATTCCATCATACTCTCTCGATAACTGTCTTGGTCTCCAGGTAATTATTAAGACCCTCCTCACCCAATTCGCGGCCTATTCCTGAATCCTTGTATCCTCCGAAAGGTGCAGTATATGAAATCGCGTTATAACAGTTTACGTAGACCGTGCCGGCTTTAAGATGTTTCACAAGATAGTTGGCCTCTGAATGACTTTCAGTTACTACTCCTGCTCCCAATCCATAGTTGGAACTATTAGCCCGATAGATCGCTTCATCCAAGTCGTCAAATTTAGTTATGCATTTCACTGGACCAAAAATTTACTCTTTAAAAATTCTCATTTCATCCTCGCAGTCGGAAAAAACGGTTGGTTAAACAAACCACCCTTTTGATCCCCATCTCTTTCCTCCTGTCACAAGTTTAGCCCCCTCTTTTTTTCCAATCTAAATATACGAAAGCACCTTGTTCATTTGATCCTTATCGATTAAAGGCCCTTGCTCAGTGCAGGAGGAGAGAGACGGTCCAAGTTTAATTTTAGCTGCGATTTTGGCAGATTCCTCTACAAATTTATCATAGAGAGAAGAGTGAACAAAAGTCCTTGACCCTGCAATACAGGCCTGTCCTGCATTAAAAAACAAACTCATGCAAGATTGTTCAAGTGCTTTATTAAGATCAGCATTTTTGGTGATGATGTTGGCTGATTTTCCTCCCAATTAGAGAGTCACTCTTTTAAGGTTACTTTAGTGGGCACCTCTCATAATATCGTAGCCGACTTCTGTCGATCCAGTAAAGGCAACTTTGTCAACTCCTTTGTGTCTGACTAAATAGGCACCGGTATCTCCGAATCCAGAAAGAATATTGATCACACCTGGGGGGAATCCAGCTTCGTTGAACAATTAAGCAAGTCTTAAAGCAGATAAAGGAGTTTGTTCAGCTGTCTTCATGACAATTGTGCAGCCTGCTGCCAAAGCTGGAGCTAATTTCCAGGATTGCATGACCAATGGGAAATTCCAAGGAATGATTTGTCCAACAACTCCTATAGGTTCCCTCCTTGTTGACAGATTGAAGGGCCCATCCATGGGACTCGTATGACCTTTAATTTTATCGACCCATCCGGCATAGTATCGATAGGTTCTAGCTGTTACAGTCAAATCAACAGCCTTAGCAATTTAAAAAGGCTTGCCATTGTTGACTGACTCAATGACAGCTAATTCTTCAGCGTTTTTCTAAATCAGGTCAGCAAGCTTGAATATACATCTAGACCGGTCATAGGGATCCATTCCTCTCCAAGGTCCATTATCAAAGGCATCACGTGCTGCTTTGACAGCGATATCGACATCTTCATTAGATGCCCTCTGAACAGATGTAAGGACTGATTAATCACAGGGATTGATCAAATCAAAAGTTTGGTTCTTGACACTGTTGACAAACTTACCATTGATGAACAGCTGTTTAACAAATCTTAGCTTGGAAATATCCATTAATTAATTATATCATCATATCATTAAATTATTACAAATAAAGCGCAATAATCAACAAAAATACGACAATTAATAATATTTGTTGGAGTTGGAAATTAAACATAGGCCCGTGATATGTCTAATGAACCCTACCTATTTCTTTATTATAATTTAAAATTATGGCCACAATACGACAGTTTTCTCTCTTCGATATGTTGCACTACAACAACATCAATTTAGATATACTCACTGAAACCTTCAATTCCTATTTCTATGCTAAATATCTCATCAAATGGCCTGAGTACTGTGTCTCCCTTTGGAGCTCTACTCATTCCATTCAGGCCTATCGTAAAAAACATCTTACACAGTCATAGGAAAAGTTGAGGGTGAAGTCTAAAAGAAGGAATGGCATGGCCATGTAACAGCTGTTACTGTTGCTCCCGAATGTCGCAAGCAGGGATTTGCCCGACTTCTTATGAATTACCTTTAACGAGTAACTGACAATCAGCAAGGATTTTTTGTCGATTTATTCGTGAGAGCAAGCAATACGGTAGCAATATAAATGTACAAAAAACTTGGATACGATATTTACCGCACTGTTAATAAATATTACAGCAGTTCAATAGACCACAGTGGTGAAGATGCCTACGGTACTTGCATCGATATTTAGACATGAGAAAGTCACTGTCAAGAGATCCAAATAAATAGACGTCCAAGCCAACAGGGAAAAGAATTGAGCCCAAAGAGCTGTAGTGGAATTGATCCTATTGTACAGTAATAAAGCTAAAATCAATTTGCCAAAAATCATAATTTTTGGGTATACATCATAACTCATTTGATAAGATATCGAATACTCAGTTCTATAACAATAATCATTGAAAATATTGTAGAGGTCATTGGTAGGTATTGGAGAACACATTGTCGAAATTTACAGGCTAGAACTCCATTACCTCATTGAACTATTCCGATTAGACGCACATCTGACTGTTTAGGTATTGCTCAATGTCTTGATCCATTGATTTAACTGTTTAGTTGGCTGATTCATAAGGTTTATATGTCGCATAGCGCTACCATCTCCTTTCTTATTCCTTATCAGTCTCATCTTCAAATTCTTCCTTATTGCGGCACTCAAGACAAATACAAAATTCCCCACATTTTAATCCCTTTTCAAAGCACAAACAGTACTTTTTTTGGCAATGTGATTTTTTGCACGTGCAAAAAACAAGATCTTTCATGGCTGGCTCATTCGAAAAGACTTGTTTGAAATAGTGCATGTTTTTACAGGGCTTTTGCTTTATCAAATTCAACAGGCTGTTTTCCTCTTCGCGAACCTCTTTTTGTACTTTCTCTTTATGGAGCTGATATCCCCTTGTAGATTTTAAGTACTCGTTTTTGGCTTGAATACAACTTCGACAGCATTGTCCGATAACGCATATTTCCATTGGAGTTAAATAGCAGATACAGTGTCTTTATAAGCACTATTATTCTTGGCATCTGCACTCATGCTTAGTGCTGTAGTTGGACTTACGATTTAGATCCTTCTCTTCAATGTCGTTTAAGACTATGTCAGAAGATGCGTACACGAGTATGGCTAACGGGATTTATTGGAAGATCTTCGAAAATCAGAGAAGCGTTTTCCCGCTTAGTCAAGCATTAAATCTTGGTCGATGCGTATGTCGTTACTTCCATGGGACAGTTCGATGTCCATAGCGCTAATTTATATTTCAACTACTTGATGAGGCTAACCCTCTTACTGAGTGATGGCTTTCGATCACTAAATTTGTCGATGGACAAAAAGGAGGATCGATGCGATTCACTATCATTTTTATTGATAAAATTGCTCCTTCTACTCTGTCTGCTAACACGCTATAAGTCCATATATATTATTGATTTTAAGCTGAATGCTACAAATAGAAAATAAAGAGCCATTCTATGAATTCTGGTTATTTAACTATTTGATTAAATCTGCACATAATAGGATTACGAATATGAAAAAAATACCTGGCGTAAGAATTGCCGTCATCTTGAGTGACTATTATATTCTGTCTATCATAGAATATATGGTTCATTCTATAATTAAAACATTTCATGAATATTTTCATATCAAACAAACTGCAGCAGTAACATCTCGCCTTTCTCACTAATCCTAAGGCTTTGTATGAACTGTTTGACAAATTATAGCTGCTTTCCATTTTTAGAATCGCTGAGAATTCAGTCGTGGTCGATATGGACAATATAACATTTGGACCAGAACGTTATGCAATCACTATCACTCAATCATGCAATGTCTACCATCGGATAATGTACTACTGCGTCTTGTACTTCATTTTCGAGAAAGATAATAACCACAGGAGCATATAAGCATATGAAAAACTTGTGTAATACATTATACAGACCAAAATAGAGTTTGAGGCAGAGATGCTGGATCTTAGTGAATAATAAATCAAAGTGTATCTTCTCAAATTTCTCAACTTGCTATGGGGAGGCAGGCACAAGCACAAACTCATTGTCGAGGAACTCAAGAATCTTCCACAGATCGACATTCTACTCACTCATTTATTTATGCAGATTACAGGGGCCGACCAACTAAACATATAGTAAAACTCCAAAACAATCGAATAGAATCTTCAAAGACATCTAGGTATTACTTTTTAGTTTCTCAGTTATGAACTCATCTTGTTTTAGCAGCGTTTTCAAATAGAAATCAGGCAGTTTAGCGACAGCAGCTAATTTGCAATCTTTCACTTGACACCCGATAAAATTGATTAGATCAAGAGGGATTTTTTAATTGGATAATCGGCGTGCTTTAAGGGTAGTGATGAGTTTCACAATTTACAGTACAGTTGGAACAATAACGTCATCAAGTTGATGAAAAAACAAACGGCCAAGAGTATTTAGTGGGAGGAGGATGTCGAACTTCAGGGAGACGATGATAAATTTGCTTAATTTGAAGAAGTACTCCAAGATAGTCTGTTTGACAGGTTTCCCTTAGTGGAGATGGGATTTAAAAAGTCAGAGGGCAAGATCAGTGAGTAGAAAACAACTGCCTTGGACTACCAAAACGATTCCCCTCCTGTGAGTAGCAAAATCACGAATAAACTATTTTACGACTAAATTATAAAAAAGGATAGTAACTAAAGTGATCCCTCAACGATAGGAGGCTAAATGCTGAATTAAACTCCCAACAGCCAGACTTTTCCTGAAGATTGCCACTTATAGCCACAAAATTAGTAAAATAAGCAGATTCAATAATGGAAGAGGCTAGAGAAAAACAAGACTCACACCTGTCTCCTGCCTTCTTTTTCTCCAGTGATCAAGATGAATAATTGTGTGAGCAATAAGCATATTTCATCCTACGATCCTTCTCATTCCAATTCAAAATTCACAAAATAGAGGAGATAGGGACGAGTTCCCTCCTTTATTATTAATCGCATGAACGCCAAAGTAACTAACTGTTAAAACGTGCATGGGCATTTGACTTTAGAACAGGCATCAAAATAATCTAATTTGGCTGGGCCAAAAATCACCTTTAATTATTGTACCCACTGATCTATATTATCTACTATTCGTTCCACTCCCATAATTCAATCTTAAATAAGCGTCAATTTATCTAAATTATCTTAGGATTTTAGATTTATTTGAGTCATCATCATTCAAAGGAGATTGTTATTCTGTTTGCATGTCTTCAGCATCTCAGAAAAGTTTTGGCAGTACTGTATGTTATCGTTCGAGGAGAGACAATTGCTGAAGTTGTTCATCTCGGTTTGGCAGGGACTTTGCTGGACTTGCTGACCGGATTGAGATGACTGTTGTTGTGGTTGTTACTGGGAATTCGAGGATGAACCGCCCATGAAACTTTTTACAGCTTGGTGAGCTACCTCAGATCCCGCTCCGAAAGCCATACCGGTCATAATCGTGCTGCCGATACCCCCAAAAAGACCTCCGCTAGACTGAGTTGGCTGTTGAACAGGGGTATGTTGAGCGGGCATAGGCTTGGTGGGTGCAGTGGTGTTGCGTGTGGGGGGAGCGGGAGACGATGAGCGACCTCTGGATGAACTTCTACCTGAGCCTCTTCCCATGATTCCTCTGATGAATGAATTATTATGGTATCATTTAAATCGGGAAAATTCCATTTATATGACAATAAATGTAATCCCGTAAAACTGTTGCCTTCCGAAATAATTATCACTAAAAGGTCATTCTTATGCTTAACTAGATCTATGTGCCAAGTTCTCATTATTTTTAGAAAAATATTATTTTATTAATTTTTGAAAACTAGTTTATCGTCTCAATGCAATTGATTCATTGAAATGAGTCTTTATAAAGATCATTTAATTGAGCGGTGATGGCTTTGGCATCTTTCGACGTGTATATTAATTTTTACTCTCCCTTATCAATCAGTACAAAAAATTTGCTGTCGCTCAAAAGATGAAGGACTTTACCGTTCTCATCGACCTGAAGATTGTAAATTGTGGGCTATTACCCTCCTTCAACTTCGTATTCCTCCAACGAAAAATCCTTTCTAAAAATGCATCGATAAATGTTAATTTAGTCGTCACATTTCTTTAGGAAAAGCCTTTCCAAAAAAATATTCGAGTGTTAAATCTGTTTTTTGGTTAGATTCACAGTCTATCTCATTTCTTTAAATTTTTATTCTATTCTTTTTAGAGAAGTTTGAATGCTTGGAGGTTCACTCTCAAAAATGTTATCGACATCAATGCCTTTAAAGTAGGGATGATTTTTTAAGGCGGAAAAATTCAACTATGGCCGTGAACCACTTCCTAACCTATTGGATGGTTGCTTTTTTAACAGTCTTTGCATGAGATTGATGGCTTCAGGTGGAATCTTCCCGTTCTAAATAGTCTAATCGGTACTTTTGGATAGTCAACTTTGGCTTATTGTATTCTTTTAAACATACTCAGCTCAGATTACTCAGAAAAAGGCGGCCTTTCGTAGTAGAGTTCATATAAAATGCAGCCCAATGCCCATAGATCTGCTGAAGCTTCGCAGTAATTGTTTTATATTAACTCTGGCGACATAAAACTAAAATACTAGACTAAATACTTGATTGTTCCTACGAAAGTTGATTTTCTTTTGGTATTTCTTATTCTTGATTCTTTTTGCTCTTTCTTAATTTTTACAGACTATTTCATTTATCTTAACTTTTTCTTGGTCTCTGAAGAGATTATTTTACATCTGCTTACGTCAGCCGTTCCAAAGTCAATCAGTTTCAAATGCCCCTCTCTTGTGAGCAATAAATTTGATGGCTAAATTATTAGTAAATAACTTTTAGATCACGGTGGACAATACCCACTCCATGAATGTATTACAGTATATTGACCAACTCTGCTATGTAAAAACTTTTAGCTGTTTCAGGGAGTTAAACTCCTCTAATCAGTGTTTGAAACTATCCCCCTTCACAGTAATCCACGACCAGATAGAGGTAAGATTTACTCTGGAAAGCGCATTGACTGTGAATGACACCAGGGTGGTTAATATGTTTAAGAACTTACTTTTCGACCAGAGGAACGTGCTCACAATGGTCCCTAGTTAATTTTAGTTTACTCATTTCCTTAATAGCGAACTACTCGTTATTACGAGCAGCCAGGAAGACGTGCCCGTATGCTCCAGCTCCCAAATTGTACAGAATTTAATAGTCATCTAGTTGTAAACGTTGATTTGTGTTACAAGTTCCTTATTTTTCCATGAAATTTATTATAGAATAGGAGTTCTCAATATGTAAGCTCAATATGATCATCAAACAAATACCCAAGAGAGGTAGAGATAATAGATGAGAATAATGAGAGAAACTAATTATAATTTAAAAATGAAGAAGGTAAACAATGAGTCTGCGCCCTAAAATCAATCCATTCATAAAAACAACGTTTAAAAGGAGCCATGCTTAAAGTATACTTCTCCTCTGCCTCAGGAACGACCTTTTATCACTCCTAAAGTACAAAAAAAGCATTAAATATCTCAGCCCATTTGCAGTACTGCCCTGAAGTTAGATAAGGAAAGACTCATTTTTTATGGGACAAACAAACCCACTCCGCAGTGTATAATCATCCAAAACACTGCTCGATAATTCATCAAAATAAACGTGAATTATCCGAAGACTAAATATTTTCTGCTTCAATAAGCCAACAAAAATTTTTCCTTGTCTGCAGGCATGTCAAAACGTATTGTAATCGAATTAAACACTAATTGCATGTTTGCTGATGAATAGTACTATGATTAACTGCTAATTCAGACAGAAGGAAATTCGATTACTAGCCTTCATGGTCGGAGCAAGGTGGAGCTGATTTGGTTAAAGAAGCCTTCAACCATCAGCTATAGTTATGTTGTGGATCTTAAAACAATTGAAATTAGCAGACAGTTTAAATTTTATGTTTATTTTTAAAATACGAGTCAAACTGAAAAGATAAGCAAAGTGAGACTAATCAAAGATTCATAAGATACTCTCAAAATCGCGCGCGAAGAGTTTTCTTTATCAGAGGGGGAGAAAACTAAAGTATAGATGTCAGTCAGGCCATAAACTGTTGGCGCTTATCTTCACAAAATTATGGTTGAGAGTTAGGGTAAACTTTCCCCACCTATGTAAATTGTATACTCAGCTATTGATTTTACATACCGATTGTAAAATTAAAACTAACATCCAATCCACTAGATTAATTTTGGCAGCATGTTCAGAGGAGTCAGAAAGGAGATAATTGTGGTCGCCAACAATAACAGTCCAAATTAAATTGAACTTAAGACCGACATTACAATCGGAAAGGGAACAGGGGAAGAATCGAAGTCGGGGATATAAAGTTAATCAGTAGTTATATCAATTCGACCAAAGAATATTCGCATTAAGCCTTTCTCTCTTCATAAGTTAACACTGTCAGTTGAATCCAAAGTAGAGTAAAAGAGCAAACTCTTAGTTGAAAGATTTGCCAAAAGTGATGTTGCTTTAAATTCAACCTTAAAAAATAAACTGTCCGAAGAGGAATCAAATGATCATTCAGATTTACAATGTGAGTTCGTTGAGGTTCGCAAAAATGGAGAAATTTAGAGCATGGCTGTCAACAACACAAAAAATGTAATTATAATACCAATGAGAGTGCATTTTAGTCTCCCAATCATTAAGCTACTTCCCAATTATTTAAATCTGGGGCAAATCGAAGTAGGCAGTACTGCTCAGGGTGTAGTTACTATTGAAAATATAAGCGCAAGCATCGGCTGTTCTCTTTCAACTAATAAAATTTTCAGTGTGAATAGTTTCCTCCTAAGTGATTGGATTTAGCCGAGAGAAATAGCAAAACTATAGATTTATGTAAAGGGCATCAATATGGGCAGCGCTAGTAGTACAATCTAAATCATCATTGCCCAGGTGTACACAATACGAGTTGGCCTTAAATACTAAGTAATTGCAAATACTGAAAAAGGGAGAGGATGGATTAGGAATCATCAGTAAAAACGCCTTTGGCATACAGCAAATCTGTCCCGACAAGATGCCACAAAATAATAGGAGGAGATTGATTTTACCAAGACTCTGGATGCTGCGAAAAAATCTAAAAATCGAAGTTTATATGACAATGCCCGTTTCCATAAGGCCATAGTAAAAACAAGGAGCAATGCAAGCCTGCTCAAAGAATTAAAACAAATGGAATCGTTGGAATATATCCGCAACAGCGCAAGTTCTCAAAAACTCAAGTAAAATCCAGCAAAGCTGACCAAAGATTGGGTGAGTCATTAAGGTGGGGGTGCCTCTTGGTCTCCATCCTTTTCTAAAAAAAGCATGCTGTTGGCAACTAAAATTGACAAGTGTGTGCCATTTGAAGAGTTCAAATAGCATAAACTGGAAAAGACTCGAAGCTATAACTTTCGAATGTGTATAAGATAAGCTTGAACTACAGAAATATTATAGACTTATAAAATATTATTTTGAAGAAGTAACTGTTTTTTTTAAACAGATCGACAGTTGTTGATTAGTACAGCTTCACCACCTCAATCATAACTTTATTTTATAAAATTAACATCTTCAATTAAGCTTCGATAATTGTCTTCTTCAAAAATTCATACATAACCATCAATAAAAAAAGGATAAAATGCAAGATTAATGCCAATTACAATAACAGGACTCTCCAATTTCACGGAACTGTTTTATTTATCAATTTATTTTCCATCGTCCAAATAAAGCTATTGTCGTAGTTTTATCGGAATCAGAAATACCTTTAACTATTTTTATGGTGAGATGACCGAGAGTATCCCATATCCTAAACATTGAGGTAGTCTTCCAATCAAAACAAACCCATCTCTCTTCATTTTATTGAGTTGTCCCAAATTATTCGCGGTATAAAGCCTAGTGCAAGCTTTCCTTCATTATAATATTAAATAAACTAAAGCTCTGCTTGAAGTTTCCATGCAAGCATCGTTGATATTTTTCTTAATTTTGATGCCGCTGTCTCTCGCAATGATCTGCCAGAACAACTCTCAAACTCAGTGTCAAATCCCAGAATGCGTATGGGTTAACAGCACCTGCCTACAGTCCATGGGCCTTTGTTCTCAAGGAACCTTTTGGTCCAATTCCACTGGGTCCTGCCAACCCTGTTCTGTTTTAGGCAAAGAACCCTGTTCCTTATATTGCCCCTCCTATTATTATAACTTGAATGCTTCCACCTGCACCACTTGCCAAAATGTAGACTATAACTGTATATCTTGCACATAGAGTATGTGTTTTCAGTGTGGCAGTGGATTTCAGCCCAGCACTACTTTTGTCAGTCAGTGTGTTCCCACTCCCTGCCTCATCCTGAATTGCCTTGTATGTGGACCCAACGGTACATGCTCCATCTGCAAGTCATACTCTAACAGATCATCATTCGCGACAAATACTTCATTTCTAAATTTTACATCAAACTCTTCGCAGGTTAACAGCAATAGCTACTGTGGGTCGGTCTGTGCAATAGCAAACTGTCTTATTTGCTACTCTCCCTTATCGTGTTCGGTGTGTAACAATCAATATTACCTCTCCAACGACTCTACCACATGTGTTCTTACTTGTAATGATGCAAACTGCTTAACATGCTTAACTTATACCAATTGCTCGATATGCATAAATGGATATCAACTGAATATAAACACACAGATCTGTGAAGTGCAATGTTTGGTCAATAACTGCGCCATTTGCTCATACTCGACAGTATGTCAAGTGTGTGTTGCTGGATATCAACCAAGTCTAATGTATAATTATTGTAGTTTAATATGTTCAGTGGACTTTTGTGCGCAATGTGCCACTAATTCAACATGCATTCAATGCAAAACTGGATTTTACGTGTCAGCAAATGGAACAGTCTGTTTGCCTGCTATCTGCTATCTTGACAATTGCGTTTCATGCTTAACTTCTACTACATGTAATCAATGCAATAGCATCTCGCAACTGAGCTCAAATAATTTATCTTGCATTTCAAATTGTTTGGGTATTATATCTAATTGCTAAATCTGCCTAAGCAACACTACCTGTTTGGCCTGTCAAGTCGGATATGCCCTCAGCCCAATGAACACAGTCTGTAGTGTCATCTGCTCAATTCCATATTGCTTTATTTGCAAAACAAGTACAACATGCTTATTCTGTGATGCTAACTACATCATAAGCAGTAATTAACAAAGCTGCATTTTAAACTGCGGAATAGCTTACTGCCAGAATTGTGGTGGACTTACAACTTGCCAAACTTGTGAGACAGGATACCTTCTCATGAACTCTGGAGCTAGTTGTTATCCTCCATGCTCCCCAGGATCATACTTATCAACCATCAATAGCACCTCCACCTGCCAACTCTGTTCTCTATCTGTTAATTATTGCTTAACATGCGCTGTTTCCACCAATACTTCAGTAATCTGCAGTCAATGTGTAGATGAGTATATCCTCAACTCAGGGGTTTGCCAACTTTGCAACTAAACTTTACCTAACTGTCTCACCTGTAGCAGTATAGCAATTTGCACTCAATGCAATCAAGGCTATGCCACTTTAGCTTTTGAAGCAGTTGTTGCCTGTGCTCAAATCGGTAGTTGTCAAGTTCGCGACTGTCGTATATGCAGCAAAAATAATTTCACTCAGTGTCTCTCTTGCTAAAGTCAATATCAAATATCAACTGACGGCTCATTATGCACTCCCATAATGTGCATAAGCACCCAATATTATGATGCTTCAGTTAAATTATGTGTTTGCCCTATTGCTTCTTACTTAATCAATAGCGTCTGCCAATACTGTTCATTTGCCAATTGTGCGGCCTGTAACTCTGCCGGTTGCACGATTTGCCAGAGTGGATTTTATCCTGCTTCAGGATTGTGTGCTAGTTGCAGTAGTTACTGCATTTCGTGTCAATCCAATTCTAGCTGTATCTCATGTAATTATGGTTATACTCTTCAAAATGGAATTTGTATTGATACTAATAGCATCTGTTCGATTGAAGTCTACAATTCCACTATCATTTGCCCTCCAGGATGTTCTCAGTGTGCCTTTTCCAATGAAATTATCTACTGCATTTTTGTTGTTGCTAACTACTACTTCGATTCCATAGGAACCATTCAACCTTGTCAATCAAGTTGCCTTACCTGTGCAAGCACGAACTCTTCTATTTGTACAAGCTGCTTTGGATCCAGTCTGCTCAGTGGAGGGCAGTGCTTGGAATGCACTGATAAGTTTGCCCTCGCATGTCCTGGTAACGTAAACTACTCGACCAACTGCGTTCGGGGATATTCACCTTTTAATGGAACATGCCAGGCGTGTGCTCCATTTTGCAAGGCCTGTGGAATTTCTGGAGCTGGAATGTGCAACGCCAATAGTTGTGAGTAAGGTTTTGTGGTATTGGCAGGCGCTCAAAACTGTACAATGTGTTTCTCAGGCTGTACATATTGTAGCTCTGTCGATCCTTCGCAATGTTAAAGTTGCAGCAATAGTGATTATCTCAATAATAACAGTATTTGTACCCCTTGTCCCCTCTAATGTTTAACTTGCAGCTCAAATACTGTGTGTACCTCATGTATCTTAGATTATTACCTGTCCAACAGCTTCTGCTACTTTCGAATCGGTTTTCCTTGCTCTCAGCAAGTTCAAAGTAGTTGCACTGGCTGTTATTATGGATATTATCTAATCAATGGCCTATGTCTGTTAGATTTATCCTGCAATACAACTTCAACCTGCTACGGCTGTCCCAAAGATTACTATCTAAAAGATAAAAATTGTTACCCCTGTTTGACCAATGCTTTCTGCGATTACTGCAGTCCTTTAAATTCAACTGTTTGTTTAATTTGCGCAGCTGGATTTTATCTTAGCAATGATAGCTGTGCTTAGTGTAATAAGGCCCAAACTGGTTGCATTCAGTGCTCTTCCCCTCTAATGTGCACACAAGCAGCCGCCGGGTTTTATTTAAACACTGATGTGAGTGGTTATTATACAGGGGAAGTAAAGCAGTGCGGTTCGACCTGTGAAACCTGCTCTAAAGCCAACTCATGTGACACATGTGGGGCTAACTACACTCGATTTGGCTGTGTTTGCATTTATGCTCTAAATATCCAAGGCAGTCTCACGCTTGCTCCTGGTCCAAATTCTTCCTGGTTTAGCAGCAATAATAGTGATAATATAAACCTCGCTTATGCATTGCTGCATTGTAATGAAATAGCATTAGCTATAGCTTTAGCTGCAGGTTATTCAGATGTTAACAATACATTACTGACTGGAATGAAAAGTGGGTCAATTGTTACTTATTTTACCTTAGGAGTTGATCCCAATCAGAACCCTTCCACTTTTGCAGACAATTTTCAAAATAAGATCAGTTCTGGAGTACCAGGTTTTACAGTCGTAAGTCTAACAACAGCCAGCAATGGATTTGGGGCAGGTTCAAGTTCTAGTAGCTCGTCGAAAGATTTGGGTCTAATTCTTGGTCTTTCGATTCCGCTTGGATTGCTATGTACTTAACTGCTAACTTAGTTATAATACTAATCATTGTGATTGTCCTATGGCGAGTCGAAAAAAATAAATAAATGGAGGCCCCTGCTGCCGTTTCTCGCGAAGACACCAAAAATATGGCTTGATTTTTATTGCAGAACATACATTTGTTAATAATTAGCAAGCATAGTATATATCATCAGTCGAACCATTTTATTATTTGAGAGTTGCTTGAGTTTAGGCTGGGAGAACCTTATGATAGTTTGACTGTCGTAACTGTA
>Ga0302185_10000375_pt1 | contig 35229 bp, 30 predicted proteins | sample II_Bog_E1_1_FD_200231 | JGI IMG/M metagenome (GOLD analysis project Ga0302185, IMG submission 200231) | Peat permafrost microbial communities from Stordalen Mire near Abisko, Sweden - II_Bog_E1_2 | ecosystem: Environmental > Terrestrial > Soil > Wetlands > Peat | place: Sweden: Abisko... | reverse complement strand
TATGCGGTATTCTTCCCGAAAGGATATGCAAATTTTTTTTCTAAAGAATTATGCTCCAGGCTGCAATCTTTTATTCAATAGAATTCTCATTCAATCTGCATTAAAAACAGATAACGTCATAAACCTGCACGACCATTGGCTATTGATGGTATGCAGCTCTGTTGGAGAAGTCTCCTTTATAAATAAACCTTTAATGAGGTACCGCATGCATGCTAATAATGCTATCGGTTTTATTGAACAACACAGTACCTTTATAAAAAGAGTATCATTATCCATCAAGAGTATTGTAAAATATGGTTTGTCAAATGCAAAATATAGAGACCTTCTTTACCGGAAGAATATTCAACAAATGAAAAATATCTGTGAATGCCTGCCTACTTTAGCATCCAAGGAAGCATTTGCATTTTCTATGATAGGAAGAAGTACTTATTTAAGGCGGAAAATTAAAAATATTCGAAAGCCTTATATACTTGAAAGGTCTTTGTTGAAGCAAATAACCTATATAATTTGTTTTTAGTTGTGGAAATATCAATAATCATAATCAATTACAATACATTCGAACTTACCTGTTCTTGCATTGATTCAATTATTAAGTTTACAAAAGATATTAATTACGAAATTATCTTGGTAGATAATGCCTCTAGGGAATGTTCCCCTGATCTGTTTTTACAAAAATTCCCATTGATTCGGTTAATTAAAAATCCTGTAAATGCAGGCTTTACAGGGGGGAATAACCTGGGAATTCAAATTGCAAAAGGGGATACAATCTTGTTGCTGAATAGTGATGTGGTCTTAACGGAAAACTCTGTTTCCATATGCCTTGATGTTATAAAAAACAATAGTAATATAGGGGTGGTATCATGCATGCTTAAATTTGCCGATGGCATCATTCAGAAGCAATGTCAGCGCTTTCCATCTATTTTGCTTACCACAATTGAACTTTTCAGGATACACAAGCTGATTCCGCAACCTAAACGTGGAATAGTAATGGGGAATGGCTTTTTCGATCATTTAAAAAGTATTTATTGTGATTCGGTTTGGGGTGCGTTTTTTATGTTTCCAAGAAAGGTTCTCGATAAATTGGAGGGAGGGAAATTGCCCGGCGATTTTTTTATGTATGCAGAAGACTTAATGTGGTGCTATAGCATTAAAAAGATGGGGCTTACTATTTATTATAATGCCGATACCTCAGTGATACATTACCTTGGGGCTTCGTCATCCGAGACTGTATTGAACCTGAAACACCAGAATGAATATGCTTTTATTGTAAAATATTACGGCTGGTTATATGCCAAGATACTTGTATTATTACGCTCATTATTATATGCTACCAGTTCCAGTAGGGTTTATGCTTATGAAATAAGTGGAATTTATTTGAAATTATTTTTGAAAGGAACGCTACTTAAGTAAAATGGAAAACAATAGAAAAGTATATCTTGATGGTCTAAATGGAATAAGAGCTATAGCCGCCCTTAGCGTGGTTATTTCGCACATAACACTGCATCTTTCTAATTTTAATCTGAACCCCTATATTTTCGGCAAATTCGCTGACGGAAGTCCAAAAGGTTTATTGCTGGCAGGCTATGGCGTTACCATGTTCTTTTCACTTAGCGGTTTTTTAATAACCTACCTGTTACTGCTTGAAAAAAGCGAAAAAAAGAAAATAAATATCCGGTTTTTTTATATAAGGAGGATTTTAAGAATTTGGCCACTTTATTATTTGTTTTTGATTATTTGTCTTCTTGCTTTGCATTTTTCCGGAACCACTGTTAATTCAACCACGTTGGTGTTTTATATTTTTTATGCCCCCAATATACCATACATTTTAAATACAGCTATACCGGTACTGGCTCATTATTGGTCTCTGGGAGTAGAAGAGCAGTTTTATCTTTTTTGGCCCTGGGTTATGGCAAAGACAAAGAAAAACCTTGCATCTATTATTTTTTGCACCATTATTGTATTAATTACCCTTAAATTAATTGCCCGATACTGTTGCCCGGGTCATGAAGAATCTTTTCTTTACAGGCTTATCCATGTAACCAGATTTCATTGCATGTTGGTTGGGGCGCTGGGAGCTGTCTTATTTGTGAAAAACAATAGCTTGTTTATGAAGATATGCACTCACAAAATCAGCCAATTGGTGACATGGGGTATAATTATTGTTATAGCACTTAACCAATTTCATATTGCATCGGTAGTAGACAATGAATTTGTAAGTATGCTTACAGTTGTACTTATTTTAGGACAGGCCACTAAAGGTAACAGGTTGATCAACCTTCAAACAAGGGTACTTGATTTCCTGGGAAAAATATCCTACGGCATATATATTTATCATCCGCTTATAATTTGGGGAGTTTCATTCATATTTACAAATATATTGATTACCGGTATTTTAAAATATTTAGCTGTTTATAGTATTATTGTAACGGCAACTATAATTACGGCGTATCTTTCGTATTCTTATTTCGAAAAAAGGTTTTTGAAGCTTAAATTGAATTATACTATAATAAACAGTACTGAAGAAGAAAATTAACATGAAAGTAATTTGAAAACAAGCCTCATAATACCAAGTTACAACCCGGCATTAAAGCTGCCTCAAACACTTAATTCATTGGTTGGGCAGCATGAATTGATAGATGAATTGATTATAGTGGCAGATCAAAAGAATTATTCAAATGAAATAAAATTTATGTTGGAACAGTATTCCAATAAATTCAATTTAAAAGTTGTAATTCAAGAGATTTCGGGAAGAGGCAGAAGCCGAAACAAAGGGGCAGAAGTGAGCAACGGAGACATACTTATTTTTTTAGATGATGATATGCTGGCTGAAAAGAATTTAATAGAAAAACATATTCAATACCATCTTAAAAACCCCAGCACTATTGTTTCGGGTAATGGCTATAGAAATCCGGAAAATAATGCAACTGATGATTTCGGGAAGTTTTTGATAAATATAGAAAAAGGTTGGAAAATGCAAAGTCCCGGTGCTGGTGAAATAACCCTGCAAAAATTTAATTTCACAGCGTGCAATGCGTCTTTGCCTAAAAATATATTTAACCAATTAAACGGCTTTGACACTTGCTTTTCGGATGGTGAAGATTTTGATTTTGCTGTTCGGGCAATTAACAAGGGTATTCGAATTATCTATGACAAAACAATCCTTGCATGGCATAATGACTGGCCCGGAATAGGTATGTATATTAAACGCCAAAATGAGTACACCCAGGCTAAAATAGAAATACTAAAGATCCATCCGGATTATTTGGTGCATTTCCCGAGTTTAATGGTCTCGGAAGGAGGTAAAATAAAAAAGATAGTATCTGCAATCATACGTGCAACAATAGGGAGATGGGTTATTTCAAAAAACAGTATGTTTGAAATACTTCCATTAAGCATCAAATTCTTATTTTATCGAATCACTATTTCTTCTTATTCAACTATTAACATATAATAAAAAGCGGGGAGAAATAGAATGCACGTAGTTCAGGTAATAGCTAATAACTCAACTGTACCCTATCTTAATTGGTTTGCCGAAAGATTATATAAATATCCCGGTGTAAAATTTACTTTTATAGTTCTCTATACTGAAAAGCCCCATTTAATAGAAGAAATGAAGGCTTATGGTTGTGACGCATATTGGATAAAATTTGATCCAAAAAAAAGAAAGTCAGGTATGATTTTAGCTTTTTTCAGGCTCTATAAATTGTTTAAAAAATTAAAGCCGGATGTTGTCAATGCCCATCTATTTGACGATTCCGTACCTGCTCTTTTAGCAGCAAGGTTTGCAGGAATAAAGAAAAGAGTAATTCGTAAACAAGATACAGCCTTTCATTGGAATTTTACACCCCATTGGGTATGGGTTGATCGGTTAAATAATTCTAACGCTACCGATATTATTGCTATTAGTAAGGATTCCGAAAAATTTTTGCTGGAAAATGAGAAAGCTTCAGAAGATAAAATCCATATGATTCATAATGGCATCCCAATTCAATATTTTACTACACAGGTAGATTCAGATAAGGAGTTCCTGATTAAAAAGTACGGACTGGAAGGGAAAATTGTTTTAGGAACAATTTCACGTTACATAGAGTGGAAAGGTTACCGGTACATTATTGAAGCAGCCAGAACACTCACCCAAAAGTATAAAAATTTAAAATTCCTGTTTGTTGGATACGGCGAGCAACAGCAAGAGTTAGAAGAATTAGTGGCTAAATATAGACTGGAAGAGTATATTATTTTCACAAATTGGATAGACAGGAAATATATACCATCCTTATATGGCTTAATGGATTTGTATGTTCATGCCGCACGTATGGAGCCTTTCGGGTTCGTGCTGGTAGAAGCAATGGCTAATGGCGTACCTATTATAACTTCTAAAACGGGAGTTGCAGCCGATGTACTTGAGCATAAAGTGACCTGTTACTTCACAGGGGATAGAGATTTTAAAGGAATTGCAGAAGGGATTGAATGGATGCTTGAAAACCCATTAGATAGAGAATCCATGAAAGAAAAAATAAAAAAAATGGCCGTAGAAGAATTTAGTATAGAGCTTATGTTGGATAAACATATTAAAGTCTATACCGGGGCCAGATAATTTCATTTTTTATTATTGGTAAACAACATCCCAAAACCTTTATTTACAAGCATTATAAATACACCTGGATAAGTAAAGAGCGCCTTAAGGGTAAATTGAATGGCTTTGCCTGTTTTTCCTGCATCTTTATACCAGCTTCCTGAAAGCATTAAATAAACTTTTGCGAAAACCTTGTTCCTATTTTTGCTTTTGGGAATAATATTTTTCTCTTTTATTTTGTCAAGTATATATAATTCATCGTGTTCAAGTAAGAATACCTTTTTACTCATACTGTCAGGTGTATTCCTGTATTTTGCAAGGGCCTGGGGAATATAAACACCCCTGCAAGCACTTACTAAAAGAATTTTATAATACCTATCTGCACAGTTAGAAAGATGGGTATCGAAATAGATGTTTTTATCTTTGATAACCGAATATTTTACCATGATATTGGATGAAAATCCGGGAATTCCTTTGGCTTGCCAGGTAAGTACTGCATTACAAACTACATCAGCCGGAACCCCTTTATCTACAAATATACTTTCCAATTCGGGGCCGCATAATAAGATATCACTGTATACGTAGTCTGTTCCCGGATCAGCATTTATAGCCTCGTATTTAATCGTTAAATTTCCAGGCATATAAACATCGTCGGCATCCAGAAAAGTAATAAAGTTCCCCTTAGCGGCTTCAATTCCCGCATTGCGCGCCGCTGACACACCCTTGTTTGTTTGCCTGATAAGCGTTATTCTTTGATCTGGTAAAAAACCATTTACAATTTCAGCAGTTTTATCTGTCGACCCGTCATCAACCACAATGAGTTCCCATGAAGCAAAGGATTGGTTCAATACAGAAGAAATACTCTCCGCAAGATACTTCTCCGCATTATAGGCAGGCATTACTACGCTTATTTCCACCGCATTCATTTGTCTCTGGTGTACAAAATTATCAATTCAGTGGCTATTATTCACTATAATCCATGATATTTGCATTACCAACATAGACCTTACAAGTTGAAAACCACGCATAATAGAATATTATTTATTACACAATGGCAATTTAAAGACCCTTTGGTGCAGACATATACCCTTCCTTACGTCAGGATTATTCAAAAAATTACTTCCTGCTACCCCTATGTTGTTACCGTTGGCGGAAAAAATAAATCGATTACAGTTAAAAGAAAAGAAGGAATTATCTCTATTGAAATGCCTACAGGCAATGGGCGACTATTTTTAGGTTGGTTATTAAATACACTAAGTCTTCATAAAATAATAGGTAAAAAGAACATTAAAATAATTCACCCCTGGTGTACCACCGCCGGGGCGATTGGAGCTATTTTAAAAATTCTGAATAAGAAGGCAACACTGAATATTGACAGCTTTGAACCGCATGCTGAATCGATGGTGGAAAACAAAACCTGGAGCAAATTTGGTTTAAAATTCAAGGCCTTATTTTACTTTGAAAAGAAAGAAGCTAAAATTGCCGATTATTTGATCTTTGGTGCCGAAGGAATGGAGAAGTATATTCTTGAAAAATATAAAACCACCGTAACTAAATATTCCATAAAGCCCGCTTGCATTGATCTGGAGGCTTTTTCCGAAAAGTTTTTAAACAATAACGAACTTACGGCAAATTATAACCTGGTGGATAAAATTGTGTGCGTGTATGCAGGAAAATTCGGGGGAATTTATTTAGAAGATGAAACATTTGAATTTATCCACAGTTGTGAAAATTTTTGGGGAAAAGATACATTCCGGTTTTTGTTATTGAGTGCTGCTTCAGATGATTATATAAATAAAATGACATTCAAATACAGCATTCAAAAATCAACGGTTATTAAATTATTCGTTCCGCATAAAGATGTCCCGCTCTATTTAGGACTAGCAAATTTTGCCATTTCTCCCTATAAGCCCGTGCCATCTAAGCGGTATTGTGCGCCAATTAAGAATGGTGAATATTGGGCTATGGGATTACCTATAGTAATTCCGCCAAACATTTCTGTTGATTCGCAAATAATAAAAGAGAGTAGGGCAGGGGCCATATTGGAAAGCCTTGATGAAAAAGGCTACACCAGTGCAATTATGCAAATAGAAGCCATTATTAAAGGGAAAAGCAGAATGGAAATTTATAATCAAATCAGGCCTCTGGCGGAGAAATATAGAAACTTCAGCATTGCTGAAAAGATTTACCGGAAAATTTATGGTTAACCAGCCTATATTAATCCTATTTACATCAATACTTATTAAATATTTGTTGTTGATTGGTTTTATTAAATAACTTGCCGCGAATTTAAAATCTATGAAGAAAGGAAACTTTTTGTCTCTTGTATATTGTTTTGTTGTTGCAGGCATGTTGGTTTCTGCTCATGGCTATAGTAAAGACAATCCGGGTGAAATTCCCTTGAAGGAAGATTCCATTAAGCATCAGCGGCCAATTGACTATACACAAAGGCAAAAGGATATACGTTCTCATATTTTGAAGATGTTCCCCGGAACTTACCTCGATTCAATGGGCCTTGTAATTAACCTTCTAAGCGATTCCCTTCGAAAAGAAATTTTAAAAACAAAAACAAAAGACAGTCTAACCTTTTTTAATACATGCTTAAATAATACGCTGAAGGATAGCATGCTACTTTACCAATTAGGCAAACTTTCGCCGGAAGGAGAGGAGGATAACCTCGATTTGCATAGTGTTTTCACTGCTCATTGCATTAGCACATCCAATTCAGCAGCTATTGACTCTGTGGCTATGGATGTATTTTCAGGCAACGCTCTTTTGGCTTCAGCCGTATCAGATAGCCTTGGAATTATTCGCTTGCGTTCAATCCCCGAAGGAACTTATTCCATTGTTTTTTCTCGCAGAGGGTATGCGCCTTTATCACTCGCGCAGATAAAGATTGCCGCTGCACATCCTGTTTATATCGATATTCCTTTGAACAAGCAGGGAGGTTATTTAGCACAACTGTTTAACAATAACAACTGGATTTTACTTGCAGCCGCAGTCTTAATCCTTTTACTTATTATAGGTTTTTTAGCGTATTTACTGGCTAAGCGCAAGGTAAAGAAGCAGAATAAAACGAAAGAATAATCTTGATTAAAGCCTTTTATTTTTTAATCAATGAGCCCTTTATTCTGATGAATAGAAGGAATGCAAGAAGTAAAATGCTTAGTATAGTTGCATAAAAGCCAAGGTAGTCGCCATGTATAGCATAAAAAGTATGCTCGTTTGAAGGATATAAGGATGCCTTTATGACCGCCGGTTCCCACCAATTTGTCTTTTCCAAAATAGTGCCCTTTTTATTTATGATAGCTGAAATTCCGGTATTGGCGCACTGCACCACTTCCTTTCTCATTTCGGCGGCCAGCATAGCTCCATAACAAAGATGCTGCCTGTAGCCGGGTGTATCCTCCCACCAGCCATCATTGGTTATTATGAATATCAGTTGGGCTCCTTTTTGAATGTATTCTCCTATGTAAGCTCCATAAATGGACTCATAGCAAATGGCAGGAGCAATGGTAGTGTTGGAGTAGGGGGAATAAAAAACAGATGGTTCCTTTTGTGTGCCCAAGGTTCCGGAAGTTCCTCCCAGGTGAACCGCCAATTTTGAAAGCAGCGATGGCGTAAACTCCACACCGGGAACAAGTTTGCTTTTATGATATATCTGTATTTTTTTAGACGAGTCCAGCTGCAAAGCCGTATTATAGTCATCGTAATAACTATCCGCATCGGTGAATTTCCGGGCGGTTTCTGTTATGGTGTCCCCATTGGCATACGACCGGGCAGTTCCGGCCCCTGTAATAAGCCTTAAATTGGGATGTTTGTGAAGATAGTCCCGGATTAAACGTATGCTGGGATTATCCCTGAGATTGTTTTCCCATAGATCTGGGTCGGTAAGGGCTGTTTCGGGAAAGATAAGATACGCCGTAGTGCTGTCAACTTTAGTATCCCCAAGAACAAGCATTTTATTCAGTTGCTCCATAAAATTCCCACTAAACTTCTCATTGTAAGGATCAATATTCGGTTGAACCACTACTACCTTAACTGCTTTTTGTGTATCGGGAGGGTTGTCTGTCCAATACAATACCAGCGATACTAAAATGGGGAAAAGCACCAGAACCCCGGCTGTACTATAAAGCTTGCCCGATAGAGGTTTGTCCTTACTTAACCATTTCCTATTAAGGATGCTGAAGATAGCCATATTGCAAAGTAATATCCATAATGTACCGCCTAAAGGACCCGTAACTGTATACCATTGCAATAAAGAAACATAATTGGAAAAGCCGAAACCAAGCGTTAGCCAGGGCCAGCTCATGTGCCAGTTAAAGTGAATATATTCAAAAGCAAGCCAGAAAATGGGCAGGGAAGTATATCCGGTAAGGGGGCCTATCCTGCGTTTGGTAATATGAAACAGCAGAAGGATGCCTGCCATAAAGAATGTATTGCAAACAATGGCCATAAGGCCACCAACAAAAGTGGAGTTGCACACCCACCAGGTAGTTAAGATATTCCAGATAAGCATGGCCAGATAGGAATAGCCAAAAAAGGAAAAGGATGATTTGCTTGCTCGGTTGATATAAAGTTGCTGTTCCACTATTAGCAAGGGGCAGAAGGCAAACAAAAGTAACAAAGGAAACCCGTGTGCAGGCCAGCCGGCTGTAAGCAGCAAGCCTGTGAGGATAGAAAACAAAAAGAGGTATTTACGTGGCAGACTTTTCAAACAATGCAAACTTATAAAATTTTATTCGTCTTTTTAATGCAAAAAATTAAAAACCTATATGTCGCACTTTTTGCAGTTTTACATTTTGAGAAAATGGGTCTTTCTTAGTTGTAAAACAGCTTGATACACTTCATTTGTACCTATATTAAATAGAGTTGAAAGTTTGCTATAAACTTTGTACTATATAAATGCATGGCAAATGTTATGTATATTTAAAATATACTATATTTAGATTTTATTTGTAGTACACTTAAAAAAAAGAACATGAAAAAAACCTTACTTACGTTCTTAGCTCTTGGTTCTTCACTCTTAGCTTTTTCTCAAGGCACTTGGACTTCCCGCGATACACTGCCCGATTCTGCGATGGTTCAAGGGATAGCTGGCTTCTCTATTGGAAATTACGGATATGCAGGATTAGGTGAATACAGTGATGCTTTGCATGAGTTTGATTATTTATGGCGATTTGACCCAAGTACAAATTCGTGGATAAAAAAAGCTAATTTCCCCGGTAAAGCAAGGGTTGCTCCTGCCTCCTTCGTTATTGGTAATAAAGCATATTTAGTAACAGGTTCTGTCAAAAATGATGGAACATGTGTTACGGAATGTTGGGAATATGATGCCATTACCAATATATGGACACAAAAAGCAAATTTTCTTGGATGTGCCCGTACATATGCTGTTGGGTTTGCTATTGGAGGCAAAGGATATGTTGGCACAGGAGCTAATGAATTGAGTAATTTCAGAAAAGATTTTTATTCTTATGATACGGGTACTAATATATGGACAAGAATTGCAGATTTTCCAGGTATAGCAAGATCATGTGCATCGGGTTTTGCTGTTAATGGCAAAGGATATGTTTGTTTTGGGCAAGACAGCCTCTTTTCTACCGATTGGTTGAATACTGATATGTGGGAATATGACCCGGGAACAAACTCATGGACTCAAAAAAATAGCTATCCCAGTTTACCTATTTATGTAACGAGTGGATTTGCTATTTGTAATAACATTTATGTGGGTACTGGAGATACGAGTCGGTGGGATCATGAATTTTGGAAATATAATACAATATTAGATTCTTGGACCCAAGAAGCAAGTGTTCCAGGGATTACAAAACTACAAGGCACGGCCTTTGCCATTGGTGACACAGGATATTATGGGTTCGGATATGATAGCGATGCAATTGTATATAATAGATTTTATCGATTTTACAATAACGATAGTTGTAATAAAATTACAGGATATAATAATATCACTGACAATTCAGAAATAAACATTTATCCTAATCCGAATAATGGTAGGTTTACTTTAGAGAGTAACTCCGCTAGTATTTCGGGAAAGAATACCCTTGAAGTATATAATATATTAGGAACAAAGGTATTTACCGAGGCACTTCCATCTACTCAAGGCGATAATACTATTAATATAAGTAATCAACCCGCAGGGATTTACCTATACAGAATATTAAATAATAATGGGGTACTAATTGGACGTGGGAAAGTTATAATTCAAAAATAGGACCTTGCCCTACCTCTATGCAAGGAAAGGGTAAGCAATAAATGTAACTCAACCCCCTAAAATTGCAACTTGATGCAGGTAAACTGTAACTCAATACAACTTTAAAAAATTTCGGGAATTCCCAGTGTAACATTGAGGCATTAAATTTAATAACCTTTAAATTTTTAATGCCATGAAAACAAAAACCAAATTATTTTTATTAATCCTTTTGTTTGCAATTAGTTTTATTGCACCAAATATAACCTTAGCTCAAGGTTGTTTTAGCGGGCTAATATCACCACCGAATCACACTGAAGTTCAGTCAGCTAACCCAATTCTTGATTTTACTATGGAGCCTCCGGTAAACCCATGTAATACTACAGCGGGGAACCCACTAACAGGAATTGGTATGAATCAAAGTAATCCGCAATATATGCTTGACATTCTTTGTGATCCTAGTTCAGGAACTAATAATGATATAAACATTAGTACTGATAGCGGTCCGGTAAATGTAGGTTATAGGATAGGAGGAAATATGTTTTTATGGTATGGTCTAATGGGCTATACGGAAGATGTTTATTGCGGAGTTGGAGCAGGGACAAATGAAAAGGCGGGGCAAAATGTATATATGGGAAATGATGCAGGAACTTCCGATGTGTATTTATTGTTAATAACCTGTTGATAAAATTTTATGTAAATTCGATATAAAATACAATCTGGCATCTCTCAATACTCTGAAAAACAATATATTATATCAAAAATGGACGGGGTGATGCTTATAAAATAAAAAAGACTTATCTTTGTTTTTTTAATACCCAAATATCATGGCTAAAAACATTCAGGACGATGCGCATGTGGTAAACCAGATAAAGTCTGGCACATACATAGAAGGTGTAATAAAAGCATCGGGAGATATTCGTATTGACGGAACCCTAAAAGGAACGCTTCAAACAGAAGGAAAATTAGTGATAGGAACATCCGGGCAGATAGATGGAGACATTACCTGCCAAAGCGCTGAAATTCATGGTACTGTTAACGGTAAAGTTACAGTCAATGAACTACTATCTTTAAAAGGAAGTTGCAAGCTTTTAGGTGATATTGTAATAGGAAGATTAGCGATTGAGCCGGGAGCACAATTCAGTGGTTCCTGCGTAATGGGCAATGCGGTTAAAGGCTTATACAATGGACAGGAAACAACCAAAGAAAGAGCCGAAAGAAAACAACCGGCAATCTCTTAATGCCATAGCCCGTTATTCGGGAATGGCATTTCAAATTGCGGCAAGCATCATTATCTGTCTTTTTTTAGGAAAATGGCTGGACTCTAAATTCCCTTTGAAGTTTCCGGTGTTTACAACAGTCCTTACTCTTTTCGGGGTGTTTTTGGGCGTATATTTCGTAATCAGAGATTTATTAAAACAAAAATGAAAGCCTTACAACGCCGCTTTATTATTCAACTATTACTTATTTCGATTGCCCTTTACGGGATTCTATTTGTGGTATTCTCACAATGGGTGGTGGCAGAACTGCCCCTAATAGCGATGGTGGGACTTTTATTCGCAGTAAATGTATTCGCCTTTATTTTAGTCACCAATACCAAAGAAAACAAACCAAGCAGTTTTGTCTATTCCTATATGACCGTAAGCTTTGGAAGGCTTATTATTTGCAGCATCTTTGTATTTTCATACGCCTTACTGCATAAGCACGATGCCAGGACTTTCGCCCTTACCTTTTTTGCACTTTACTTTTTATATAACATAATTGAGGTAAAGTCTATCTATAGCTTTTTCAAAAGATAAAACCTTAGGCTGTATAATTCATTACCATTAAGTATAAAAGGGTGTATTGCTTTTCCACTATCTTTGCCCTGAATGCTGATATATGAATAGCCCGGCCGAAAAGACAACAATCTATAGTAACAAAAAGTGGTTTTATGCGGCATTCATAGCAATCAACCTGTTATTATCCTGTTATTATTTAGACGTATGGATGGCCCCGCAAGGGGGAAGCAGAGGCGTTCCTGTGCTTACACTATATGAAGATAAGACACTTGCAGTCGATAAGTACAAAGATTTTGCAATGGATGTGAGTGTAATAAACAATCAGACGTATTCCAATAAAGCCCCATTATCTTCATTTCTTGTCTATCCCTTTTATTCTTTATATAAATCATTGGGCTTGTCGGAATTAAAAGACACGACTTTAAAAAAATATCCTATTTATATTTATTCATACAAAGCTCCGGATGGAATCGATCACATGCCGGATGCAAGGGGCTTCATGCTTCCTAAATTAACAACGGTACTTATACTTGGTGATATTTTATGCGGAGTAATTCCGTTTATTATTACACTGCTGCTGGCGCTGTTCGCTATAAAGAAGACCTCTACCAACTTATCGCCCGTAGTAATTGTAATGATGTCTTTTTACACATCCTTTCTTTTTGCCTATGCGGGAACCTATACAGGGCATATTTTAAGCGGAGTATTTGCATTGACCGGATATATCTTTCTTAAAAAGAAGAATTACATTCTTTCAGGGATTATGGTTGGACTTGCTGTGGCTACGGAGTTTCCTGTCGGAGTCTTGGTTCCGGTTTGGGCGTTATTGATCTATCTGAATGAAAAGAAAATTACAAAGTCCATGCTTTTCGGTTTGGGATTAATACCCGGTTTCATCATTGTGCTGTGGTATAATTATCACCTGACGGGATCCATAACAAAAACCCCATATAACTACGAAATACACCAGCAAAAAGAAAACACACAGGATATAGGATTTAATTTCCCTACGCTAGCGGCTTTCTGGGGACTTGTATTTTCTACTTTCAGGGGTGTGCTTTATTATACCCCTGTTCTTGTACTTATGCTTTGGTATGCCATTAAATCCGGCTACCAGAATTCATTTAAAAATATAAAGAATAAAATGGCATTGGTGAGTAGCGGGATAAAAAACTATTTATTAGTAACAGTAGTTGCATATTTAATCCTTTATTCATCCTACTACCAATGGCCGGGAGGGTGGGCTTTAGGGCCTCGCTATTTAATCCCAATGGTAATGATTGTGCTGTATGAAGGGGTTATATTCCTTTCTGCTAAAAAGGTTTCGGTTTACTTTTTTTACGCACTTACCGGCTTGGGCTTATTATTCACATGGATGGATAAATCGACCAAGATTTATATGCTTCCCGATGATCCTACCCGTTTTGGTAATCCAGTCTTCGATATTATCGTTCCTGACTTTTTCAAGCATCATTTTAATACCAACACCCTTCCTGTTTTTATGTTTGACAGCAGCCCTGCCACAGCCATCTATATATGGCCTATTTTGTTTATTGCAGGTACGTTATTTTTAACGCAATGGTACTCTAAGCTATATCCGGCAGTTATAGAAATTCCGGCAGTTAAACAAAAGCAAACCCCTAAAAAATTCAAGAAAAAATGAAACCTGCTGCTAAAAATACAGGCAAAGCTTCCCCAAAGAAGCAAACAGGTAATCCTCCACAAAAAAAAGCAGAGCCCAAGTTTGAGTTGTCGGATGTAAAAAAGTGGGGTATTATTATCGGCTTAGTTGTTTTCACTTTTGTGTTGTATGGAAACTCTATTATGAACAACTACGCGCTGGATGATGATATTATTACCCGGCAAAACCATTTTGTGCAGGAGGGAATTCAAGGTATAGGACAAATTTTCTCCAAAGGTTATTTATATGGATTCAACGGGGCAAATGATCAGTCATACCGCCCGGTAACACTTACCAGTATTGCCATTGAGAAGCAATTTTTTGGGAATAATCCTCATGTGCATCATTTCTTCAATGTATTTTGGTATACTGTTACGGGTATTTTTCTTTTTTTAACCTTGCTTAAAATCTTCCGGAAGAGCAATTACGTTGCTCCTTTATTTATAACCCTTTTGTTTATGGCGCACCCCATACATACTGAGGTGGTGGCTAATATAAAAAGCCGCGATGAAATACTGAGTTTTATGTTTTGTATTATAGCGGTATATTTTTCGCTACAATACTATTGTTATAATAAGCCCCGCTATTTTCAATTTTTAAGTTGGGCCTCTTTTTTTATTGCCGTGTTAAGCAAGGAAACAGCACTTGCCTATGCCGCCGTAATACCGATGGTGTATTACTTTTTCACGGATTTCTCTTTAAAAAAGACAGCCCTGCTTTCTGCTCCTTTCGTTGCTCTTGTTTTAATCTACTTGATAATACGTGGACATGTACTTGATTCCATTACATTCAATGAACAAATGCAGGTAATAAACAATTCCATTATGGCAGCTAAAACGCCTGCTGATAAATTAGCCACCACTATTTTCATTTTAGGAAAGTATATCTGGCTGCTTTTTGTTCCGATCGCTTTAACCTTCGACTATTCATTTAAACAGATACCTATTGTTTCCTTTTCAAGTCCGGAAGCATTGCTCTCTATAGCGGTTTATGCCGGGTTATTTGGCTATGCATTTTTCCGATTAAAAAGAAAAGACCCGGTATCCTTTGGGATATTCTATTACATTATTACGATGATACTTGTATCCAATCTTTTTGTAAAAATCGGCTCCACTATGGGAGAGCGCTTTCTGTTTACATCTTCCCTCGGCTTTTGTATTGCAATAGGTGTTACTATAATAAAGTTACTCAAGGTGAAAACCGATACACTGAGACCTAATCTTACAACCCTTTATGCTGTAGCCGGAATAATTCTTTTTGCGTATAGCGTTAAAACAATAGCCAGAAACACCGACTGGAAGAATAATTTCACGCTGTTTGAATCGGGGATAATATATTCCCCTAACAGTGCACGCGCCCATCAATCATTGGCAATAACTTATACTGATACGGCCAACCATACAATGGATCCGGCCATAAGAAATAGCTATTTTAATAAAGCCATAACGGAATATGACGCCGCCTTAAAAATACTGCCAAACTATTCCGAAGCGCTTTACAACATGGGCTGGAACTATTATTCAATGGGGAATAACGATTCAGCAGCAACTGCTTTTGAAAAATGTATAAAGGCTGCACCCACCTATATTTCGGCCTATCAGGATTTAGGCGTCATTTATTTTGACAAGAAGGATTATGTTAAAGCAATTTCCGTATTTGAATCGGGGTTGGCCGTAAATACGAATGATGCAGACATTTACAGCAACATTGGCGCAGCATTTTACAATATAAACAAGTATGATTCAGCTGTTTTTTATTTGCAAAAGGCGCTGAAAATAAATCCCGACTTAAACTCCGTGAAGGAAACGCTGTCAAAGGCTGAAAACGCACTAAGAGCAGCAAATCAATAAATTTTTTATCCTTCATTTTGCATTAGTATCATATATCTTAAAATGTTTAGCTTTGCTTATCCATTTTCGATTTTATGAAGGCTATTTTCTCAATAATCCTGTTTATCTCCTTGATAATTTCATCGGCTTCAGCTCAAAATAGTTTAGTTAGCCCACCCATTTCACTTGGGGTAGTTATTCCTCCAAGCCATCAAACAGGAAATTCAAACTACATTCTCTCTCTTTCAGATGAAGACTTTAAAAATAACAAATACGTATTTTATACCGATTCCAGTGCTACAGTGGCTTATCTTGCCATAAACGGCAGCGTTGTAAGGTTGACAGGTGGGTCAAACCCGGAAAATATTATGGCCTATGTTGGCAATGGATATACAATTACTTTAAGCATTGATAAAAATACGGAGGCCGCTGATGAAGGCAATTTGAAAATTACTGCCACTCTGGTAATTTACAATCAACCTGGGCAGGTTTTGGTGAAAAATGCAACAGGTAGCATGCTTAATATTTCTAGAAAATAAATACTTATGTATTGTTACAAAATGCTTCAAATAATAATTAGAAAAGATAACTGAATGAAGCATTACTATTTACCTTTATTGATTCTTTGTATTTTTATTGATTTTACCCCGCTTAAGGCGCAGCAAAAGAATAAGCATTCCATACATAAATCTTCTTCTCCTCCTCAGTATTTTACAGTTTATGGTGATAAAGTAAAATATGCTGTATATAATACCGATTCTGTGCGGCTTGATAGTGGAACTTTTATAGTACATTCTGCCGAATATGTTTGGGACACCATATATGGCGGCTATATTTTTGTAATTAAAGAGCTTCGCTTATTTTGCGATACAGTTAAACCCGAAGTTCTGAAAAACGATCTTAAAAATATTTTAAGCGTAATGCCCCAAAACGGATTCAAATTGCTTGATAAAAGCGGAGGAGAGTTTACCGTGGATATTGATGAAGCTTTATATGATGGGGGAGAAGACTCTGTTTTTGTTTCGGTAGATATAAATGGCTTTATTGGAGGATCCGCTGAATTTGAAGAAACAGGGGTAGTGGGTTTACGCTATGCTGACCTAAAAAAATATAACGATAGCGCATATAAACGACCCGACTTTTATCCAATGAACCGGTTTGGAAAACCGCTTCAACTTAGGTAGATTGGCTTTCTTTAGCTAATAGGAGAAACTAAAAGAATCTTCCCGGAGCTGTCTATTTTAAATTCCTCTTGCTTTTTCAATATTTTAATGTTTCGCTTTTTATCCGATTGTTTCATATCCCGCTCAAAAGTTTGCATAGAATCCTTCAGAATTATATGCAGGTCTTTCGTAATTTGAACTGTGGATAATCCGGAACAGTCTTCATTTTCGCCGCAACAGTCTCCAATTAACATTTTAAGTGATGAAATCTCTTCACCGGTTTTACTAAAAGTATAAAGCGTAGGCAGTTGAATATCACCCGAAATAGAATATAAAATGGCAATATATCGGTTAGTTTCATTCACTTTTCCGATAAGTTCACCGTATTTCTTAAATTTAGACAAGCTATCGGGAAGATTAATCCTTTGAATTGCCATCGTATCATCACAGGTGTAATTTAAAGGAAGTTTTATAGAAGCAATGGATGCACTATAAGCACATATAGCATTGTTATTCAAATTAATATCACCTTCATTATTGCCATTTTCGGAGGAATTGTTACATCCGCCTATAAGAATAAAAACCAGAATAATAAAGAATACCGGGAAGCATTTTTTTTGAAAAAACTTGGACATGCAATTTATAAATTTCCGCAAAATTACTTTTTATAAGTTAAGTAAATAATAAACTCAATATTTAATCGTTTTTAGTATGAAATGACCCTTTTTAACGATTTGATGTTAATTAAATTATTAAATTTAAGTATTGATTTATAATACAAATTGAAATTATCTTATTATATTTGTAACCCGATACATGCGTAAGTCGTAAAAGTAAAGAACCTGAGAATATTGAAAATATGAATAAAATCTTACCAGCATTAGCATTGTTTGTTGCACCCCTTACAGGCTTTTCACAAGCTCAGATGGTTATCCACGGTGCATCTGCTGTTACCGTTGTAGAAAGTGGAGGAACTGCAGGAACCCCTATTTATATTGAAATAGCCAACCCGGCTGCCAATGCAATTACTACAGTAGGTGGTAACAACGGATGGATAATTTCGGAAGCTGAATTTAATATGGTGAAGTGGGATATTTCTTCCAATACCGGTAACTATACTCTTCCTTTTGGCTTGGGAACTACATACAGTCTGCCTCTAACATTAGCTATTGGTACCGCAGGCTCTGCAGGAGGCAGCATTTTATTCTCCACATATCATACTGATCCAGATAATGGAGATGGTTCAATTGCACCCTATAACGCATTTCCATTCCATACCTATCCGGATATTATTCCTACTGATGTTTCTCTTATGTCAGCAATGAATGCAGGAGGAAGTCCTTCCAATAGGGATAATAGTTATAATGCGGTAGATCGTTTTTGGATAATGGATACGTATGCAGGTGCATTTTCATATGGTACAAAACCAGCCGCAACCAGCGTTACTTTCACTTATGCACACTCCGGAGCCAGTGCGGAATTCGCAGCACCTAATACTGTTGCCGATGAAAGTGATTTAATAGCACAACGGTTTAATGCAGTTTCAGGCACCTGGGGCGATTGGTTAGGTTCTGGCCCTTGGGCAATAGCCGGTAATGTGGGAACGGTAGACAATACCAATGCAGTTACTCCTGCTAATTTTTACCGCTCATGGACATTGAGTAACTCCATTAATCCATTGCCAATTGTACTGAGTTCATTTACCGCTCAATGTGATAATGGAGCAGCGCTTATTCAATGGACAACCCAGTCCGAATTAAACAATGCCAGTTTCACTGTAAAGAAAACAACGGATAATATCCATTTTGAAACGGTAACCACAATGGCAGGTGCTGGTACTACCAGTATGCCTTCCAATTATTCATATACCGATCAATCTCCATACCCGGGACATTCTTATTATGTATTATTTCAAACCGATGTTGATGGAAATACAACCAATGTTGGCAATATTCCATTTGATGGTTGCGGAGGAGGAGCTAATCCTACCACAACTGTAAATGCATTCAATACAACCAATAATATCCAAGTTCAAATAAACTCGCCACAGGCCGACAACTTCTATATTTCATTGGTAAATATGCTCGGTCAGGTAATGTTTTCGGGATCGCACGCAGTGGCTTTAGGAAATAATGAAATCATGCTTCCTAATAATATGAGCTCAGGCATATATATTCTGAACGTGAGAAATGACAAGGTAAACTATGCCAAGAAAATGGTGATTGGGGTTAGATAATATAATCCCTATTTACTATTTAATACTATAGTTTATATATGTTTTTTATGCCCCGTACCCCTATAGGGGCCTTTAACAAGAGAATTTTTATTAGCATCAAAACCACGCTGATATTTGCCTGTTTTATACTAAGCACATTGGTATCATGTGGAATGGATAATGATTCCATTACACCCAGGCAAACTGATTATAGTAAACGAGTTAATTCCATTCATAACCTTATAGGTACTAGAATTGCAGAAAGAATAGTAGACTCGCTTAACGGAATAACCCATAACCTGGTTGATTCCATTAGGTTGGAAATGAGAAAGCTACATGATAAAGACAGTACAAGCATACTTGAAACGGCCCTGAACAATGGAATGAACGACAGCCTGCTCCTTACCGGAGTAAATAACCTTTTAACCTCAACTACGGGTGCCCGAACGGGCACCATCAATGCATATTTTATTGATTTGACCACTCAAACCCCTTTAGATTCAGTAAAAATAAATGTGTACACCCACGATTCCCTACTGGGCACTTTTTACAGCACGCACAGCGGTTATGGTAAAGTCTCTAATTTGAAACCGGGTATATACAGCCTTAAATTTTCTAAAAACAATTACAATTCATTTACCGATAATTGGATTAAAGTTATCGATGGTAAAATTACTTCGCTTAAAGTCCCATTAGTAAAATCTCCCGGGCTCTTTTTAATGCAATTTTCAGTGTACACTTGGATTATGATAAGTGCTATTGCCCTTTTGCTTTTTATTCTTATTTACTACGCTATATGTAAATTGGGAAAGCATACCTGATATTACTTATACGTTTACAGCAAGCTTATAGTATATCGGTAATTAAATGTGAAGACTTTTACTTCATATCGATGAGACCATTTAAAAAATTGAATTAGATTTGCCACTCTTGAATATAAATATACTATGAAAAAAATATCGGTTTTATTCCTCGGCATTGCCATCTGCCTGCAAGGGTTGGCTCAAAACAGCAAAGTTACAAGCACAAAAATGCACCTTGACTCATATAGTTCCCAAGGCGATACTACAGAATTAGCTGCTGCAAAAGCGGCCATAGATGAGGCTGCTCTTAATGATAAAACAAAAGACGAGCCTAAAATGTACCTTTACCGTGGTGAGGTTTATGTTACCCTTTTTGGTAAACGACTGGGTAATTTGGTAAAAAAATCCATGCTTGCGGGCAATAAAGATATGTCAAAAGCTAACGGTGATGCGTATACCAATATTGATACTAATACCATTTGCATAGCTGCAAATTCATTTGTTAAAGTTATTCAATTGGCCCCTAAAGATTATTATGCCGATGAAGCCAAAGAACAACAGAACCTCCCTACATGCATAATTTATCTTGAAAACAAAGCATTACGGGAATATGATGCAGCTAGATACTCAACTTCATTGGCTTTATATGAAAAAATAATTTCGATATTCAATTTACTTAATAAATCAGACAGCACCTATTATCAAAATGTAGAAATGGCAGCCAGTTCGGCAGGAAATGCAGGAAATACCGCTATGGCGCTTACTTACTACCAAAAAATGATAGATTTGAAGTATGGCGGAGCAACTCCTTATCGTTCTTTGACCTCTATGTATCTTAAACAAAACGATAGCGCCAAAGCCTGGGATTATATTGAAAAGGGGCGAGCCCAATATCCGGATGATCTTCCTTTGATTATTACTGAAACTAACTTCTATATTATAAAACATAATTATGAAAAGGCAGAAAACAATCTTACACTTACTATTAATAAAGTGCAACAAAGAGCCGATAAGGATAAAAACAAAAACCTGCTGACAAGCCTTTATACTAATCTTGGCGGAATTTATGACCGAAAGGCAAACCCAAAAGACATAAAGGGAAATGACCTACCTAAACCGGCAGACTATGATTCATTATTTGCTAAAGCCGATTCAAACTATAGCAGAGCACTTGCTATAAATCCTCAAGATTTTGATGTACTATTTGCCATGGGTGCCCTTTATTATAACAGAGCTGTTCCAATATCACAACAGGCAGACGCTTTACCTATCAGTGCCACAGATAAGTACAATAAATTGATGGCGCAGGCTAAAGTCTATTTTACACAAGCTCAACCCTATTTTGAAAATGCCTACAAGATACACCCTAACGATGTTTCTAATGCAAATGCGCTTAGGGAAGTATATTCTAGAACTGGTCAGGATGACAAGGCTGCGGCCATGAAAACCCAAAAATAGAAGGAAAGGTAAAAATCAAATTCTTGCTTACGCTTTTAAGGCTTTTCTATATCCGATTTAGCTAAGTTCAATATTTTAATCAGCCCGGGAACATCTGCCTGGAAAACATCGGTTTCGGTTGCCGGGTTTTCAGTTTCTGTTCTTAAATATAAGGTCCATCCATTATTTTTTTGCCAAAAACAACCGATTTGAAAATTGTATTTATCGGTAAATGAAATGTCTGTATTAGGGTCAACAGGAGGGTGATTGGTTACTTTTGAGGTGATATAACTCAGGAAACTAAGTAAGCCGTTTACTTCATTGGTATCAAGTAAGGCGGAGGGCCCTGCTGTATTATTCGTCAATTCAATATCAAAACGCACACATTGCATTTTATCGCTGGAAGTAAGATCAGTCACATATTCTATCTGCACATTCAGGTAACCCACTTTTCCCACTTCGTCAAAGCGTTTTTCCAGCACAGTACCTTTCCTGTTAACAAATGTTTCAGCAGGGTTTATTAAAACACTGCTCGCATTTTGGGCATATAATTGGCCAGCTCCCAAGGCAATTAAAAAGAATAAACATTTTTTTTTCATGATTAGTGGTATGCTTGTTTAAAAGTAGATTGCATGGCACAGGGTCTATAAATGGCACAAGTTGCAAAATCGACTATTACCCCAATAGGTCCTGTTAAAATAATGTCGAAAAATAATACAACCGGACGGATATGCCTTGCACGGCCCCTTCCCGGTTTTACATACTGGCATTCAGTAACCGGCCCGCATAAAATTGTAGCACATGAACTGCAAAACAGACAAGTAACTATAGATAAAACCAACATCTGTTTTTTCATCTCCTGAATTTTGTGCGAAAGTACAAAATAACTATTTTTTTTACAAGAACGGCTATTGCCCCGTTACTTGGCTTCCTTCATAGCTAATTGAACCGCTTTGTAGGCATTAATCATTCCACCGCTGATGCACAAATCCGAATAATCTACATAGTCTGGAGAATGTCCTTGTTCAGCGGGTACAGGTACTTTAAAGCTAACTTTTGTAACCGATTCCATTAATATATTTCTTACTTGCTTGGCGCTGAGTTTAGGGAAATATTCACGTATAATTGTAGCTACGCCGGCAGCACAGGGCGATGCCATGCTTGTACCGTTAAAATAGGCATAGCCTGAATCGGGAATAGAACTGTAAACATTTACACCCGGGGCAAAAAGATCGACTGTTTTTTTACCATAATTGCTGAATGTGCCGGGCTTTCCCTTTGAATCAGATGCGCCTACTTCCAGCCAGTCATTAACTTCTTTGGTAGAGCCTTCCATTCTGCGGTTAGGAAAATTGTCTGTTGTATCATTATCCTGATGGTCGTTTCCGGCGGCATGAACCAGCAGCACATCATGAGCTTCGGCATATTTTACAGCATCATCTACCGTTTTTTTGTTGTATGAAAATCCTTTGCCAAAACTCATATTAACAACCTTTGCGCCATTATCAACCGCATAACGGATAGCATTGGCAACATCTTTGTCGCGCTCATCGCCGTCAGGTACAGCTCGAACCACTAATATTACCGCATTGTCGGCAATACCTTCCTGCGCTCCGGGTACACCGGTGCGATTACCTGCAATTATGCCGCTTACGTGGGTTCCATGCACATCGGTAGGGCCAACCACATCATTATTGCCGTAATAGCGTTGCGTAGCATCTTCATAATTATCGCCCACTATATAACGCGGGTTAAAATCTAGATTATATTGGTACTTTACAAAAGCTTCTAAGTACTCATGTATTTTAGCAAACTGTAGTAAAAGAGTATCTGCGGTAGCTCCTTTCATAAAAAACTGAAAACGGTTTATATTACGCAATACACGTCTTTTTGCCCTTGCCAATGCACTATCAGAAGGATTATAGCTCTCCATATCCTCTTTAGTTAAATCAGTTTTCCCAAGAATTTTCTTTAATACACCTACTGTATCCATAAATGTTCCAATACTGGTATACTGCTTTTGGTAATTATCGCGCTCTGTTTCAAAAGTCTTTTTAACCTTCAGCCATTTAGCGTATTCCGCTTTATCGCCCTTAGCTACCTTATCGGGAGTAACATTCGCGTATTTTTTACTTAATTCTCTATAAAGGCGTGTTACTTCTACATTTTCTTGTTTAACATCGCTGTCTTTTCCGCCTAAAAAATCCCAGCCATGTATATCGTTCACATAACCGCTACCGGCCTTATTATGTGAATCATCTTTGGGGTTGGTCCAAATATGCGTCTTTATGGCAGGATGATTGATATATACGCCTCCGTCAATTACAGCTACAATAACCCGGGTGGATTTCATGCCTTTCGATTTCAGGAAATCAAGCGCTTCGTCGGATCCGGTTCCATATACACTATCCTTTTCAATACTCTCATTTTGCCAGTTTTTAGCCGGTTTAGGGCCAAATTGGGCGGAAGCATTAAAAGATACTATTCCGAAGATAAAAAGGAAGGAAAGAGGGCGTAAATGCTTAATCATAATTTTTTATTTTGACACAAACATAAGGATTTAGTAGAAGATATAAATGTTAAATACTGTTATGGACAGAAAACAGAATAGATTTTATAATAAAATCCGACTTAAGCCCTTCGGGCAGAAGCAAGATACAAGGCTCTTATCCTTTCTAACTGATCATCGGGAAAGGGTTTTCCTCCTTCCATGGAAACGATGCAAGTACATTTTACAGCATTAATTAATGCAATGGGATAATCCGATGCACGCAAAATAGGTTGTTCCTTTATATGCGGTAATTCATTTAACAATTCTAACATAGTGGACTTTACACCCGGCCTGTCTCGTGGAACTTTCAGGATGTTTTTCCCATCCCAGGCAATCACCGCTGCTGAACAGCTTTCATATATCTCTTTTCCTTCTGCCGAAGTTAGCAAGGTGGCTATTCCGGGTTCAATTAAACCGGAATAAATGCTTGGTGATGGAGGTTTCTCAATCCGGTGATGGGTATGAGCTAATGGCGAAATAATGAACCTTACCGGCATTCCATCAAAAAGCCGGCTTTCACCACGCGTTTTAATATGCATTTTTTTATTGTCCCAGTAAAGGTTGTAGATGCCCGGCGCTGCTTCGGCAGCAAAACGGTGGTATGCCATTATTGCTTCTTTTCCCGCATTATGAAACCGCTCTTCATGCAAGGCAAAAAGCAGAACACCTTTATCGGTTACCTTAAGGGTTGTAAAACTCATTTTAAAATCCCCATTTTCATTCGTGCCTCTTCCAGTTCAAGTGCAGGTTCAGAATCCCATACAATTCCTCCGCCTGCTCCGTATATCCATTCCTTGCCCGAACGGTATGCCGTGCGTATAAGTATGCTGAAAATTGCTTTATCATCATTGATATACCCAAGCGAGCCGCAATAGTATTTGCGCGGAGTATTTTCCAATTGTTTTATTAATTGAATGGCCGCCTGCTTGGGCGCACCGGTTATAGAACCACAGGGATGCAGTCCTTTAAGTATATCAGACACCGTAACTTCCGGAAGAAGTATTCCCTCCACATCACTCACCGCCTGCACCACGTAAGGCAGTTCAATAAACTTCCGCTCATTAATCACTTTTACACTTCTTTGTTGGCAAAGCGGTGTCATATCATTGCGTATAAGGTCAGTAATCATAGCCAATTCCGAGGCATCTTTTTCGCTATTTACCAACCAATCCTTTGCATCTTTTGGGGCAGTCCCTTTCATAGGCTGGCAATGCAGAGTGGAATTATTCCTTTCAAAGAACATCTCGGGTGATGCGGACACGATTTCATTGCCATCGGGCAGTTTTACCCATGCCGCAAAACCGGGAACAGTATTTTTGCATAGTGAGGCAAATAGTTCCGCTCCCGAAATTTCCGATATTGTGGCTCGCATGGTAAGATTTACCTGGTATACATTGCCTGAGGCAATATTACTGCGTATGGTTTCCACTCCTTCGCAATAACCCTTATCGTCGGCACTGTAATTGACTTTTTGAGGAGGCACATCCATATCTAAATCTATTTCCCCGGCAAAGGAATTATACCATTGTGGCTCTCCTTCAAAGGGCTGTATTACAATGTTTCCGGTTTTATTGGATGGCTGAAGTTCTTCACACAAAATGAAATGACCGTTACCAAAACCGGGTGATAAAAGCGCAAAGGAATCAAGTTTTGCTATTTCGGATAGATTCATATTGCGTTATCAAAAAAAGATTGAATCATTTCTACTCCTCTTTTGGTGGCAAAGGAATCCGGGTGAAACTGCAATCCGGCAATCGGTAAGGTCTCGTGTTCGACAGCCATTGGAATTCCGTCAGAAGTGGAGGCAATAATTTGTAAGGGAGACTTTATATCATTAAGGGAAAGCGAATGGTATCGCATTACTTCAACTATTCCCGTAAAACCGGGAAAATAGCGTGATGGAGAAAATGATATGGAACTACGTTTTCCGTGAACGGGATTTGTCCGAATAAGTTTTGCACCGAAAGCCATGCCTATAGCCTGAAAGCCGAGACAGATCCCCAACAGAGGTGTTTTTTGTGCTGCATAAAATTGAACCAGTTCAATCAGGCCGGTGCGGACAGGATCCATAGGGCCGGGGCCTATTATAACTGCTTTAACGGAGGCTATGTTTCCATCTGGTAAATAGTTTGAATCGGGATGAATTATTTTTATATCAGCTCGAGAAAAAGGCAATGCATCGATTACATTCCATGAAAAGGAGTCCTTGTTTTCAAAGAATAAAATGCTTTTATTTTCGGGAACACTACTGGTCATGGGTTAACTTAGGCATACAAGATTAGTCATTTTTTTGCACCTTTATATTTGCAAAACCATCACTTTTCAGTTTGGTGAAGCCTAATTCAACTTCATACTCACCCCGTTCATTTTCTGTACTTGGTGAATGAGATCATTACTGAGGTTAAGCCTTATCTTTTTAGATACCAGATCAACGCTCATATTGGTTTCGGAATCAACCAATAGAATTTTAAGGCTACACGCCCCCGGCGAAGCAGCTGTGATATTGTTTATATATTGTGCCATATCGGCTGAAACATCTTTCAAAGGTATTTGAAGGGTAAGGCTTTTAGAGTACTTTTCTCGTATGGAACTTAGCAAATAAATTTGGGTGACTTTCAATTCAAGGTTCTCGGAATTGAAGCGGTTATTCACTTTGGCTTTCACAAAAAGGAACATGCCGTTTTCCAAATAATGCTTCCATTTTACATAGTCATCCTGCCAAAGCATCATGGAAACTTTCCCCTGATAATCTTCCAGTGTAAAGCTGCCAAATGGCTTGCCACCCTGGGTAAGACGGTGGGCTGCTTCGGTAACAATTCCCGCAATGGAAATCTCCTTTCCTTTAAACGGAGTAAGGTCATCCAAGCTATTTAAGGTCACTGTGCAGAAATTCTCAATATCAAATTTGTAATCATCCAACGGATGGCCTGAGATGTAAAAACCGGCGACTTCCTTTTCTTTATTGATAAGTTCAATCCTGCTCCAGGGGGCAGATACAAGCGGTGTAGGTTTGGAAACTGAACTGTCTATCGTTTCCCCGAAAAGGGAATTTTGCCCTTGTGTGCTGGCATCCTGCACAGCATTGCCAAAGCGAATTAACGATTCCAGGAAAGAAATTTTACCATTCTCCTGATGGAAATATTGCGCACGGTGGGCTGTACCCAGTGAATCAAATGCACCTGCCATAATAAGACTCTCGAAGGTTTTTTTATTAGCGCTCCGCAGGTTCAAGCGGCTCATTAAATCATATACATCTTTAAAGAGACCATTTGTTTCCCGTTCCTGAACAATAGCTGCTACAGCTGCTTCACCCACGCCTTTCACAGCTCCCAATCCAAAACTTACTTCTCCTTTAGGAGTTACTGAAAATATATGTTCGCTCTTATTCAGGTCAGGGCCAAGGACAGTAAGCCCCATTTTGCGGCACTCATCTATAAAGAAGGTGAGTTTATCAATATCACCCATACTGTTGGTAAGCACCGACGCCATATATTCCGGCAAGTAGTTAGCCTTCAGATATCCTGTTTGGTATGCCAATACGGAATAAGCCGCAGCATGAGCGCGGTTAAAACCATAGCCGCCAAACTTGGCCATCTTGTCAAACAACTCCGTAGCTACCTTATTATCAACACCTTTAGCAACGGCTCCGTCGATAAACTTTTGTTTCTGCTGAGCCAGTAGCGCCATATCTTTTTTACCCATCGCCTTGCGAAGCATATCGGCCTGTCCACGCGTAAAATCTGCCATCACTTGCGAGATTACCATCACCTGTTCCTGATATACTATAACACCAAACGTAGGTTTTAGTACATTCTCCGCAAGCGGATGATAGTAATATGGTTTCTCTTTGCCGTTTTTCCGGAGGATATATGCAGGGATATCATCCATGGGGCCCGGACGGTAAAGGGCATTCATGGCAATAAGGTCTTCAATATTGGTTGGTTTCAACTCTTTAAGATAGGCCTGCATACCCGGCGATTCAAACTGGAAAATACCAACCATTTCACCCCGTTGGAAAAGCTCGTAAGTCTTTTTATCGTCAATAGGAATCTCGTCAATATTAATCTCAATATTCCTGGTTTTTTTGATAAGTGCAATAGCTTCTTTAAGAATGGTAAGGGTTTTTAGTCCTAGGAAGTCCATCTTTAACATCCCGACTTTCTCTACAAACTGGCCTTCGTATTGGGTAATGTAAAGTTCAGAATCCTTATTGGTAAATACAGGTAAAAATTCTTTTATGTCATCCGGAGCTATAATAATTCCTGCCGCATGGATACCTGTCTGGCGTGCGGTTCCGTCCAATACGGTGGCAAGCCTCAGGGTTTTTCCAAGGTCGGTATCTTTTTCTTTCAGGATATCTGAAAGCTCTTTGGATTTACCAATGGCATCTGCCAAATCTTTAGCTTGGAATGGAATCAATTTAGTCAGTCGGTTTGCTTCCTGAAGTGGAACTTTGAGCGTACGAGCCACATCTTTTACGGCACTTTTGGCTGCCATTGTTCCAATGGTCACGATCTGCGCAACACGCTCGCGTCCATATTTGTCCACCACATATTGAATGACGCGCTCGCGCCCCTTATCATCAAAATCTATATCTATATCAGGCATGGAAACCCGCTCTGATGTAAGGAAGCGCTCAAAGAGCAGGTTGTAAGCAATTGGGTCTATATTTGTTATACCAGTACAGTAGGCTACGATAGAGCTGGCAGCAGAACCGCGTCCAGGACCTACCCATACATCGAGGCGTTTGGCGGCTGCAATAAAATCCTGAACTATCAAGAAGTATCCTGCATAACCGGTAATCTTTATTTCACTCAGCTCAAACTCTATTCTGTTGCGGACTTCTTCAGTAATACTTTGGTATTTTCTTTTAGCACCTTCATACGTGAGATGTTTTAAATAATCATCCGGGGTAAGGAATCCTTCAGGTAAATTATAAACCGGTAACTGCAAACTTCTTTTTAAACTTATCTTTTCGATCTTGGATACGATTTCGCCCGTGTTATCAATAGCTTCAGGGGTATCCTCAAACAATTTGTTCATCTCCTGCTGGGTCTTGAAGAAGAACTGGTCGTTATCGAAACGCATCCGTTTAGGGTCGTTAAAATCCTTTCCTGTCTGTATGCATAGCAATATATCCTGAGCCTCGGCATCCTGCAAGTCTACGTAATGAACATCGTTGGTGGCAATGATTTTTACATTGTATTTCTTACTCCATTTTTTCAGGACTTCATTGCAGATGTTTTGTTCATTTATACCATGACGTTGCAGTTCTATGTAATAATCCTCTCCGAAAATTTCCCTCCATTCCAGAAATACCTTTTCCCCTGCTTCTTCTCCTTTATCAATAATGGTGCGGCATACCTCACTCGCAAGGCAGGAGGTGGTTGCAATAAGGCCCTCCTTATATTGCTTAATGAGCTCCCTGTCAATCCGGGGCTTGTAATAGTAGCCATCAATAAAGCCAAAAGAGCAAAGCTTGGAGATATTTTTATAGCCCAACGGATTTTTTGCCAGCAGTAATTGATGATAGTAGTTCTTTTCTTCACTCCCTTCTACTTTCGACTTTTCAAACCGGCTGCGGGGAGCGATATAAAATTCGCAACCTATAATAGGAAGCAAATCCATCTTTTCGGCTTCGGCACAAAATTCAGGTACGCCAAGCATGTTGCCATGGTCGGTAATGGCAATGGCCTTCATGCCATTTTCTTTGGCCTTTTTCATCAGCATAGGAACCTGGGAAGCCCCGTCCAGCAAAGAATATTTGGTATGTACGTGAAGATGTGTAAAGTCCGGCATGATCTATTTGTAACCCTTAATTTTTTAAGGATTGCAAAGTTAGTTTAACCACTGCGTTAATAGAAGGGCTGTTAATAAGTATTGAAAAGTGAGAAATACACTATTACATCACTAAATAATCGGAATCAAAAAGTTTGTTTTCACCGTTTACTGCCAATGCATATTGGAATCCTTTTAATAAAGAATATGCTCCTATATCCCCATTTTTATTGAGGGCCAAAAAACCTACCTGAAAGGTTTTATAATCGTTTTGTTTGTTAGCAATCCTTTGAATAGCTTCTTCACAGGCTTGCTGAGGGGTTTTCCCATTACGCATTAATTCAACTATAGTATGAGAACCGCATATTTTCATCACAGCCTCGCCTTTTCCGGTGGCACAGGCGGCGCCAACTTCATTATCGGCAAACAAACCGGCGCCAATAACAGGAGAGTCACCTACGCGTCCATGAATTTTCCAGGCGAGTCCACTCGTGGTGCAAGAACCGGAGATATCTCCAATGCTATCGATGGCTAACATCCCAATGGTATCATGGTTGTTCTTGTCAATTTTTTGGGATTCGTAATGGTTTTCTGCTTTCCATTTTTCCCAGGCGGCTTTTATTTCTGGGGTCATCTCCTGATTGCTTTTTTTGAAACCGTTCTCCAATGCAAATAGATAAGCGCCTTCACCGGCCAACATTACATAGGGAGTTTTTTCCATTACCATTCTTGCTACAGAAATAGGGTGGAGGATATGTTCTAAAAAAGCCACGGAACCGCAATTGCCTTTTTCATCCATTATAGAGGCATCAAGGGTTACATGCCCGTCCCGGTCGGGATAACCCCCTAATCCTACGCTGGTATTTTTAGGGTCTGCTTCGGTAACCATTACACCTTGCTCAACTGCATCTAATGCTCTTCCTCCACCGGATAATACCTTCCAGGCGGCATCATTAGCAGGCATACCATGGGGCCAGGTAGATATTACAATTGGTTTTCTAACATCATTAGAATAGGGGAGTGCTTTTGATTTTCCCATTTTGGGTAAGCCACCTATTACAAATGCTGAAGCAAAAGCCGATTGTTTTATAAAGTCTCTTCTTGATGTCATGCTATATAAATACGTTTATGAGGGATAAATATAATAAAGTTTTCGCTCCACACAAAAGAGCATAAATAAAAAATCCTCCCGGAATACGAGAGGATTTTTTCAAAAATTGAACAGGAGTATTATTTGTTTACTTTACCCGCTAAATCAGCTCCGGCTTTGAATTTAGCTACTTTTTTAGCTGCAATTTTAATGGCCTTTCCGGTTTGAGGGTTTCTTCCGTTACGAGCAGCTCTTTTTACAACTGAAAAAGAACCAAATCCTACTAATGCTACACGGCCACCATTTTTTAAAGCTTTGGTGGTTTGGTTTACAAACGCATCAAGAGCTTTTTCTGAATCAACTTTTGATAATTTCGCTTCGGATGCGATTGCGTCTACTAATTCTGCTTTGTTCATTTTAATTTTGTTTTAAGGGTTTATTTGTTTACTAATTGGGCGTGAAGATATATAAAATCTTCTTTGTTGGTAAGGCTTCTGTGACTATTTTTTTAAAAAATAATTTTTTCTATAAAAATAGCTTTCATGTTATAATAGTTTTATATTTGCAAGCATTATATATACATACAATTGGTTTTCAGTAATTTACAAAACTTGCGTTTTTAAATTCACTAAATCTATTTTATAAAAATATCCCCCGCAGCCGCAATTAGTTGCAGGGGATTTATTAAAAAACCTGCTTTTATTTTTAACTCTTTATTCCGTTTGACCTGCTTCCTTCTCTGAAATTTTATGTCCTCCAATTGGGAAAAGCAATTTAAAACTTACATTTCTACCCATATTGTAAATCCCTTGACTTTGCTGGGTTACGGTAACAGGGCTTCCATTATATGCAAGGAAATACTGGGCCAGGTTTAAATGGTCGGCGTATCCGATATTAAACAAATTGGTGCAATTAATATAAAGAGAACAGATTACGCGGCCTGTAGTCGGATTTACAAAATTTGTACCCACACCGGCATTGAATAAGGTATAGGCAAGAGAAGGTATTTCGCTATACAAAGCACTATAAATATTATTCTGTGCCCAATATTTTGCCTGCCCGAATTCTATATAAGTCCTTCTTAAAATAGAGGTTTTCCGGTCTGTCAGTTTAAATTTAATTTCAGTTGTAAGCCGAGGGGCAGGAGTCCAGGGGACGTGCTGGGTTGAATCCTTTTGATTGGGAAAAAAGGAATAGACATACGTAAAGTTATTATCTATCTCCAGCCATCGTGTATCGGATAGGTGAATATTAAAATACCCTGAAAATCCTGCAATAATAGCTTGATTAGCTATATATTGATAAAAGGGAACCCCATCTAACATTGAATCTCCGCTGACTTTAGACTGTACCCTGACAGGGAAAATGAAATTGTTTATTATGTTGTAAAACCCGTCAGCCTCAAAGCTTACATCCTTGCCATTATTGCCGTAAGCAAAATCTACCTGGTAGCCTTCTTCTGCCTTGAGGTTTAAATTACCTTGCTGGAAAGCATTTACACCAATATTTACACCGTTACTATAAAGTTCATCAATCGAAGGAGCACGAAAACTTTTTGACACATTCAATTTCAAATAGTTATTATCGGGCAATTGATAAGAAGCGCCCAAACTTCCTGAGATTCCTTCATACGTAGTATTAAATCCTTTGAATTGATTTACAGAACCAGCAGCGGAATCAGAAAAAACTTCCTGCTCCGGTTTACCTGGATTCAAAAGGTACATTGACTGTCCTATGAAATTATTATAGTCATAACGCAGACCTCCGCTAACGGTAAGGTTTTTATAATCTTCTTCCAAAATGGCATAGGCGCCAGCCTGGAGATCGGTGTAGTTGGGTATTTCAAAATTGCCTATGTATGGTGCAGTCGGTTCAGCATAATTAGCCTCAAACTCATAGGTTCCGTTGACCCCGGCTGTAAGTTTTAACCCTGAGTTTTCCCCAATTACCTGGTACTTTAAAGAATATGGAATATCCTTTACTTCAAAGTTGCCCGAACCAATTGTACCGGTATCAATATCATGGTGTATGCTTTGGGTAAAGCCTATATCAAGCCCCACTTTTCCTTTTCCAACATTAAAGCTGTTTTGCCACCAGGTTTGTATTTCATCCAAAATCTTATCACTTGCAATGGTAGGATTATAGGCCAGAAAATCTGCTTTAGTCGGATAGAGTTGTCCATTTTGCGGGGCATCGTATATAAAACGACCTGTACTGTCGCGGTTACCATCCGGAACTTCTATTCGTCTTTCTAACAGACTAACTGATAAACGGCTGTAACCCCATGATTTAATCAAGCCAAGGGTTAGCCTTCCATTATCCTGCCTCCAGGCTGTACCCAACACATAACCATCTTTAGGATCCCAATAATCATGGGCCTCTTCATTACTTGCACGCAAATCCCAAACAAATCCGTTATTATTTCCCCCGATATCTTCAGAAGTACCAATATACCCATTGTTTGTTTGATACTCCGTAAGTACACTTCCTTGTATAGTTCCGTTTTCTGCAAATGGCTGGGTTTTGAAATTGATAACCCCGGCTTCGGCACTTGCTCCATATTGTAAGGAAGCAGGCCCCCTTATTATTTCAGCATCATAAATTGCGTATGGATCTATTAAGATGCCATGGTCATCTCCCCATTGAAAATCCTCCTCCCTTAACCCATCTGTGAGTACCAACACACGGTCAAAGCCCAATCCGTTTATTTGTGGCTTAGTGGTACCGGGGCCTTCTGTTGTCATATTCACGCCGGGCTGAGTAGATATAGCGTCAATAATGGTGCTGGAAGAATTTTGCATCAGCATATCGTGCGTTACAAGCGAAACAGGCACCGGAGAACGTTGCGTATTGGTAACATTACCCAGAGCCGTAACAATTACTTCATTCGTGCTGGAACAGGACGAGCACATAGAGCAATTGCAAGAACAAGCTTCTCCGTTCTTTATCGTTATTAATTTAGTAAGAGTCGAATATCCCAAAATTTGTACTTCTAATTCGTAGGTTCCGTTAGGTATGGTAGCTATTTCAAATTTTCCTTTTAAATCGGTGGTAGTGCCTAATTTAAGTTCTGGAAAGTAAATTACCGCTCCCGGTATTGGTTCATGACTTCCTGAGTCAACAACCGAACCACTGAAGGATTGAGCAGCCATGCCTATAGAGAGTAAAAGCATGCTGAACAACAATAAATATGTTTTCATCATTATATAGATTAAATGTAAATTGCCTGATAACCGCACAGAAGGCGGAATTCAAGAAAAAAACCCGTAAATTCTTATCACATCTGCCTATGGCATACGGATTAAATAAATATTACGATTAGCAACAAGGGGGATGAAACACGCTGTTTCCTTCAAAAAGAGTTAAAAGGCTGCGATTAGCCGGAATTAAATCCGTTTTATTGATTTGGGAAGAATATAAATTCAGTAAACTTTCAGAGCAGTATAATTGAATATCGGTCTTATTATCAGGGTAGGCAGGTAGTTTTTGTTGTTCTTCCTGTTCGGCAAGCTTGCGTTTTAAAAGACATTTACCGCAGCAGTGCAGCATGGGTTTATCTTTATTTATGCAATACTTGGCGGTTATTTCTGCCTTATTGAGTTCATAATTTACAAGTATTATGGACTTGCTCATGTTTACGATGAGGAAGGAAAATAGCAACAATATGGATAAAACGCTTTTCACCTTATTTATTCGCGGGGCAAATGTATAGTTAATTCGAATGCTATGAAAGTGACTTTTGTCATATCTGTTATATTGTAAAAGCTAAGTAAGATTTTGTATTTTTGATTTTCAATAAAATTTCAATGAATAAAAGAACGAGGATAGTTCCTGCCATTGGTTTGATTTTGGTTAGCGGCAATTTAATAATTGGCCATTATACCTCTGCATCTAACATGACCGATTTTATAAGGGGTTTAGTGGTTGGGATTGGCCTAGCCTTGATGATAGTTCCCTTCATAAAGAAAAAACTCAGACGAGCAGTCTGAAAATCCTATAAAATTAATATAGCATTGCTTTAATATATAATATTTAAAGTGCTGATAATATGATAATTATTTATATTATAGATAATAGCTTAACTCTAAACAATTATACTTGTGTTTTAACACCTTATTGA
>Ga0302185_10000370_pt1 | contig 35585 bp, 40 predicted proteins | sample II_Bog_E1_1_FD_200231 | JGI IMG/M metagenome (GOLD analysis project Ga0302185, IMG submission 200231) | Peat permafrost microbial communities from Stordalen Mire near Abisko, Sweden - II_Bog_E1_2 | ecosystem: Environmental > Terrestrial > Soil > Wetlands > Peat | place: Sweden: Abisko... | reverse complement strand
TAACATCCAGCGAGAATTAAAGAGACTTGAGAAAGTCGGCTTTTTAACTAGCGAGAAACAGGGCAATATTAAGATTTACTCTACAAACAAGCAATTTCCTATTTTTAAAGAGTTACAGAGCATTGTTATTAAGTCACAACAGCATGCTGGACGTACGAAACGTTCACCGTCTGATATCTAGGTATGTCGTTATTTGATCAAATCTTGACCGCACGCGGCCTTGTTGGAGATGTTGGTAAAGCTTTCTTGAACCCCGACTACGATGAATATCATGATCCATTTCTACTACCCGATATGGATAAAGCCGTTGAACGACTCGTTCAGGCCAGAGGCACTCAAGAGAAAATTACTATTTACGGCGACTATGATATTGATGGTCTTACGGCAACGACAGTTCTACTAGAAGCTTTTGAAAGATTTGGTTTTGAGAATGTTGATGCATTCATACCGAATAGGTTCGTAGAGGGCTACGGTTTGACTTCAGATGCAGTCGAGAGAATCGCTGCTACAAAAAGTACGCTTATTGTCACAGTAGATTGTGGAAGTCTCAGTGAAAAAGAAATTATTCGAGCATCTGAGTTGGGCGTAGACGTTATAGTAACGGATCACCACAACGTAGCCAAGGTACAACCCCCAGCTGTTGCGGTTATTAATCCGAAACGCCCGGATCACAGCTATCCTTTTATAGATCTTGCCGGTGTTGGAGTGGCTTTTAAGCTCGTTCAGGCACTACAAACTCGACTTGATGGGCTAGAGATAGGTCAAGAGAAGTGGTTGCTTGATTTAGTCGCTCTGGGGACCGTATGCGATGTCGTGACTCTCGTCGACGAGAATCGTATCTTTGTGTACTGGGGACTAAAGGTTATGGCGAAATTACGTCGTCCAGGGCTAAAGGCTTTGATGGCAGTTGCAGCCATTGAGCCGAATAGTTTAAATGCTCGTAGCTTAGGATTTGGTCTAGGTCCAAGAATGAACGCATCTGGTCGCTTAGAGACAGCACAATACTCACTCGATATGTTGCGATCACAAGATGGAGTGGAAGCATTTGAGAAAGCTCAGAGGCTTGATGAGTTCAATAAAGAAAGACGATTGACGCAGGATAAGATATTCAAGGAAGCATTGATTCAAGCTGAACTGTATAAAGACCAACCCGTACTCGTTGTTAGTGGCAAGGATTGGAATCATGGAATAGTCGGTATTGTCGCTGCAAAGTTATTAGAAAAATATAAAAAACCAACGTACGTACTAGAAGAGATGGGTGAAGACTCTAAGGGGTCTGCACGAAGTTATGGTGATTTTAGCGCAGCTGACGCTATTCGAGCGAGTGAGCATCTTATTACTAAAGGGGGAGGCCATAAACTAGCTGCAGGAGTGAGTCTTCCAACGGCAAATATTGAAGCGTTTCGTAAGAGTGTTAATGATTTCTATAAATCACAAAAATTGAAGAATCAAGAAGCACTCCTTATTCCCAAGCCTGATCTTGCAATCGATTCTTTTACTGGGATAGATGAGGCATTTATTAAGCAATTAGAGACGTTAGAGCCCTTTGGGCACGGCAATCCGGAACCTATATTCGTTGCCAATAAAGTTGTTGTTACTAATTTACGAAGAATGGGGAGTGATTCTCAACACGTAAAGCTAGAACTAAGAGATGAATCTGGCAATCATATGCAATTTATTTCTTTTTCAGCCCCAGCTCATTTTTTTGTTGAGCCGGGAGAACAAGTGAATATTCTCTTTCAACCGACAATCAACGAGTGGCAGGGTCGTCGTACTGTTGAGGGTAGGCTAATCGATGTCATGCCTCTCTAGGTGTTGCACCAGTGTACATTCTCTGTTACAATACACCTCATATGGTACAAGTAACACGTAAAGATGAACGAGAAGCAAACGAGAATATTATTCGTCGTTTCAACCGCAAAGTTCTACAAAGTGGTGTCTTAGCTGAAGCAAAAGCTTCAATGCGTTTTTCAAAGCCACTTAGTAAACCTGAGCGTCGCGTTAAAGCGATTATTCGCAAAGAACGTAAAGCAGATAAACTAAACAAAGCGCGTTTAGGACTACGATAAACGTGGCCCTAAAGGACCAAATCAATGCCGATCTTAAAACCGCCTTATTAGGCGGTGATCGTTTTAAAGGCGATGTTTTAAGAGGTCTTAAAGCTGTCATTCTTGATGAAGAAGTCAAGCAAAACAAGCGTGATGAAGGGCTAGACGATGCTGTCATCGAGCAGCTTATTGCTCGTGAGGTAAAGAAACGAAACGAGAGTGCAACCATCTATGACGGTGCAGATCGTAAGGAACTTGCTGATAATGAGCGGGCTGAGGCTGCGATTATTGTTGGTTATTTGCCGAAGCAAGTCTCTGAAGAAGAGATTCAAAGTGTCGTTGATAAAGCTATCGCTGATTTAGGTGTAAGTGGTCCAGCTGCCATGGGCCAAGTTATAGGTGCAGTGAAGAAAGAGCTTGGTAATACTGCCGATGGCGCAACTGTTGCTAGGCTCGTAAAGAACACATTACAATAAAGATAGGAGATCAGTTAGATGATAGTATTCTTTGGCCCCCCAGGGGCAGGTAAAAGTGTTCAAGGCCAGTTACTTGCAGCTCGACAGGGTTGGAGATGGCTTAGCACCGGTCAACTTCTTCGTGATACAAAAGACCCGGAAATTGCGAAAATTCTTCTAAGTGGTAAGTTGCTTCCTGCCAAAGTGGCAAATGATATTATGAGCGACGCTTTAATGCGCGCCAAAGATTTGAACCAGGTTATTCTTGATGGTTTTCCTCGAATGCTTGAACAAGCGAAATGGCTTATTGATAGTCAGCCACAACACGGTCGTTCAATTAGTATGGTAATCGTACTTGAAGTTCCGATAAGTGAGCTTATTAAGCGACTTGAGGTTCGTGGTCGTACTGATGATATTCCAGAGGTGATCGAGGAAAGATTGAAAGTATATCGTACTGAGATTTATCCTATTCTAACGTATTTAACAGAGCAAAACGTTCCTATTGTTCACATTGATGGTAGCGGCAGCGTCGGACAAATACACGATCGTATTATGGAAGAACTTACCGCACGAAAGTTGGCATGAGTCAGAAACCAAAAACTCAAGACGAAATTGAAGCTATGCGCGAAGGTGGAAAGATTCTTGCGGGTATCTTTGCAGATTTAAAAAAGATTGTTGTTCCGGGCATGAGTGAACTTGAGGCAGATGCCTGGGTTGAAAAAGAAATAGTAGCTAGAGGAGCGATTGCTACCTATAAGACATCTGAAGTTAATTTTCCTAATGTAATCTGTATTTCAACAAATGATGAAATTGTTCACGGTATCCCTTCAGAGTATGTATTTGAAGTTGGTGATGTTGTTAGCTTTGACCTTGTTATTACATATAAAGGCATGAAGACAGACAGTGCTTTTACTATGATTGTCGGTGAACAGCCAAGTGGTATTAAGAAACATCTTCTTAATTTTACTGAACGTAGTCTCTATGCGGGGATTGATGCCATAAAAGGTCCTGTTCGTACAGGTGACATTGGCGCAGCAGTCGAAAAAGTTTTAAACGAAGGTAAACTAGGTGTTATACGTGAGCTCGTTGGTCATGGAGTAGGTCATGAGATGCATGAAGCACCTGAAGTACCGAACTACGGAAGGGCCGGTAGCGGTGTTCTTCTTACGCCTGGTGATACGATCGCAATCGAGCCGATGGCCACCTTAGGTGGTGAAAGAATTAAAAACGATGGTGATGGCTGGACTATTAGTACGCGTGACGGTAGTTTAGCAGCCCATTTTGAGCATACTGTTTTAATTACCCAAGACGGCGCCGAAATTCTTACTCAACTATAAATTAAAAGTTCGCAGTAGCTGTGTAGGTCAAGGTTGTTGTATATGCTCCCGGAGGAGTTAGACCATCAATATTAGCTAAGTAGCTTACTGTAAAGGTGTTCCCATTGGTTGGTACGCCGACAGAGGCAACGGTGTCACCACTAGTGTGAAAGGTGAAGTTGTTGGCCGAGTCGTAATACCCAGCGGAGTGAGTTGCGGTTGCCGTACCAGTACCAGAGACTGCTGTTCCCACTGCAGGCGTGGTATTCGCAACCAGATTGAGACCGAACTGTTTAGTCCCCACTGCTGATGCAGCATCACTTATCGCAGTAATCTGATTCGCACCTGAGGCCAAAGTAGTTGGGGCTGTGTAGGTAATGGAGTAGCCGCTTGCTGCATTGGTTGCTGCTGAGAGGATAGAGGTTCCCGTAGCTGCTGTTGTCGTTGAGGCGTACCCTAGATTTACGGTACTACCTGCTGCAGTTCCACAGTTTGTACCGGTTATAGAAGTACCCGTACAAAAGGTCAGGGCCTCGGAGACTGTGAGGTTTGTTTGTATTTGTGTAGCCGTAGATGTGGCGACCGTACCTGTATCTATAGGTGTCGCCCATAATGCATCTGAATAAGTAGTCATACGAAAGAAGAAGGTGGTGTTGGTAGCACTTGGATTTGTGACAGTTGAGAAATATACTGTCTGAGTTCCGGTTGGGGCGGTGCTATTTAACGAGTCTGAAAGACGAAGATCTCCTGCGGTCGAATCGTTAACTGTCCATCCAGAGCCAGCTCCGAGGTTTGAGGGTTGTGAGGGTAGGGCAGCAGATGTGACAGTGATACCCGCCGGAGTACAGGTACCTGTCGGAGTGGTACAGGCGAGAAAATCAGCAGATTTTATTGCTGTTGTTGTGGGAACGGTGAAAACGAACGTATATGTTGTAACGGCACTAGGTGCTGAGCTTCCAATAGTAACGTAGCGAGGAGTGATTTGAGCGGCAGAGGCCACTGGTGTGATGAATGTACTGATCAGAAAAAGTACCGACAACAGTAGCGATATTTTCCTCGAGAATGGACTTAATAACCCCCGTTTCATAGATATATGAAGTATAGCATAAGCTTATCTGGAATTGAAAGGAAGCGACGGTGTTTGCAACTTATCACATAAGCGATATACTAATAACCATGCAAGAAAACTCCAAGTACGCTGTCGGACTCGACATCGGTACAAACACCGTCCGTTGTATAGTTGCTCATATTGACGCAACAACAGGTGCACCCACCATTGTTGGCGTAGGAAGCGCTCCAAACTCAGGTATGCGTAAAGGTACAGTTGTGAACTTAGCTGGTCCAGCACAAGCAATTGACGATGCCCTTGGTGAAGCTGAAAGAATGAGTGGTTATCAGGTTGATAGCGCAACAATTAGCATCAACGGGTCGCATATTATTAGTACTCACGCAGACGGTATGATTGCCGTGGGAACAGCGGATCACGAAATTGTTCACGAAGACATTCAACGAATTGAAGATGTCGCCACTCTAGGAAAAGTTCCTGCGAATCGTGAAATACTAGAAGTAGTACCTCATGCGTTCAAGCTCGATGGTCAAGATAATATAAAAGATCCAATTGGCATGACGGGGACTCGACTCGAGATAGATGCTCACGTTGTATCAGCACTCTCACCACACCTTATAAACCTACAAAAAGCAGCTGAGTCTGCTAAGGTACATCCGAATGGAATTATTGTTTCTGGTGTTGCAGCAGCTCGTGCAGTTCTGACTGAACAACAAATTGAAAATGGTGTTGCTCTTATCGATATCGGCGGCGCAACCACGAACATCGCTATTTACGAAGAAGGTGACCTCCAATTCGCAGCTGTTGTTCCACTTGGAGGCGTTAATATCACTAACGATCTCGCAATTGGTTTAAAAACAGATCCCGAAGTGGCAGAAAAGCTGAAACTTGAACACGCCTCTGCTGTAAATAGAGAGACTAGTTCTGATATAAGCATGAAATACGAAGGTGAAACGTATAGTTTTCGAACAGCTGACATAGATGAAATCGTCGAAGCACGACTTGAAGAAATTTTTGATGCAATCGTAAAAGAGCTTAAACGAGCTGGACGAGCTGGCAAATTACCAAATGGCGTTGTATTAACGGGTGGTACTGCTCAACTTAAAGGAATCGTAGAATATACAAAAGAGGCTCTTGGCCTTGCTGCTCGTATTGGTAAACCAACAGGGTACGGGGGAGTCGCAGATGACATAGAGAAGCCCCAGTTTGCTACCGTTTTAGGGCTTATGTTAATAGACGCAGATAGTGTCTCTGTTAGCAAACATGGTGATCATAGAAAAGGAAAGCCTTCCTTATCCACAACAACAGGGATGTTCAGCAAATTACTTGGTCGTTTCAAGGCGTAGTGTTTTCACTGACAAGTGGTATACTAAATAAAGAATACGAACATTGGGAGATGCAGATAGAATGCCTGAAGTAAAACCTAGCGACATACAAACGTTTGCCAGTATAAAAGTAGTAGGGGTCGGTGGAGCCGGTGGTTCCGCGGTCAATCGCATGAAAGATGCAGGTCTTGTTGGTGTACAATTTATCGCCATGAATACCGATGCACAAGCGTTACACAACAGTAAAGCTGACGTCAAAATTCACTTAGGCCACAATACGACTGGTGGACTTGGTGCTGGTGCTGATCCAACTACGGGTGAAGCAGCCGCAAACGAGTCTCGTGAAGAGATTAAAGAAGCCCTTACGGGTGCTGACATGGTTTTTGTTACTATCGGTGCCGGTGGTGGAACAGGAAGTGGTGCAGGACACGTTGTAGCTGAAATTGCACGCGAACTTGGTATCTTAGTTGTTGGTGTAGCCACAAAACCATTTAGCTTTGAAGGTGAAAAACGTCGTCAAAATGCAGAATGGGCAATATCACAGCTTGGTCGACAAGTTGATACATTAATCACTATTCCTAATGACCGATTACTTCAGACAATCGATCGTCGTACACCCCTTCTTGAAACGTTTAAAATTGCTGATGATGTTCTTCGTCAGGGAGTTCAGGGAATTTCTGAACTTATTACTGAACATGGTCTTATTAACCTCGACTTTGCCGACGTAAAGGCAATTATGAGTAACGCTGGCTCGGCATTAATGGGTATCGGACGTGCCAGCGGAGATAACCGTGCTGCTCAAGCTGCACAACAGGCTATCGAATCACCACTTATTGAAGTCTCAATCGATGGAGCTAAGGGTGTCCTGTTCAATGTAACAGGTGGATATGACATGAGTATGAGCGAGATTCAGGAAGCTGCTGAGATTATTACTAGTGCAGTTTCGCCTGATGCGAACATTATCTTTGGTGCGACTCTTAAGCCAGACCTTGAAGATGAGCTCATTATCACCGTTATTGCGACTGGATTTGATTCAGCTTATTTCCACTCACAAGTTGATGATCACGTTGAAGATTCAACTATTATAAGTTCATCAGACTCTCATGTAACAGATGATGCTGTCGATACAATCGATCTTAATCTTGATCATACCGAAGCAGCTGCAGTTTTCTCAGAAGAAACAACGCACGATATTTGGAACCAACCAAACGAACAAGAAGAAGAGGAATCTGACACTCCAGCATTCCTTCGACGCCGAAAAAAGAATAAAAAATCTAAAGAATAGGTTTATAACTCATGGCTAAGTATAAAATTGGTGACAGTCGAGTAATTGAATCACGTGAAGTAAGTGATGGCGTCACTATTCGTCGTCGTCGTGAATCGCCAGATGGTAAGCGGTTTACTACCTATGAGCGTATTGAAAAACCTAATCTTGCTGTTATCAAAAAAGATGGAACACGAGAATTGTTCGATCGCGATAAACTAGCGACAGCCATAAAAAGATCTGTTGGTAAATTCTTTGCTTCAGAAGTTGAAGTTGAAGAAATGATTAACGAGATCGAAGACGGTCTATATGCACTAGGTGAAAATGAAATTGTATCAAAGCAGATTGGCGACAAGGTACTAGATGAACTTGCAGTTCGTAACGAAGTAGCCTATGTACGTTTTGCTTCTGTATATCATGAATTTAAAACTCTTGATGACTTTGTGAAAATTCTTGAACAACGTCGAAAAAAAGTAACCCCTTCTCAAGTATAAAGTAATGAGGGTGGTAGTCGTATTCAAACCTGAAACTGATTACGCTCGAGATGTAACAGATTTTCTAAGGGATTTTGAAAGACAAACAGGACATATCCTCGATACGGAAGATCCTGATACTATCAAAGGTGAAGAATTCTGTCGAGCGTACGATATTGTTGAATATCCAACGGTCATTGCGATATCTGACGATGCTGTTATGCAAAACTCATGGGCAGGTATTCCATTACCAACAATAAGCGAGGTGAGTTTCTATGTTCAATAAACTAAAAAAAATGTTCAAAAAAGACGATGCAATAATCCGTTCAAACAGATGGATTTTTGGTACAATGCTTTTTTTTGGACTCGTGGGATTAACAGCTTCGTTTATTCTTGCACTAGATGAGCTAGAAGTGATTCAGAACCCACATGCCGTGCTTTCTTGCAGTATAAATATTGTACTTAATTGTTCTACTGTTATGCAGACTTGGCAAGCACATGTCTTCGGATTCCCTAATATGTATATAGGTCTTATGGCATTCCCAGTTATTATTACAGTAGCATTACTAGGACTTTCGGGTGCGAAACTTCCAAAATGGTTTTACGTAGCTGCTAATATAGGATACTTACTTGAGATAACGTTCGCGTATTGGCTATTCTTTAATAGTTTGTATGCGATACAAGTTCTCTGTCCGTATTGTCTACTTGTGACACTTAGTTCAACATTTTTATTCGAGACTATATCTCGATACAATGTTCGTGAAAACACATTTGGTTTCAAAGGTCTGACAAAAAAACGTATTCAATCATTTTACTCTAAAGGCTACGATAAATTAGTTTTAGCTAGTTGGATAGTGGTTTTGTTACTTCTCGTATATATTAAATTCGGTAAAGCTTTGTTTGCCGCTTAACCATGGATGATTCGCGATCAATAGACAGTGAAGCTAGGCCGAGCGGAATTAACAGAGAGATATTTGAAAGTGCGCTTGTAACGGCCAATATTCCTTTTGATGAAATTGCTCCGAATGACGCACCTGACGAAGTGTTTATTGCGAACTTTAATTCAATATTGAACTCGCATCCTCAGGAAGTAAAACAGGCAATTGATCGTTTGATTGAAGAAAACGGCAAAAAAGAGTAATCTATTAGTAGAAGCGTTCTGTTTTTTACGGATGAGTGGCTATCAACCACGAAGCTTTTTGGAAGAAATCACTTAGTGAAACTAGAACCAAACGGAAACGACCCGAGAGATCGAACAAATAAGTGCTAGGAAGAATCTCTTTTTAGAAACTGGATGGTACCGTCCGCAGATCTGCGGATTCCAGTAACTAAAAAGGGATTTTTTTGTTTTTCAAAAGGAGATATATGAAATTTAAAGCAAACACACGAAGACGAGCACTGGAATATGAAAACGCTCTGGTCTCTCAATGGAAAGAGAATAAGACATTTGAGAAGTCGGTTGATAATCGACCTATTGATAATTCCTTCGTGTTTTACGACGGCCCTCCTTTTATAACTGGTGTTCCTCATCACGGAACTCTTCTTAGCTCAATCGTTAAAGATGCTGTCCCACGGTATCAAACAATGAAGGGGAAGCATGTCGAACGTGTATGGGGATGGGATACGCATGGTCTTCCAGCTGAGAACTTTATCGAGAAACAGCTGGGCATTACTGACCGACACGATATTGGAACAAAGATTAGTCTTGAGGAGTACATAACGACAGCACGCGCAAGTATGACTCAGAATGCTGCATTATGGGAAAATACCGTTGATCGAATCGGTCGTTGGGTTGATTTCAAGGGTGCATATAAAACCATGGATAAAGAGTATATGGAGTCTGTGTGGTGGGCGTTTAAACAACTCTATGAAAAGGGTAAGATCTACGAAGGTGAACGTGTTCTTATGTATGACACTAAGTGGGCAACACCACTTTCAAAAGCAGAGGTTACGATGGATGCTGGTGCCTATCAAGTAGTTACTGATCCGAGTGTCTACGTGAAGTTTAAACTATCCGGTGCAGACAACACCTATCTTCTCGCTTGGACAACTACACCGTGGACTCTTCCGGCAAATACGGCAGTAGCCGTTAACCCTAAAGTTGAATATATTGAAGTTTTTCTTGACGATGTAACCTACATAGTCGCAAAGGATTTGGTAGCGAAGGTTTTTACAGATGAAAAGCATCAGCCACTTGAGTACACTACTGGAAATACCTTTCTGGGTGAAATGCTGGTAGGTAAATTATACGAGCCTCTGTTTACTGATAGGGGAGAGAACGCCCACAAAATTTGGTCTGCTAATTACGTAACAACGGAATCTGGTACAGGTATTGTTCACTTAGCTCCAGCCTATGGTGAAGAGGACTTTATCCTAGCAAAAGAGATGGGAATACCAGTCATCCATGTTCTTGATGAGTATGGTACCTATACAGAAGGTGACTGGGAGGGTCAGGATGTTTGGGAAAGTAACAAAGCAATTGCTAAAAACTTACTCGAACGAGGCATTGTTTGGAAAATTGAGTATATCCAACACGAATATCCACATAACCCACGCACGGGAAATCGTCTCATGTATCGAGCTCATCCTAGTTGGTTCATGGATATAGATGGACAGAGATCTGAGATGCTAGCTCAAAACACCGAGCACATTAACTGGTTTCCGGACCACATTAAGCATGGCCGATTTGAAAAGACTATCGAGCAAGCTCCTGATTGGAATCTAAGTAGAGATCGCTTTTGGGCGACGGCTATGCCTGTCTGGAAAGGCTATGACGCAGAAGGTAATGAACACGTTAAGGTTATTGGTAGTTATGCTGAACTAAAAGAACTAAGTGGTGTCGAGCTAGATGATTATCATAGGCCTTGGGTTGATGACGTTATTTTTGACGAGGATGGCATAACCTATACTCGTATCGATAAGGTTATGGACGGTTGGTTTGAAAGTGGAAGTATGCCTTTTGCACAATTTCATTATCCATTTGAAAATGTTAAGAAATTTGAAGATAATTTCCCTGGAGATTTCATCGTAGAATACGTAGGTCAGGTACGAGCTTGGTTTTATTATCTTCATGCAGTGAGCGTTGGTCTCTTTGGTCATAATGCTTTTAAAAATGTTATCGTAACAGGCAATATTGCTGGTAATGATGGTCGAAAGATGAGTAAAAGTTTAGGAAACTTTACTGATCCAAGTGTTTTAATGGATGAATATTCTGCAGATAGTCTCCGATTTCTTTTGCTTCAATCGACGCTCTTAAATGGAGAGGACTTTACTCTACAAGATAAAGAAGTGGGGGATGTTGCTCGTAAGCTATCAATGATTTGGAATATGTATGATTTCTTTACGCTCTATGCGGAAGTTGACGCCTGGGAATTTAATGGAGATCTTAGTGACCCAAGCGAGCAACTCGATAACTCGCTCGATCTCTGGATTGTAAGTCGAATACATCAACTCATAGACGAAGTAGGAAAGCATATGGATGCTTATGATATACCAAATGCTCTAAAGCCCGTATTACCGTTTATTGAAGATGCAAGTAACTGGTATGTAAGAAGAAGCCGTCGTCGTTTTTGGAAAGCTGGTGATGACACAGACAAGAATAATGCCTATAGAACACTCCATTACGTGTTAGTTCAGTTGTCATTGGTTATGGCGCCATTTACGCCGTTCTTAGCCGAGGAACTCTATCAAAAACTAACCGGTGGGGAGAGTGTGCATCTTCTCGATTGGCCGGTTGTGGGTCGTGTGAACGAGCTTCTTATTCAAGATATGAATACGGTACGTGAATACGTAAATGCCGGCCTGAGCATTCGCGCTAAAGAGCGTCAAAAAGTACGACAGCCACTTGCGAGCGTGAGCATTCCGACAGCTGGTCAGATAATTGACTTTGAAGAAATTCTGATTGATGAGTTAAACGTAAAGAAAGTGATTATTGGTACTGAAGAGTTTGGGCTTGATCTCGTTTTAACTGACGAACTTAGGGCCGAGGGTGTGGCACGTGAAATTGTTCGACATATTCAGGCTGCAAGAAAAGATGCAGGACTTAACATCGATGATCGTATCAAGTTAAGTCTAAAGACTGAAGATGATACGACGCAGAAGGCAATTGAGGAACACAGCTTCACGATCGTAGATGAAACGTTAGCTACTTCGTTGGATGAGGGAACGTATGAATACGTAACTTCTGTCAAAATTGAAGGACACGAATTGACTATCTCACTAGAGAAATCGTAGCTCCCACGTATTGACTTTTATTACTTATTATGCTTAAATGTGTATAAGAATAAAGAAAATAAAAAATGTCAGACCTAAAATATTTACAACTACAGCCAGTAGAGCCAAATGACGATGGAACGTCAGATAGCCCTCTTGATGATTATGCTCGAGATGAGGATATCAATCTTGATGAAGATATCGACGAGCAGGCTATTGAAGAGGCGTGGACAAATATTGTTAATGATATCGAAAAAGACCCAGAGTGGTTTACATTTTCTAACGAATAAATACTATACATAGTATACTTAATACATGACTGACGAAGACTTTGACCGTATGATAACAAAAGCAATGGATGAACTTCCTCAGAAGTATATTAAAGGCCTTAATAACGTGGCAGTTGTCTATGCCGATGAGCCTGATGAAAACCAAAGAAAGAAAGCCAACCTTCAGCCAAATGGTATTCTTTTAGGTCTCTACGAAGGTATACCGCTGACTCAGCGCGGATCGGGCTACACGTTTGTCTTACCCGATAAGATAACTCTTTTTAAGAATTCGTTACTTATGGTGACAAACAGCTATGAATCACTATTCGAGCAGGTTAAAAGGACGTTATGGCATGAGATAGCTCATTTCTATGGGTTAAATCATGATCGCATCCACGAGCTCCAAGATAAGCACAGTCACTAGTGTTGCTTGTAAGCGTCGTATCTGTTACAATAAACAATTGATTAGTTAAATTTAAAGGAACTATATGACAAAAGCAGTCGTTAAGATCGGTGGCAAACAATTTATTGCCAGCGAAAAAGAGACCCTCCTGGTGGACCTCCTCCCTGATGGTACAAAAGAGCTCACACTTGATGCACTGTTGGTTATTGATGGTGATAAAACAACCGTCGGAACACCAACTGTCAAAGGCGTCGTCGTAACCGCTAAGGTTATCGAAGATCTTGTCAAAGGTGAAAAGATTCGCGTTATTCGCTACAAGGCGAAGAAGCGAGTTCACAAGGAAAATGGCCACCGCCAGAAGTACTCAAAGATTGAAATTACTTCAATCAAGTAAAGAAAAAATCCCTGATCAGTCAGGGATTTTTTATATCCTAGTAGGTTGTATACTGTAGCTATGAAATATTGGATTAATACTATTACAAAAGAGCATGTCTTGGGAGGTATTGAAGGGGGATTTACGCAGGCGAATCACGGAAGTGACAGGGTGCTTAAGAAACTTCAAAATGGTGACGCCATGCTGTTTTATTCAGGAAAGAATAGTTTTGATGATACCGAACCGTATCAAAAGTTTACCGCCCTAGGTATTGTTGTTGACGACATTCCGTATCAAGTTACTACGACTGATACCTTTCATCCATTTCGACGTAATCTTCAATTTCTTACTATAGAAGAAGCCGCGATTAGGCCGATGATTCACGAGCTAAGTTTTATAAAAGACCCGAAACATTGGGGATTTCCATTTATGCGTGGCCTATTCGAAATACCAAAGAAAGATTTCGAAATAATTGCTCGTGCTTGCGGGGTTGAATTCGACGATTTTGACGAGTAATTGGTACGGATCATTCGAGATGCTCATGGTATAATAGGGCAAAAGAGAGAGGGAAACAGACACGTGGCGACAGTAATTGCGGTAACGAATCAAAAAGGCGGCGTTGGTAAGACAACGACCGCTGTTAATCTTGCCTATTACCTCGCAAAAAGTAGTAAAAAAACCCTTCTTATTGATCTCGATCCTCAAGGCAATGCAACCAGTGGACTGGGTATTGATAAAAAGGCGCTTGAAGCGACAATGGCTGAAGTTATCATGGAGACGGCAACACTCGATAGCGTCGTACTAAAAACGAAATATTCTAACTTGTTCGTAGCTCCAACCACGCCTATTCTTGCTAACACGGAAGTTCAGTTGGCACAGGCCGAAAGACGCTTTACTCGTTTGAAGAGTGCAGTTGAAGCAACGACAGGTGAGTACGATGCAATTATTATTGATAGTCCACCAAGTCTTAGTCTCCTTACGGTGAATGGCCTTATTGCTGCGCATCATGTCCTACTTCCAGTACAAACAGAATTCTATGCTCTGGAGGGACTCGGACAGCTTCTTGAAACAATGAAACTCGTTAGAAAGGGCATGAACCCAACACTCGAACTTCTAGGAGTTCTACCAACAATGCTTAATAGTCGAACCATTTTGAGTACGCAGGTTCACGATGAGATAAAGAAACATTTTCCAGGAAAAGTATTCTCGACGACTATTCCGCGTAATGTTCGTCTTGCTGAAGCTCCTAGTCATGGTGTACCTATCGGAGTGTATGATAAGTTTTCGAAAGGAGCACGTGCCTACAAGGCACTTGCTAAGGAGGTAGTTGAACGTGCCAGCATCTAAAAAAGGACTCGGTCGGGGCTTTGAATCACTTATTCCAACGGATCTTTTGGATGAATCTTTCGATCCAACTGCAACACAAGATGAGCAGGTAAGTGAGTTACGCCAAATTAAGTTGAGTCAGATAGTAGCTGATCCAGATCAGCCACGTCGTTCTTTTGATGAGGCAGCACTCGAAGATCTCGCAAGCTCTATTAGTGCCCACGGTGTCCTACAGCCGATTGTTGTCATGCCGTTTGAGGGTGGGTATCAAATTGTTGCCGGCGAAAGAAGGTATAGAGCGTCTAAAAAGGTAGGACTAGATAAGATTCCTGCACTTGTAAGAACGCTGAGTGGTCAACATAAACTAGAGCTCTCCCTAATTGAGAATCTACAAAGGCGGGATCTTAACGTACTCGAGACAGCCACTGCTTATATGAAATTACGAGATCAGTTTAACCTAAGCCTCGATGAAATCGGTAAGAGGGTGGGTAATAAGTCAGTCAGTGCGGTTAGTAATACGCTTCGTCTATTAAAACTTCCACTTGAAGTCAGGACGGCTCTTCTTGAGGGAAAATTGCGCGAAGGCCAAGCGCGTCCACTTATCGGACTTGATGAATCTGTCATTAAAAAGCTACTAAGTCAGATCATACACGAAGAGTGGAGTGCTCGGAAAATTGAGCAGCATATTGTAGATCTAAAGAACCAAACAAAGGTTGCTCGTTCAAGCTCATCCAATATAGCGAAGGTTGTGTCACACGAAGAAGACGTGAATAGAATGAAGAAGCATTTTGGTACGGATGTGAGCATACGTGCTAATACAAAAGGTGCTGGTCAGATAGTTATTAAGTTCAACGGTGACGAAGACTTCAAGCGAATACAATCACTGTTAGAAAAATAGTATATATTAAAAAAAGACCCGATTGGGTCTTTTTTTATGATCCTTCGTCTGCGAACGAACGGATTCTATTGAATGGGAAGATACGTAATTCAACAGGGCCGATAACATCATAGAGCGGGATTGTTCCTAGCCCGTTACGAGAGTCGAATGAATAATTACCTTGACGGTGATCACCAGACACGAACAACTCTCCAGCAGGTACGATTTCATCGACAGATCCACTCGTAGGGCTTCCTGGTTCACCGTGGTTAGCGTCATCTGGGTTGAATCCGTTTGGATGCTCTGCGTTATAGACAGTGTATGTACCATTCTTTAGTACAATGTGTTCACCTGGTAGTGCAATAACGCGCTTAACGATATATTCGTCTTCGCCAGTTGTTCCGAACTGAGGGTTCTTAAAGACAATAATCTGACCACGCTTAGGCTCATAAGCCTTACCTTCGATTTGGGATATTGTTACAGGAATACGATTTATTATGAGGCGGTCACCAGTATATAAAGTAGTCTGCATACTTGGTCCAACAACACTGAAACTACGGAAGATAAAGCTATTAATAAGAAGCGTTCCAATAAGGACACAAATAATAAAGATTGCGATGTTGATCGCATCTTTAAGGAATGGATGACGCTGTAGGAAACTAATTTGCATGGGCTATAGAATTAAGTATACATGGTTTTGAATCTATCCGGAAGTATATAATGGTTATGATTTTGGTGTTTGAATGGGGAGGAGTCTACGGTATACTTGTATGAGTATTTATGAAAAACAGACGCCCCTCCATCGATGGTTTTATTCCTCGCCAACCTGGTAGTCAATTGGGTGACATGCATGACGAGCGTCGCCAACAAAGAGCTTCTTTAAGTGTTAGACCTGTTATACGTTCAGATGAAGATACTGTTCGAGAAACGGTTAGTAGTACACGAACAGATACGCCTATCGGACGTACGGACATACATGAATCACTTAATAGTATTGCTTTAAGTGAGCCACCCAAGAAGTTAAGCCGTCGTCAGAAGCGAAAGCTTGCGAAGAGAGAAAAGAAGCGAAAGAGTAGAATTCGACGATCAATTAAGTGGATTGTCCTGTTTATCCTTGCTTGTATCATTGGTTTTGCAGGATATAACTACTACAAGCTGGATCACAACTTTAGTAAGATCGTCAGCGGTAATATCCTCGATGTATTAACGCAAAAAAGTGTGCCGCTGCAGCAAGATGCGAATGGACGCACTAATATTCTTGTACTTGGAACCTCAGAAGATGATCCTGGACATCAAGGCGGAGATCTTACTGACTCAATGATGATTTTAAGCATTGATCAAACTAATAAGAATGCTTATATGATTAGTATTCCACGTGATTTGTGGGTAAATTACGGAGTTGCCTGTGCTTCTGGATACGAAGGAAAGATAAACGTTTACTATAGTTGTATGGGGGGAGATTCATCGTCGACAGATGTTACGGACGATAGGACTGCGCTTACGAAAACAGATGCTTTTGTCGGTAATATCTTTGGATTAAAGATTCAGTATGGAGTAAATGTAAATTACACGGTTTTCCGTGATGTCGTTAACGCCATCGGTGGTCACATAACAGTCGATATTCAGAGTAGAGATGCAGCTGGAATCCTTGATAGTAACTTCGACTGGAAATGTGGAGCGACAGAGAAGGCGCGACTTGCTAATTGTCCTCCTGACGGTCACTACATACAGTACCCTAATGGTCCAGTTACTCTTGATGCAGAGCACGCTCTTTACCTTGCCCAGGCTCGTGGTGATGTTGCGCCTACATACGGTTTTGAGGAGTCTAACTTTGACCGCGAGAAGAATCAACAGATGATTCTAAAGGCTGTTCGCGACAAGGCTATTAGCCAAGGTGTCTTTGCGAATCCAAGTGAAATTACGACAATACTAGATAGCCTGGGTACTAACCTGAGAACGACGTTCCAGGCAGATGAAATTAAGACGTTAGCGTCCCTTGCCTCGAGTATAAAAGATAGCAATATAAATTCAGTGAGTCTGATCGATGCTGTTCCTTCAGTTGTTACTACTGGAGATATTGATGGTCAGAGTTCTGTCGAACCATCAGCTGGTCTCTATAACTATTCAGGTTTCCAGAGCTTAATAGCTCAATCACTCTCAAGTAATCCCGTTGTAAGAGAAAATGCTAACGTGGCAGTCTTCAATGGATCTGGTGTAACCGGAGCTGCGCAAACAGAGGCTTCTGCATTGACTGCTGCTGGATATACTGTAAGCGATGTTGATAGTGCTGATGCCTCAACCTATACAGGCTATACTGTATATCAAATAGGGACAGGGTATCCTAATACAAAGGCAGCTCTTGCTAAGAAGTATAATGTAGCAGTAAAAACAACAACTCCACCGTTTACTGTTCCAGCTGGCACAAACTTCGTCGTAATTGTCGGGGCAAGTAGCAATTCTCAATCCTCGTCAAATTAACACCGAGCAATGGTATAATAGAAAAACAGTATGGAATTTTTGAAAATTGTTAGACGTCGCTCATTTCTTAGCGAGGTAGTGTACACCGTTTTAAATATAGCGCTCGCCGTTGCACTATTGGTGATTATTCGGTCAACAGAATCGATTTGGTTCGCTTTTGGTTTAATCGTTCTTAGCAAGTGGCGTGTACTTGCTGTCCGTCCCCGTTATTGGTTTGTAAACGTTCAAGCAAATCTTGTGGATCTTATCGTAAGCGTCAGCGTTGTTATTTTTATGTATACAACCAGTATTGCCAATGCGAGCGATGGTCAGAGACTATTAATTGAGCTTGTTCTGATGGTACTTTATATTGGTTGGCTTCTTTTCTTAAAGCCACGCTCCAAGAGAGTCTATGTGGTTGCACAAGCTGGTGTCGCGTTATTCCTTGGTGTTGCTGCTATCTTTACAGTAAGTTACGACTGGGCTGCATCAGCAGTCATTCTTCTTATTTGGGTAATTGGATATGCAACCGCACGTCATGTACTGAGTAATTACGATGAGCCACATGTCGTTTTTCTTAGCCTTGTATGGGGACTTGTACTTACAGAACTAAGTTATCTTTCGTATCACTGGACAATAGCGTATTCGTTACCCGTACTGCAAACAGTTATGATTCCGCAAGCGGCATTAATCATTTCCGGTTTCGGGTTCTTAGTACACAAATCGTATGATTCCTACTTCCACTACGAGAAGATTCGTATCAATGACATTATTCTTCCACTACTTCTTATGATAGGTATAATTTTCGTACTACTCGTGTTCTTTAACGGCGTTAATACGACAAATATCTAGTCTCTTTTTTGAAAAACTAAGATATAGCCCTGACGTTTTACGAGATGAAGGCTATTAAGACGGGCAATTTCGATAATTTCATCGTGTTGGCGAAGATCAGCTTCTAAATACAAGTAGCCGCTATCAGCAAGAACGTTTGTTTGTCCAATCAACTTCTTTATAAGTAATAGCCCATTATCTTCAGCAAACAAGGCTTCTTTTGGTTCATATTTTGTTTCTTCAGATGTGTTCCATTCAAAAGCTACGTACGGAAGGTTAGCTAGAATAATATCGGGTGTAAAAGGGTAGGATGACAATAAATCACTTTGAATAATAGTTACGTCAGCTTTTAATTGTTCACTATTTTGAGTGGCGACACGAAGTGCATGTCGCGATATATCAACTAGTGTTACTTCGAGTTTAGGTAGTTCTAGCTTTGCTGTAATACCAAGACAACCACTTCCTGTACCGACATCGACAAGTTTAAAGTTTGCCTCAGGATTAGTGCGCTGTATAAGAATATCGATCATCGTTTCTGATTCGGGACGGGGGATGAGAGTGGCACTTGTAACAATAAAGCGGTGTCCAAAAAAGTCTTTGTGGCCGATGATGTAGGCGATTGGAACGTGATCGAGACGAAGAGATAGTCGAGCATCGGCAATTTCCGTATGTCGATCACTGAGCTCTTCTTCTGGGTGAGCGTGGAGATACGTTCGAGGCTTACGGAGAGTATGAGAGAGAATAATCTGACTATCGAGATGCGAACTCTTTATGCCAACGTTATCAAGTTGTCTCGTGGCATCAGCTAGCCATGTCTCAATTGCCGGCATTTTTCGCCGCCAATTCACGTTCGTACATTTGTAGATTGTCTATAAGATCTTCAATGCCACCGTTCATTGCTTGTGGAATATTACTTCGACTATAGCCAATTCTGTGGTCTGTAATACGATCTTGAGGGAAGTTGTAAGTTCGAATTTTCTCACTTCGATCACCACTTCCAATAAGGCTGCGTCGTTCGGCGGCTTGTTTTGATTGCTCTTCATCTATTTTTATTTGGAGTAGGCGACTACGGAGTACACCCATAGCTTTTTCTTTGTTCTTAATTTGAGATTTCTCGTCCTGGTTCGTCACTACCATGCCACTTGGAATGTGAGTAATACGAACTGCGCTATCTGTCGTGTTAACACTCTGGCCACCATGCCCACTTGCACGGTAAATATCAATTCTTAAGTCGGATGGACTAATGTCTATATCTGTTTCAGCGGCTTCAGGTAAAACTGCTACAGTAACGGTACTGGTGTGGATGCGACCTTGTGATTCTGTCGTAGGGACACGTTGAACACGATGAACACCAGATTCAAATTTCAAACGAGCATAGGGGGCATCACCCTTAACCATGAAAATAACTTCTTTATAGCCACCGGTATCATTTGCACTTTCACTAATGAGTTCAGTACGTAAGTTGTTGTTTTCACAGTAGCGAAGGTACATTCGGTATAATTCCGCAGCGAACAGGCTTGCCTCATCTCCGCCAGCACCGGCGCGTATTTCAATAATGACGTTTTTTTCATCATTAGGGTCTTTTGGCGCAAGCATTAGAAAGAGCTCTTCTTCAAGTTTTTGAAGGCGTTCTTCGATATCGCTTATTTCCAGTTTGGCAACTTCTGCAAGTTCGTCGTTACCATTTGCAAGTTCTTTAGCTTCGACGAGTTGACTCTCTAGGGTCTTACGAAGGTTTGCTTTTTCAAGAATTGCATCGAGCTCAGTTGATCGTTTATTCTTAGCTGTATAGTCGGGGTCTGCATAGGCAGTAGGATCGGACAAAAATGAAGTAAGCTCGTCTTTTTCGAGTTGCAGCTGATCGATATCGAGAGCAATTTTTGTCATATAATCCTTACCACTTCAATTATTTCTAACTTTATTGTAACAAAAAGAGGATATCGTACTGATATCCTCTTTTTGTAGCGTAGCTATTTGTCTTCGCTGGCTTTCTTAGCTTTTGTGGCGTTGGCCTTTTTAGCTTTGTTAGCAAGAGCGTCTTTACGAGCTTCGGCAGCTGCAAACTTCGCTTTGTAGCGGTCAACACGACCTTCTGTGTCAATGATCTTTTCCTCACCGGTAAAGAAAGGGTGAGAGGCACTTGAGATGTGTACCTTAACGAGAGGGTAGTCGTTGCCGTCTTCCCATTTAATAGTATCGTTGGTCTGCGCAGTTGACTTTGTCAAAAAGGCAAACCCAGCCACGTCATCGCTGAATACGACGGGACGGTAATCGGTTGGGTGTAGTTGTGTCTTCATAATCTGGACTATTGTATCTGTTTTCGACCAGATTGTCAAAGGGTAACCGGGCTTGAAATCGATGAACAATACCCTGAGCCTAGACATAACAGATGAAAATTGCTATACTAACAGGGTAACGATTTATATATAACACAACCAATACATACATCCTGATTTAGGTATTGGCGAGGAAAAAAGGAGTTCAAAATTACTATGGCAGATTCTGTCGATATTAAAGACCTGTTCGAAGCAGGCGTACACTTTGGTCATAAGACTAGCCGTTGGCACCCAAAAATGGCACCTTACATTCACAGTAAGCGTCAAGATAGCCACATTATTGATCTAACAAAGACAGTAGAAGGACTTGAAGCTGCCCTACCTTTTATTACAAAAGTAGTAGCATCTGGTAAGCAAGTACTTTTCGTTGGAACAAAGAAGCACAGCAAAGACCTCGTAAAGGCAACTGCTGAGTCACTTAACCAACCATACATGACTGAACGATGGCTTGGTGGAACACTTACAAATGTTTCAACAATTGCCCAACAAATTAAGAAGCTAAAAGACCTTGAAAAACGAATGCAATCAGGTGATCTTGAAAAGCGATACAACAAGCTTGAAGTACAACGATTTCAAGAAGACATCGATGAACTAAATGCAAAGTATAGCGGAGTGAAGGATCTTAATGGTCAACCTGGTGCTGTGTTCATTATTGATGTTATCGGTGACATTAACGCAATTCGTGAGGCAAAGACACTTCACATCCCAGTTGTAGCTGTTGTCGACAGTAACGCAGATCCAAGTCTTGTTGACTACGTTATTCCTGGTAATGATGATGCTATTAAGGGTATTGAACTACTTCTTAGCTATGTTGCGGACGCTGTTCGTGCTGGTCAAGGTTCACAAAAAGCGGTTGATAAAGAGGAGAAATAAAGGTGGCAGTAACAATTGATGACATTAAAAAACTAAAAGAACTAACAGGTATCGGTCTCACCGACGCTAAGGCAGCACTTGTTGAGGCAGATGGTGACTTTGATAAGGCTCTTCAAGCTCTTCGCAAAAAAGGTCTTACAAAAGCAGAGAAAAAAGGTGATCGTGAAGCCCGTGAGGGAATTATCGATAGCTACGTACATGGTGGACGTATCGGTGTACTTGTAGAAGTAAACTGTGAAACTGATTTCGTTGCGCGTGTTGAAGGATTCAAGACGTTTGCACATGAAATCGCTCTTCAGGTTGCAGCAATGGCACCTACCTATGTTTCAGAAGCAGATATTCCTGCTAAAGAACTCAAACGAGTTCGTGACGAAGCAAAAGAAAAAGCTCTCGAAGATGGTAAGAAAGCTGATTTTGTCGACAAGATCGTAGAAGGACAAGTTAAAAAGTACTTTGACGAAAAAGTCCTCTTAAACCAGACTTACATTAAGAACGAAAAGCAGACAGTAAACGATTTTCTTAAAGAGAACGTTGCTATCCTAGGTGAAAACCTTGTTATACGACAATTCAAACGTATTGAGCTTGGCGTAAGCGAATAAAACACTTATACGTACAAAACTCACCTCGAACGAGGTGAGTTTTGTTATAATGAAGGTAAGAAAAGAGAATCTATGTTTGATACACAACCCTACGAAGATAAAGGTGAAAGCGCTGTTGCATATTTTGCAGATGAATTAAAAAAGGTACGTACTGGTCGTGCACACCCTTCAATGCTCGATAGCTTGACGGTTGAAGTCTATGGACAAAAGGTGCCACTTAACCAAGCAGCTAATATTAGTGCGCCAGAGCCACAATTACTTCAAATTACGCCCTTTGACCCAAGTAATGTGCAAATAATTGCCGCTGCAATTCGCGCCGATCAGAGTCTTGGTTTCAATCCAAGTGATGACGGACGGGTTGTTCGTGTTCCAGTGCCGGCTCTTACTGAAGAGCGACGCAAGCAATTAGTAAAACAGACCCACGAAAAGGTAGAGGAAGCACGTATCGCTCTTCGTAATATTCGCCAAGACGCATTAAAAGATGCAAAACGGAAAAAAGAAGCCAAAGAATTAACTGAAGATGACGTTAAGGAAGTTGAAAAGGTGATTGATGCTTTTGTTGCGTCTATGAATACTAAGATTGACGAGTTGTTCCAGGCAAAAGAGAAAGATATCTTAACTATCTAATGCCCGATCTTGAAGTACCTAGACATCTTGGGTTTATTGTTGATGGGAATCGACGATGGGCCAAGAAACATGGGTTACCAGCTTACGAAGGCCATCTAGCGGGCTACAATGCGTTAAAAGACGTCATTATTGATACTATCAACGAAGGTGTTGAATACGTTTCACTCTATACATTTTCAACGGAGAATTGGAAACGAGCAAAAGAAGAAGTCAGAAATCTTATGGGCTTAATGATGCTTCTCTTTAAGACAGATTTAAAACTTATGATAGAAAATGATCTACGTCTTCTCGTGTTAGGATCGTACGATAGGTTACCGTCAAAGATGATCGCTGCCATTGAGAGCGCTCAAGAACAAACAGCACATTGTAAAAAGGGTACAGTGGTTGTTTGCTTTAATTACGGTGGTCAACAAGAAATTGTGTATGCGGTACGACAGCTTAATGAAAAAGGTATTTTTGGGGAAGACATAACAGTCGAATCGATAAGTGAGAATCTGTATCATCCAGAAGTTCCACCTGTTGATTTAATTGTACGAACTTCAAAGGAGCAACGCTTAAGTAACTTTATGCTTTGGAGGTCTCCCTATAGTGAACTTTTATTCTTCGATAAGCTATTCCCGGATATGAAGAAAGCCGATGTTAGGAAAATTATTAATGAATATGGACTTCGATCACGCCGTTTTGGCAAATAACATGTAATAATGGATAGAGTTTATAGATAATACGGTAATTGTGGGGGATACATGCAACTAGTTCTTGAAATCATTGGCGGCCTCTTAATACTTGTCTTTTTGGTTGTCGTGCATGAGTTAGGCCACGCAATTGTTGCACGCCGAAATGGTGTAGTAGTTGAGGAATTTGGTATTGGATTTCCTCCTAGGGCTTGGTCAAAGAAACTGAAAAATGGTGTTGTTTTCAGCTTAAACTGGTTACCACTCGGTGGTTTTGTAAGAATGCAGGGTGAGAACGACGCTGCCGACAAAAAAGGTGATTATGGTGCGGCTACTTTTGGACAGAAAACACGAATTCTTCTTGCCGGAGTACTTATTAACTGGCTTGTAGCTGCAATTCTATTAACAATACTCGCAATAACAGGACTCCCAAAAATTGTTGATAATCAGTTCAGTGTGCCTAGCGATACAAAGATTATCGGAAAGCCAGTTGAATTAACCGCTATGAGCAATGGATATCCTGCTCAAAAGGCTGGTCTTCAATCTGGTGATGAAATACTTGATCTTGCAGGTAAAGCAGTTACGACACCAGAACAATTCGTTAACTTAACCCAGGAAAATAAAGGTAAAATAGTCTCAGTTGTATATGAGCGAAACGGAACGAAGAAAACTGTTAAGCTTACACTCCTATCTAACAAAACTGGTCCAGTATTTGGTGCGGCACTTGGTCAACGCCAGGTGATTCGTGCAACGTGGTCAGCTCCAGTTGTGGGAGTTGTCGAGACAGGCCAATTTACATGGTTAACACTCCAGGGCATTGGTAATATCATTAGTAACCTTGCGACTGGTCTAGTTTCAGAACTAAGTCCCTCTGCTTCAGTTCGTCATACTGGTTCGGCTCAACTAGGCGCAGTAGGCGATAGTGTCTCGGGCCCGATTGGTATTCTCGGTACGATTTTCCCCCAGGCAGAACAAGCTGGTCCAACGCAACTCGTTTTCCTAACAGCGATCATTTCACTTTCACTTGCAGTCATGAATGTCTTACCTATACCTGCGCTTGATGGTGGGCGATGGTATACGATGGCTTTGTACCGATTATTCAAGAAACAATTAACCAAAGAGCATGAGGAAAAAATTCAGGCTGTAGGGTTCTTTATCTTAATGGGCCTTATAGTCCTGATAACGATTGGCGATGTTACAAAACTTTTTAAGTAAGCACGATTTTATAAAAACTCCCCAGGTTGAGGGAGTTCGTCGACCATGGGCGATGGCTATCGTCTTAGTTATATGGGTACTGGTTGGATTCTTTACGGCCGAGCTACTTACTCAGGCAGTAGTACTTCTTTTTAAGGGTTCGTTTAGTACGCTCAACCCTGCTCTTTATAGTGCAATTACTGCAATGTTAGTCTATGCTTTTGCCCTCACGATTGTGATAGGTGGTCCGTGGCTTGCTATAAAACAACGACCAAAGAGAGAAACGCTCGGTCTTTCGAGACTGCCTGAGTGGTTTGATTTTCTTATGGCTCCCGCAGGGCTAATCATTTATTTTCTTCTTTCTGGGATTCTTCTTGTGATAGCTAGTCACATTCCAGCGTTTAACCCTAATCAAACGCAAAATACTGGCTTCTCGCAGGTTATTACGTCATCCCAATATGTTCTAGCCTTTATTACATTGGTTGTTGTTGCACCTTTTTCAGAGGAAATCCTCTTTAGGGGCTTTTTGTTCGGAAGACTTCGTAAAATTGTACCTTTGTGGTTGGCGATTTTGCTTACTAGCGCACTATTTGGCTTCCTCCACGGGGAGTGGAACGTTGGGCTTGACACATTCTCATTAAGCGTCGTGCTGTGTCTCCTACGTGTTTATACGGGGAGTATATGGTCCTCAATCATGCTGCATATGATAAAAAACGCGATTGCGTACTACATACTCTTTATTAATCCCTCATAATTCTCTACACTAGAGGCATAATGCGACTTACAACTTTATTTACGAAGACTAGTAAAACGCCTCCATCTGATGAGGTAGCTAAGAATGCCCAACTTCTTATTCAGGCTGGTTTTATTCACAAGGAGATGGCAGGAGTCTATGACTATTTACCACTTGGGAAAAGGGTTCTTGATAAGATCATACAAATTATCCGTGAAGAAATGGATGCGATAGGTGGTAACGAGCTTAGCATGACAGCACTTCAGCAGAAGGAAGTCTGGGAAACGTCAGGTCGATGGGATGATGCTGTTATAGATGTGTGGTTTAAAACCAAACTAGCTAACGGCAGTGAGTTAGGACTTGCTCCAACCCACGAAGAGCCAATAACAAAACTTATGAAGAGCCATATACAGAGTTACAAGGATCTTCCAGCGTATCCTTATCAATTCCAGATTAAGTTCCGTAATGAACTTCGTAGTAAGAGCGGCCTCATGCGTGGACGAGAGTTCTGGATGAAAGATCTCTATAGTTTTAGTCGTACTCAAGAGGAACACGATAGCTTCTATGAAAAAACTGCAGATGCATACCTTCGAGTTTATGATCGCCTAGGGCTTGGTAAGTTAACTTATAAGACGTTTGCGAGCGGTGGCAGTTTTGCAAAATTTAGTCATGAGTTTCAGACGATAAGCCCTGTTGGTGAGGATAAGATATATGTTCACGAAGGGAAGCGGATTGCCATTAATGAGGAAGTTTATACGGACGATGTACTTGCAGATCTCGGTATTGAAAAAGGTGAACTCGTCGAAAAAACTGCTGTCGAAGTCGGTAATATCTTTACACTTGGTACCAGGTTTAGTGATCCTCTTAATCTTACGTTTACGGATGAACAAGGAGTATCAAAGCCTGTCATTATGGGGAGCTACGGTATAGGGCCAAGCCGACTTATGGGTCTTATTGCCGAACATTTCTCTGATGAAAAAGGGTTGGTATGGCCGCTCGAAGTGGCTCCGGCAAAAGTATATCTTGTTCTTATTGGTGACGGGGAAGCGCTTGCTGATGCCGATGCACTCTATGCCGATTTAGAGCTTGCAGGGGTTGAAGTACTCTTTGATGATAGGGACGAACGACCAGGGCAAAAGTTTGCCGATAGCGAACTTATGGGGATCCCTTATAGAGTGACTGTCAGTGCCCGTACGGTAGAGAGCGGTAAGTATGAATTTTATGACCGAAAAACTGGCGAAACAAACTCATTGACAAGAGAGGAGCTGCTTGCTAAACTGGGCTGAATGCTCGTATTGGAAGGTGCTTTACGCTATATATGGTGTAGAGAGGCGTAACGCAGATACTATTTATAGCAAAATTAAGGATAAATAAAATTATGAAAAAACTCTACCAGATCACAGAAGCCGGTAAGAAAGAACTTCAAAAAGAACTTGAGGAATTAAAAAGCCACCGTGCTCGTATTGCCGATAAGATTGCTGATGCTCGTGACTTTGGTGATTTAAGTGAAAATGCTGAATATGATGCTGCTCGTGAAGAGCAAGGCCTTCTTGAAACTCGTGTTGCTGAGATCGAGGATATATTACTGAACGCTGAAATTATTAAAGCCGGTAGCAAAACTAAAGTTGCACTAGGTAGTACCGTAGAAGTAAAAACAGGTAAGAAATCATTTACGTACACAATTGTTGGACCTGTTGAGGCCGATCCGCTTGAAGGTAAGATTAGTAATGAGTCACCAATTGGTGTTGCATTGTTTGGAAAGAAAGTAGGCGAGACTGCTGAAATCAAGACTCCAAAAGGTGCATTTACCTACGAAATAACAAGAATCAGCTAATAAATAAGGCTGAAACATATCTAATCCACCGCTTTAGGGCGGTGGATTTTATGCTATACTACGGATGATATGGCGACACTAAAAGATTTTCGCGACGAGCGACTTCGTAAACTCGAAGAATTAAAAGCACTTGGGATAAATCCTTACCCAGCCGAGTCGCATCGCACGCATGATGCTGGCGACATTGTTGCGCGTTTTGATGAGCTTGAATCACAAACAGCGACAGTCACAGGACGAATTGTAGGTATTCGTAAATTTGGTAAATTAGCATTTATTGTCCTAAAAGATTTTAGTGGTCAAATACAACTCTTTTTACGTGAAGATAATGTTGCTGCTCTTGATGCATCGAAGGAACAGCTCGGTATAACCGAACTTCCACTTCTTGACACTGGTGACTTCATTGAGGCTACGGGAGAGATAATTAAGAGTAAAACAGGTGAAATATCAATTGATGTTACCAGTCTAAGACTTCTCACTAAGTCACTACGACCTTTGCCGAGTGCGCAGGAAGGATTTACAAACAAAGAGGAACGCATGCGTCGTCGTTACGTTGATATGAACGTTAATCAAGAGGTGCGTGATCGTTTTGTCCGTCGTTCAAAGTTTTGGCAGGCAACACGAGATTATCTTAATGAGAATGGATTTCTCGAGATAAATGTTCCAGTTCTTGAACATACTACTGGTGGAGCGGATGCAAATCCTTTTGTAACTCATATGGATGCGCTTGATCAAGACTTTTATCTTCGAATTAGTCACGAGCTCCCACTAAAGCGCTTAATTGGTGCTGGATACGAAAAAGTGTATGATATTGGTCCTCGATTTAGAAACGAGAACTATAGTGACGAGCATCTTCCCGAGCACGTTGCCATGGAATGGTATTGGGCATATGCCAACTGGCAAGATGGCATGAAATTCATGAGTGAAATGTATAAAAAAGTGCTAAGTGAAACTTTTGGTACGCTTGTTTTCGATATTAACGGACATCACGTTGATATGAATGGTGAGTGGGAAGTTTGGGACTATGGAACGGTCATTAAAGATAAGTACGGCATTGATGTCTACGAATCTTCTTTAGACGAAGTAAAAAAAGCTTTAGCTGATAATAAGCTCGAAGTTGAACAGACGGAAAATCGTGCCCGAGGTATCGATAAGCTCTGGAAGAATATCCGTAAAGACGTAGCAGGTCCTGTATGGCTAATCAACACACCTAAGTTTATTAGTCCTCTCGCAAAGAGTAATCCTGATAATGAACAAACCGTTCAACGATTTCAACCGGTTATTGCTGGAAGTGAGCTTGGGAATGGATTCTCTGAGCTAAATGATCCGCAAGACCAATTAGCTCGCTTTTTAGAGCAACAAGCAATGCGTGAGGGTGGTGATGAAGAGGCAATGATGCTTGATATCGACTTCGTTGAAATGCTTGAATATGGTATGCCGCCTGCTTGTGGCTGGGGATACAGTGAACGTGTCTTTTGGATCTTTGAAGGTGTGACAGCTCGAGAAGGTGTGCCGTTCCCTCAATTACGCGTGGATTACGATGACGTAACACGATCTATCTATCCTGAAGTTACTCTTGAATAAGTGACTACTCTACGTAGCCCTTCCTTTATTGATTATCTTGAAGACTTTTAACGTGTTTAGCTCGTTTAAGAGCACCGCTACTATTGGCCTGCACATACTTTTTAGTTGATAGAGCACTTTTTGATGCAACGTCTTTAATATCAAGTGAGTTAACGTGCTGAGCGCGCTTAATAACATTAACGTACTTCTTAAATCTAAGGTGGTTGAGTCGTATCTTCTCGGCAGCTGCCGCTGCAGTTTCTGCGACCTTAGCTGCTGCTTGAAGGGCAGCCTCTGTGGTCTTTTCAACGGCGACAGTTGCAGCTTCTTTTGTCTTTATGCCAGCAAACTTAGTAAGGTCTTCTGGACCCGTCTCTTTTATGACGCCAAAAGATATACGAGCAGCCCTAAGGGCACCGCGTCCAAATCGTTCAATGTGGTGTTTATGTTTCATGTCGAACTTCTCGCGAGTCTCAACGGTAGGTGATTCGGGTTCACTTATTTCTTCTGCCTGTGGTTCAGTAGGGGCATCAGGCGCAAGGCCGTATGCCCTTTCGAGTCTTAGGAGGCGATGTTCATCGTTCATTGCCTGGTAGGGGTTATGAAAACTATTAATCCCCACGCTTTCAAGAGTGTTCGAGCGATTATCTATAACAGTATACTTACCAGCTGTATTTGAACTACCTTCAGGAAACCCACTAGTGGTGCGGGCTGTATTGGCGGGAGATGGTTGTTTTTCGTTATTCATTTTTTTTGTTTTGTATATTTACTAGATACATTTAAGCATAATAGTTATAGAAAGTCAATACAGTGTTATAACATCTTATAAATTAAACTTTAAAATGCTTGCATAAGTATAGTAATTTATCTATACTTGAGTATAGTAATTAACTTAATTTATTTCCTATTGGAGGATTAGCAGACATGACGAAGATTGCCGTTATTGTTGGTAGCATTCGTGCCGACTCACTAAACAAAAAACTAGCCAAGAACCTCGAAGCCTTAGCACCTGAAGGTACAGAATTCCTTTACGCAGATATATCTACGTTGCCACTTTTCAACCAAGATGTTGAATCAGCAAACTATCCAGAAGCAGCTCAAGCGATAAAAGATATCGTAGCAGAATCTGATGCAATTCTGTTTGTTACTCCTGAATATAACCACTCATTCACTGGTGTTTTGAAGAACGCTATCGACTGGGTATCACGACCATGGGGTGTTAACTCATGGGGCGACAAGCTAACGGGTATTGTGGGAGCTTCTATCAGCCCAAATGGTACCAAGTTTGCCCAGGCAGCACTTGCAGACATCGTTGAATGGTTCAAGTCACCTATATACACTGATCAGGAGATAAAGTTTGTTGTCACTGAGGAAACATTTGATAGCGAAGGTATGCTAATAGACGCTGCTAAAGATACAGCAAAAGCGTATATCGAAGGATTTGTAGACTGGGTTAAAGAGAATCCAAACAAGCCAGAATAATCTTATTTAATTATAGATACGAATAGCCACCTATATGGTGGCTATTTTGTTATACTAGTCGTAGATAAAGTGGGGTTAGGGAAATAATATGATCGAAGTTAAACATGTCACGATGACATATGGGAAAAAACAGAATGCGTTTAAAGCACTTGATGACGTCAGTTTTGTAATACCTGATGGAGCAAGCGTAGCAATTGTAGGTAAATCAGGTGGGGGTAAATCCACACTTATGCACTCCGTGAGTGGCCTCGATCGTCCGCAGCAAGGAAAAGTAATTATAGATGGCGTTGATATCCTATCTCTAAAATCAAAAGCAGTTGATAAATTTCGTTCTGAAAAAATTGGTTTTATATTTCAGTCATTTTTTATTCAAGCAAATGAAACTTGTTTTGAAAACGTAGCCTTACCTCTCGAGATTGCGGATATTGCACCAAGCGTACGTAAAAAGCGTGTCGAAGAAGCTCTTATCTCTGTTGAGCTAGGAGACAAGATTAAACAAAAAGCAGGAAACTTATCTGGTGGGCAGAAGCAACGTCTTGCTATCGCTCGTGCAATTGTTAATCGACCTCGCATCATTTTTGCCGATGAGCCAACAGGAAATCTCGATTCCACAACGGGAGAAGCAATCGAAAACTTACTATTTGGCCTCAATAAAGAAACAGGAAGCACGTTAGTGATAGTGACTCATGATGAAGACCTTGCTGCTAAATGTAATATTCAGATTTATATCAAAGACGGCAAGATTGATCATATTGATGGGGAGAAAAAGTAATGAGAACTACTGACATTATCCGACGAGCTGGCCGTAGTTTGAAGAACGCAAAAGCACGAACAGTCTTAACGAGCTTAGCGATCGCAGTAGGTGCTTTTACGCTTACTCTTGCACTTGCGGCTGGTGCTGGTGCTCGAAGCTATACCCACACGCTCTTAACGAGCAATATTGATCCTCAGATTCTTGCTATTGGTGCGAATAGTAATGTCTTTAAAGCAGGCCAAACTGGTCCTCAGGAATATAGTGCAACAAGCTCACTTGGGACACGTGCAAACGGTATTACGATTAAGTTATTGTCTCAGGCAGACATAAATAAGATTGCAGCACGAAGTGATATTGCCAGTGTTACACCTACCTACACGATCGATGCGCAATACGTCACACAAGGTGGTGATCAAAAAAAGTATACAGCTGACGTTACTACCTATGATCCATTTGTAACCCAGACAGTTGCTGCTGGTACCTTGCCAGCTTTACGAAGCTCGATTGCCGATAATCAGATAGCACTTCCTGAGGTATATGTTTCTCTTCTTGGATTCACAAGCGACCAGGACGCTGTTGGTAAGACGGTAACAATACACTTGGCTCGAACACCAACGATTACTCAAACTCAGATTGAACAAGCGCTCGCGAGTGGTGGAGCGGCTGCCGTAGAAACACTGAGTGCACCAAGTACAATGGATGCTACCTATACAATTGCTGCTGTAATTGGAAAGTCAGCAACAGCTCTTACCTCAAATAGTGACCTTGAAGTGAGTAATGCGTCTGCCAAAGCACTGTCTGATTTCTCGACATTGGGTACGAGTAACTATCAGGAATATGACCTTGCTACTGCGTCCGTCAAAGAAGGTATTAACCCTGAGACTGTTAAGAATGCGCTTATTAAACAGGGCTACGGTGTTGAAACGGCACAGGACCTCCAGAGTCTTCTATTTACAATAGTCGATACCTTACAGGGTGTTGTTATCGGATTCGGTCTTCTTGCAATCGTAACAAGTGTATTCGGTATCATTAACACTCAGTACATATCCGTTCTTGAGCGAACGCGTGAGATTGGGCTTATGAAAGCACTTGGTATGCGTGGCCGTCACGTCAGTCGTTTGTTCCAGTTTGAAGCCGCTTGGATAGGGTTCTTAGGAGGAGTGATCGGATCCATCATTGCTGTTCTACTAGGATTCCTTCTTAACCCAGCTATTACAAAGGCACTTGGACTAGGTAAGGGAACTAATCTGCTTATATTCCAACCAGTACCTATTGTTCTGCTTATTATCGTATTGATGCTTGTTGCAATGCTCGCAGGCTACTTCCCTGCAAGAAAAGCATCCAAACTTGATCCGATAGAAGCACTTCGTACCGAATAACAGATAAATTTGCTACAATAATGACATGTTAGATATCCGCTATATCCGCGACAATCCAGATCTTGTACAGCAAAATGCAACCGATAAAGGCTATAAGATTTCCATAAGTGAAGTCATATCAGCATATGATAATCGACGTACGCTTCAACAACGAGCTGATGAACTTCGTGAACGACGAAATACTATCTCTGATAGCATGAAAGGCGGTCGTCCATCTGACGATCTCGTGAATGAAGCTCGAACTATAAAAGACGAGTTGGCTACTATTGAATCAGACCTTCGTGAGGCTGATGAGATCTATAGTGGTTTCATGCAACAGATTCCGAACATGATGCAGGAAGGTGTTCCCGTTGGCGGGGAGTCAGCAAGCGTTGAGATTAAGCGATGGGGTGACCAAACAAGTGGCGCAATCGATCATTTAGACTTTGCTACCGCTCGTGATTGGGTAGACTTTGAAAGAGGAGCAAAGGTAGCTGGAGCAAAATTCTACTACTTAAAAGGTGATTTAGCACTGCTTGAAAACGCTATTACTCAATATGCCCTCGACCTTCTTGTTAAAAAAGGCTTCGTGTATATAACCGTTCCACAAATGATTAATAGTCGAATCGCTCAGGGTGCTGGATTCTCACCAAGAGGTGATATTGAAAGCAATGAATATTTCATCGAAGGAGAAGACTTAGCGCTTATCGGAACAGCTGAAGCTCCTTTAACTGGGTATCATGCCGATGAGATTATCAACGAATCAGATCTTCCGCTGCTCTATGCTGGGTATAGCCCATCGTATCGTAAAGAAGCTGGAACTTACGGTAAACATAATCGTGGTCTTTTCCGCGTTCACCAGTTCAATAAACTAGAAATGTATATCTATTCGTTACCAGAAAAGAGTCTTGAGCTTCATGAAATGATTCTTTCGATCGAAGAGGAGATTTGGCAATCACTTGGAATACCGTACCATGTCATTAATATCGCCTCAGGTGATCTTGGTGCTCCGGCGAGTAAAAAATACGATCTAGAGTACTGGTCACCAGTTGATCAAACATACAGAGAGTTAACAAGTGCCTCGAATTGCACTGATTTCCAAGCTCGTAATCTTAACATACGCGTTCGAAGAGAGAATGGAACTGTTGAAATGCTTCATACACTTAATGGAACAGCAGTATCACTTGCTCGTTCTCTTGTTGCTATTCTTGAACACTATCAAAACGAAGATGGCTCCCTAAGGGTTCCTGATGTCTTGCAGCCTTTTCTCCAGGGCCGCACAAGTCTCTAAGTGCTATAATAGAACTACCAACCAAGTAACTTAGGAGGGTAGCATGATTACAGCAATTGAAATTACAGGCGTAAAGTACGAGATCGACGAACGAACTAAGAAATATGTCATGAAAAAAATTGAAAGACTGGATCGCTATCTTCCGCGTCACGCACGCAAGACAGCCTCCGTTGAAGTAAAGCTTCGAGAAGTAAACCGTGACCACGGTAATAAATATGAAGCTGAAATTATATTTCAGGTACCAGACAAAAACTTAACAGCTAAAGATTCAACACTTAATATGTTAGCTGCTATCGATATTGTCGAAGCTAAGATTATGTCTCAAATTCGTAAATATAAACAAGGCACGATTGGCCATATTGGCAGAAGAGGTGTCATGAGTCGCTTCAAGCGTAGTTACGCGAGAGAGCTTTAGCTGTAAAAGCGTTTAGATCTTTCATATTAGATACTAAATACACTTATAACAGCTTGTCCAAACCCCTTAGAAGACGTATAATACAAGAAGTATTTTACAGATGTTTCTGATAAGCGAGGATTTTTGAGAATGGTAAGTAGACAAACGGCTTTAACCAAGATTTTTGGTGATCCCCAGACAAAACTTTTAAAGGGTCTACAAAAAAAAGTTGCTGCAATAAACGACCTTAGTGACAAATATAAAAAAATGTCCAAGGTAGAATTAAAGCGTCAAACTGACGTTTTAAAGAAGCAACTTCAAAAAAAAGGTGTCACTCTTGATTCTATCTTGCCTGACGCATTTGCATTAGTTCGTGAATCAAGTGATCGTGTACTTGGTATGCGTCACTTTGATGTGCAGCTTATTGGTGGAATGGCACTTCATGATGGTAACGTTGCAGAAATGGGCACAGGAGAAGGTAAGACGCTTGTTGCCACACTTCCTATCTACTTGAATGCACTTGAAGGTAAGGGTGTTCACCTTGTAACAGTCAACGACTACTTAGCACAACGTGATGCAAGCTGGATGGGTGAGCTCTATCACTTCTTAGGCCTTTCGACCGGCGTAATCATTAACGATGCCTCTTTCATTGTTGATTTAGCTTACGATAACGAAGTACACACTGATCCACGCATGAAGCATCTTCGTCCGGTTACTCGTAAAGAAGCCTATGCAGCTGATATTACTTACGGTACGAATAATGAATTTGGATTCGACTATCTTCGCGATAACATGGTGAATGAAGTTGACCTGCTTCGACAACGTGATCTTAACTTTGCTATCGTCGATGAGGTAGATAGCATCCTTATTGATGAAGCTCGAACGCCACTTATCATTAGTGCGCCAGCAGCAGAGAATCCTGATAGTTATTATCAATTTGCAAAAATTGCTGCCAAACTAGTAGATGAAGACTATGTTTTAGATGAAAAGCACAAAACAGTTGCTTTGACCGACGTGGGTGTTGAGAAGATACAGAAGATTCTAGGCGTAAAGAACCTTTATAGTCCAGATTATGTTCGTTCGGTCTATCACATGGATCAGGCACTTCGTGCCCAAACTCTTTTTAAACGAGATAAAGACTATGTTGTAACAGGAGACGGTGAAGTAATCATTGTCGATGAGTT